>Ga0182011_10000075_pt1 | contig 74860 bp, 75 predicted proteins | sample 711E1DmetaG_FD_120481 | JGI IMG/M metagenome (GOLD analysis project Ga0182011, IMG submission 120481) | Permafrost microbial communities from Stordalen Mire, Sweden - 711E1D metaG | ecosystem: Environmental > Terrestrial > Soil > Wetlands > Permafrost | place: Sweden: Stordalen | collected...
ATGTTCTATACAAATTCAACGGATGATATTATTTATAATTCTCTGAATAAAAATAATAATTTCAGAGAAAATTATATATTAGTCTATTCTGAAGACGGACTGGAATTATACAAAAGAAAATAATTTTATTGTCTCCCCAGTGAATCCAGTTTTGCTTTTGCATTTGCATCATCAGGATTTATTTCAAGTATTTTGTTATAATTTGCTTTTGCGCTTTTAATATCACCTTTCTTCAGGTATAATGCGGCAAGTCCCCCGAGAGCATTTACATTTTTACCGTCTATTTTAATAGCTTTCATATAATATTCTTTCGCTTTATCAAGATCTTTTAAACCTTCATAGCATAGAGCAATATTATTGTAATATCCCGAAATGTTAGAAGGATTTATCTTAATCATCTCTTCAATATCTTTGATAGCATCATTATATTTTTTATCCTGGTAAAATTGAAATGAACGCTTTTCAAGTATATTTACCTGTTCATTTTGTACGGGCATCTTAATATTATCAGGAATATTACTTGGTTTTAATAAACGTTTGCTTTTCATATTATCAAGAATTTCCTTCGAACCTCTGTAATCCGGAACTATAGCCTGCAATTTTTCAAGCATCGTAATTGCTTCATTTATTCTTCCCTGCTGTTGATATACATTCGAGAGTTGGAAATATCCGTCGGGTGCAAGAGAATCAATTTGAATTCCTTTTCTGATTTGAAACTCGGCAGAATCTAAATATCCTTTTAATATATAAATAAGCCCGAGATTATGATGAGCCAGTAAATTATTATCTCTTATCTCTATAGCTCTTTTAAACTTTGGCTCCGCTTCATCATATTGTTTTTTATTTGCGTAAATATTCCCTACATTAACGAGCAATACCGAACCGTCAATTCCCTCGCCTGTGGAATATAAAGTATCGTTATTTTTCCATTCTTTGTTTCTTTCAAAAGTCAGATATGAGAATGCAATTATTATCAGTATTGAAATTAAAAACAGTGGCAGATAATTTTTTTCATTTAAATATTTAGTAAGGAAATAAACGATCACAACCGCTAATGAAAAAGATGTTAAATAAAGGAATCTCTCTGCCATGAAATTCATTGTCGGGATGATATTCATCACCGGAATAAGAGATATTGCAAAAAATACGAGGCAGAAAGAAATTACAGGTTGCCTTTTATAAAAGAAAATAATAAAAAATATCAGTAATAAAATAAATATTTCGGAAATAATTACCGGGAATTCAAGAAAAGAATATGCATCCGGCAGTGTCCCGTTATAATGATAAAGCAAATGAACAGGATATAATAAAAGTTTAAAATAAAGCGGAACTGTTTTCAGCATAGTTGCAATTGCAGTAACTTCAGGATAGCCGTAAAAATATAAATACGTATCCCTGTCAGGAACGTCTTTCAGAACGATATACCTGACAATCAGGTATATAAAAATTACAATGAAAAAATACGAATAAACTTTCCGGTTTGAATAAATTTCTCTGATATTCTTTTTCTTGTAAATAAAATCAAATAAAATTATTATAACAGGTAATGTTACTATCATTTCTTTGGAAAGCAAACCGAGGACATAATAAACAAGTGATAGAATTAAAAAAGAATTTTTTTTCTTATCCGAAAATTTAATATAATAAAGGAAAGAAGCAAAGAAAAATAAAGTTACAAGAGAATCTGTTCTGCCGCTTACCCAGCTTACAGCCTCCGTATGAACAGGATGTGCAGCAAATATTAATGTTGAAATTAAAGATGCGAACGTGCCGTATTTATATTTTTTAAACATCTCATTTAATACTGCAAAAAGCAGGAGACAGGCTATCAGATGAATTAAAAGGTTCGTAAGATGAAATCCTTTGGGAGACAGACCCCACAATGCATAATCAATAGTATAAGTAGTGGAAACAACCGGTCTGTAATATTTCCCGATTACCTTGTGAAATCCTTCCTGCGCGGTGAAATATTTCGGAATATTAGAAAGATTTTTTAATGCGGGATTATTCTGCACGACGCTTTCGTCATCGAATACAAAATCGTTTTCAAGTGTATTATAAAATAAAGCAAATGTAAAAATTGCGATTATTATATAACAGTATTTGGTTTTAACATTATACATATTTTTTTATTTTCATTGAATCATTTTTCTGATTACCTGTTTTAATATATTAATAAAATAATGATTCTTTTTTACAATTTCGCCGCAACAACGACTGTAGTTTTCACCTGCTCGACAGTTCCTCCCCTGTCATCAATTGCCTCTAAAAATAAAATATAAATCCCTATTCTCAATTTTTCTCCCGAATCGTTTTTCCCGTCAAATATAATCTGGCCTTCGCTTCCGCTTATTTGATTATTTAATAACGTCCTCACAAGACGTCCTTTAACATCGAATACCTTGACTCTCAACTGAGCAATCTTCGAAATAATTTTATATTTTATTATCGTAAAATCTTCAAAACCGTCTCCATCGGGAGAAAACGGATTAGGTGAGACACTTAAATTTGACGATGTAATCTGGTTTTGTGTGTATATGCTGTTTTTGCTTCCCGGCGTTCCACCGTTTGGCGAAGTGCAGGAACACCAGTTACTCCTGTCGTTTGAACCAAGCAAAGGATTTATTTTTTCGAGCGAATATCCCTTCGTATCTGGAATATTATTGTTATGCCATTTCGGATTATAATTAACTGAATCTATTACATTATTCACAGCATCAATTATCCTGATTAATGCTCCTTCGTTATTCAAACTTAAACTCTTATTGAATATTATTCTTCTTGAGGAATCTACTCTCTTTAAATCAGGAAATCTCTTATATATAGTAGTATCAGCAGCAAAAACAATATACTCGTTTGGTTTAATAATAATATTACATGTGTCGAACAGGTTAAAAATATTTGAAGATATATTTATTTTCCATCCGATAAGATTTAAATATTTAAAAGTTGGATTATAAAGCTCGAGCCACTCGGAATTACCGGTAAGCGGGTCATACATAATTTCGTTTATTACTAAATCATTCTTCAAATAGGCTGTAAAATTTATTATTGAATTCTGCCTTGTCGGAGACGAATATTCACAATCCAGAGATGTCGCCCAGTTTGTGGAATCATTCGACAGACGGTCGGGAGATATCCGCTCGAGCGAATTTTTCGAACTTCCTCCCCAACCGGGTTTATAAAAAACCTGGTCTATCCTTGCATTGACATTGTTAAAAATAATTACAGCATCACCATCATTATTAAAAGTAGGTAAAGAACTTAAATAAATAATTTTTGATGTATCGATTCGTGAATGAACCAAAAGAATAGAATTACTTTTTGCAATTACCAGATAATCTTTTGAATTTATTAATCTGGTAGAAGAAGTAATTGTCACAGGATTAGTTTGAGCACTGCTGTCGGATATTTTCCAGTTCTTTATATCTACAGGAAGATTCGAATTGTTATATAGCTCAATCCATTCAGGCTCGGGACTTTGAGGTGCGTACATAATCTCATTAATTATTAATCCTGTCGAAGCGGTAATACTTCCGACATTAATGCTATTCACAAGAACATTATTTAATGTATCGTTATCCTGCGAATAAATTATTTTTCCAATATATTGCTTGAACCCGCTGTCAATATTTTGAATTACATACCGGAATATTAGCGAATCATTCGGATTAATAATATTTGTATTAAAATTTTTTGAATATATAATTTCCCCTGTCTGGGGAATGCTGTCCAAATTCTGGTCACGGTAAATATTCAAAATAAAATTATTTGCAGAATTTAAACCCTTATTGAAAATATTAAAACTAAAATTTAAAGAATCGCCTGCTTTAGGAAATGACGGTGAAATTAAAAAAGATTTTAGTTGTAAATCATATAATTTAGGCGTGATGGAATTTTGTCGGTTCGGGGTAGATTTCATCGCATCTGTTGAAGTACCCCAGTTCGATTGATTATTTGTAGAACCATTCGGATTTATTCTTTCGAGGGAATATCCATCAGTACTTCCTCCCCACGAAGGTAAGTAATGCAGAGAATCGTATCTTTGTCCGCCGTTTTTTATTAAAATGATATCATCACCGGTGTCATTTAAAGCACTCCATGACGTCTGAAATATTTTCCCGCTTATTCCCGGATGATATAATTTTAACGCGACTGAATCCTGGCAGACTATTGCATATTGCTGTGGATTAATATAAATATTATTTGCAACTGCCACTACTGTATGAATTGTGGATGTGGCGTCTTTCCAGGCTAATCCTGAAAGATTTATTGAAGATGTATCTTTGTTATAAATTTCAAACCACTCTTTTTCTGTCGTAGTGGTATGAGCATACATAACTTCATTTATAACGATTTGAGCATTTAACAAACAAGCTGAAATTAAAAAATAAAAAGAAAATAATATTATTTTCATAAATTTGTCCCTTATCTTAAATTATTCTGAGCTTTGTTTCGTAAGAACGGATATTCCTTTTAAAGAAATACATTGCAATAATAGTAAATATTTGTCAAATTAATATTAATAAATTTATTTTTCAATTGACAAATAATGATTAATTCCAAATATAAAATAATCAATGTTTTTATTGCTGTATTCTTACTAAATACAATCGCATGTTCACAAAATAATCAAATCAAACCTTATGCATTATCAAAAGGTTATACACCTGTATTAAATTCGCCCGAATTCAGTTCTGTTTTCGGAGGAAAAACAGGTACCGATGTTAAACTTGATAAAGAGGGACTAATCGCTGAAATGGAATTTATAGCTTTTCCAAATACCGTATTTGATATTAATGGAACAGAAGTCAGAAATGAAATTTTATATTATGAGGTTACTACAAATGATTATCAGTATAACTCAGCCAAACTCTACATAGACAGCCGCTTTGTAAAGACTTATTCCAAAAGACCTGAAGAGAGAAAAAAAATATTACCGGAAAAAGATGAGATTGTAATCAATTTAAAATCATTTTTAGGTTATCCTTATATGTGGGGAGGAAATTATGCGGATGGAATTTCAGAAATGTTCGAATATTATCCGCCGAAAGGGAATGTTTCAGATAATACCAAAGACTTATGGATTTTAAAAGGATTAGATTGTTCGGGATTATTATACCAGGCAACCGATGGTTATACAATACGCAATACTTCATCTCTCACATCGATTGGGAGTGCGGTTGAAATTAAAGATAAATCAGCAACAGAAATATCTGAATTAGTTATACCTTTGGATTTGATTGTTTGGAACGGACATGTCGTAATTGTTCTGGATAAAGAGACCGTAATAGAAAGTACACCCGCTTATGGAGTTCATACAACAAATTTAATAGTCAGATTAAATAAAATCATGAATGAAAGAAAACCGGAAAATGACTGGAATTCATCATCCGGAAAAAGATTTGTAATAAGAAGATGGTACAATTAATTTTAAATTTTAAATGAAAAATAATTTTCAAATCTCTTAATTTAACATTTAACATTTAACATTTAACATTATCTTCTGTTTCCCATTATTCTCAGCAGAAACAGGAACATATTTATAAAATCAAGATAGAGATTTAAAGCTCCCATAACAGCAATTTTCTTTCCTTCTTCGGTTTCGAAGTTCTGAGACATACTTATTTTTTTAATCTTTTGTGTATCCCATGCAGTTAATCCGACAAATATCAGAACTCCGACATAAGAAATCATCCAGTATAAAGTTGAACTCGCAACAAAAAAATTTACAACAGATGCTATTATCAGTCCGACCAAACCCATATACATAAAAGTACCGAGACCTGACAGATCCATCTTTGTAATGTAACCAAATACGCTGACTGAACCGAACATTGCCGCGCAAATAAAAAATGTTGACGCTATAGATGCGCTTGTATATACAAGAAATAAAACTGAAAATGTTAAACCGGTCAATGCTGAATAAAGGAAAAATGCTCCGATTGCAACAATCGAAGGTATTTTCCCGATTGCCGCACTTAATGCTATAACGATTATAAGCTGAAAAATAAGTAAGCCATAAAATAGAAATGGATTTAAAACAAATATTCTGATAAGTGTATTTGAACTTGATACTGCGTAAGCTATTAAGCCTGTCAACGCAAGTCCCATCGTCATCCAGTTATATACGTTAAGTAAAAATCTTCTCGATTCCGCCGAGGCAATTTCTACAGCCTTATAACCTGTTGTTGAAAATTGATTATTTTCCATTTTTATTTTTATTTTAAAATTACATTAATAAAAAATATTATTTAATTATTAACCTTTTATAAAATAATTCGGTGCTTCTTTAGTCACTTTAACATCGTGCGGGTGTGATTCTCTTAACCCGGCATTTGTAATCTTAACGAATTTCGTTTTTGTTTTCATTTCATTAATATTTTTTGCACCGCAATATCCCATTGCAGACCTCAGACCTCCTACTATCTGGTAAATAGTATCTTTTAAAGGTCCTTTATATGAAACGATTCCTTCTATACCTTCAGGTACTAATTTTTTAATATCTTCTTCCATATCCTGAAAATATCTGTCCTTGCTTCCTTCTTTCATCGCTTCTATCGAACCCATGCCCCTGTAAACTTTATAACTTCTGCCTTCATACAATACTTTTTCACCCGGCGTTTCATCAGTACCTGCAAGCATTCCGCCAACCATAACAGAATCAGCTCCTGCAGCAATCGCTTTGGAAATATCACCTGTTTGTTTTATTCCGCCATCTGCTATAACGGGTATTTTATATTTATTGGCAGCTTTTACGCAGTCTAAAATTGCTGTTAATTGAGGAACACCGACACCCGCTACGACCCGTGTAGTACAAATAGAACCGGCACCAATTCCAACTTTCACTCCATCAACACCCGCTTTAATCAAATCTTCCGTAGCTTCTGCGGTTGCTACATTGCCTGCTATCAAATCGATGTTGATTGCTGATTTAATTCTTTTTACCATATCGATAACAAATTGCGACTGACCGTGTGCTGTATCTACAACTATTACATCAACACCATGCTTTACTAATTCTTCTACTCTCTCGATTGTATCTTTTGCTGTCCCGACTGCCGCACCCACACGAAGTCTGCCATACTGATCTTTACAGGCATTTGGAAAACTTTTTCTTTTCTGAATATCTTTAAATGTTATTAATCCTTTCAGATATCCTTTTTTATCAACAACGGGAAGTTTTTCGATTCTGTGTTTTTGTAAAATAGTTTCTGCCTGAGTTAAATTAGTACCGACAGGTGCTGTAATTAAATTTGTCTTCGTCATAATATCCTTAATAAGAATATTTTCGTCAGGGTCGAATCTTAAATCACGATTTGTTAGTATTCCGATTAATTTACCGTCCAAATCTATTATTGGAATTCCCGATATTTTATATTTTTGCATAACGGCGTTTGCGTCCTTTATGCGTTTATCTGCAGTAAGCGTAACCGGTTTCATTATCATTCCGCTTTCACTTCGCTTCACTTTATCAACTTCGACAGCCTGATTTATGATGGACATATTTTTATGAATAATTCCTATACCTCCTTCACGCGCTAATGCAATTGCCATCTCGGTTTCAGTTACTGTATCCATAGCCGCAGAAAGAATAGGAATGTTCAGAGTTATATTGTTTGTAATTTTCGTTTTGATGTCGACATTTCTTGGGAGAATTTTTGACCTGCCCGGAACAATTAATACATCATCGAAAGTCACCGCAGTTAAAAGAATTTTATCTTTCATAAACCATAATATTAAAATTAATAAATTCTATTAAATTTGCAAACTTTTTTTTGTTTGTAAAGTCAATTATTTGATAGATTTTACCTTTGCTAATTCATCATACATATTCACAGGTGTTAAATCTCCATTATGATTCTTTACATACATCAGGTGCAAATGTGTCGGAGAACGCAACGGATAAGCGTTTTTACCTGTCCTACCCATTATACCCAGAACCGTTCCGGGCAATACAAAATCTCCCACGTTTACGTAAACTTTATTCATATGAGCGTAATAAAAAAGTCCGTCACTGAAATTATCATAGACATAAACTATATTCCCGCCTTTTATATCCATCATTTCAGGTGTCCAGTTTTTCCTTGTTTCAACGACTACACCGCCGCTCATAGATAAAATTTCTACCGGTTTGTTCGTATTATCATCTATTGCATCCTGATTTTTGTCGTTTATAAAAATATCATGAGCAGGATGTCCGCCCGAATTGTTATCGAAGAAATCAAAATCTGCAACCACATATCCGCTTCCCTGTACACCACCAATTGCCGACCAGTTATAGCCTCTCACGGGAAATACCCATTCGCTTTTATCGACAGGTTCTTTATTTTTAAGATACATATACATATAAAGTTCATCGGTTAACCTGCCCATAGAATCAACTGCCTGCTTGCGCTGAAGTTTAGCATCACGAACCTGTCTCATTAATGACATCCAGCTTTTTGTGGGATTATAAGAAGTTCCTTTCTCAAAAAATAATGACTGCACGGATGCATTTATTGCGTCGAGATTTGCTTCTATTTTCTTACGCTTTGGTTTATCATCGGCTGGAATACTTTTTGAAAATGCAAAATTATTTATTCCGGTTAAAAATATGATAATGATAAATAAATATTTTTGCAATTTTATATTTCGTTATTTATTTTAAAAATAATACAGAACAAATTTTTTTAATTAATTAACTTCGCATTCAGCAAATCATCGTATAAGTTAGAAGGATTTAGTTTACCATCATTTATATGTAAATAAGTAATATGCAAATGTGTGGGAGAACGTTTTTTATAAGCGCTATAACCCGTTCTTCCGACTTCGGCAATTTTATCTCCCGGTTTAACAATATCACCTATATTAACAACAACTTTTCGATTATGCGCATAATAAAACAATCCATCGGAATAAGTATCATATATCCAGATATATTTTCCACCCCTCAAATCGCTGTTTGAATCCCATTCTTTTTCGAGTGCTACAACGACTCCGCTGCTCATAGATAATACATCCACGGGTTCATCAGTATTATCATCTAAACAATCCTGGTTCCGGTCGTGAATAAATATATCCTGAGCCGGATGTCCTCCGTGTTTGTTTCCGTCATAAAAATTATAATCGTTTGCTTTATATCCGTTTCCATTCCTGCCTCCGATTGCAGACGGACCGTAACCTCTTAAAGGAAAAACCCAATCATCCGATGTATACTGTTTTCCGCCGCTGTTATTAAAATAATCACGAATTTTCGGAATCAGATATAATATCTTTTCTTTAGCATCGGCTTTAGAAATTTCTCCGTCCCGTACTTGCGTGTTTAATTCATTAAATTGCTGACACACGTTATTAGTATCCGTAATAATATTTTTTGCGAATATATTACAAAACGAAAAAATAAATATTATAATTAATGTTACTTTTTTAAACATTTTAATTTTATTATTGCATTTAATAATTTAAGAATAAATTTTGTCAATTCAATTCTTAATTTTTAATTCTTAATTGATTGTGTTATTTTTCCACTATCTCGACTTCACCGCTCACAATAACACTTCCATCAGGTTTTAAGCAGCTGACATGGTATTTTCCAACCTTATCAAATTTCACATTATTAAAAAAAATGTAGTCCATGTCAGGCTTTACCGTATAGGGCGCCGTTTCAACTACTTTCCCTGTTTCCTTATCTGTAATATTTATGTTAACATCGGTCACGCCTATTGTTTGTTTTTCCGGGCGAAGGTCAACCATTACGGTTAATGTTCCTGTAGTGAATTTTTTCGATTCATTAATTTCACCTTTAACCGGGTCGTACCGTTCACAAAAATATAATTTATTTCCACCTGTAGCCAGGCTTTTCAATTTATTACAACCGAATACTACTACTAATAAAATAACTAAAGCTGTAACGAACTTAAGATTTGAATAAATTTTTTTCATAGTAATTTTTTTTAACTTAATATAAATATTATTTAAATTGTTGTAACCCTTCTACGTTTCCCCATAAGCCGCGGTTATTCTCGCATGCTTCTTTTTGATATTTTCTTAGTTCTTCAAGTTTCGAAACCGGAAATTTTTCATATACCTGACCATAGCCGTCTTTAACTATTTTTCCATTTACAAATGTTCCGTCTTCAAGATATATCCATCTTAATAACCTGTTGTACCTGTCCTTATCTTCGTAATTCGGTTCTTTTTCAAGATACACTTTCTTTCCTTCAACAAAATTTTTTACATAATCGCTCGCAAGCTGTCCGAGTTTCTGAATTGTTCTCTTATCCTGATGTGTAATTTCCGCATCATTATCAAGTTTCTTAGATTCAAATTTCTCGGGTGTATCAATTCCAAGCAGCCTGACACGCTCACCATTTGATAATAAAAAAGTGTCTCCATCCACGACCCTTTTGACAATAACGGCTTCCCTGTTTTCATTTTCAACTGCAATGTAGTTTGTTCCTTTTCCTGAAGAAAAATATAAATAATATAATCCGCCCGCTATTATTATTAGCGAGAAAATTCCTGATAATATTTTGAACGGAAGCTTTATCATTTGTTTTTACTTATATACAGACACCGGGATTAATATATAATATCTAAAATCAATTTTCGGTTCTCTGAAGCTTTGTTTGTTATGTCAAATGCCTTATTTAAATGCTTCTCCGCGTGCAATATTTTAGCTTCGTCTTCTGCAAACAATGTATATAAGATATCTCCCTTTTCAACTCTATTGCCGGATTTTTTATTTAAAATAATTCCGGCAAGATAATCTATTTTATCGCTAACTTTTTTTCTTCCACATCCGAGTTCAATAGAAGCTAAACCGAATTTATATGCATTTATTTTACTAACGTAACCGGAAATATCGGCTTTTACTGCTTTACTGTATTTCGCCCGTTTAAGATCTTTCCAATCATTAATGTATTTTATATCACCATTTTGTATTTCGACTATTTCAAGAAATTTTTTGTAAACGGAACCATCTTTTAATTTTTCCCGGGCGATTATAATTCCATCATCTATGCCCGATACTTTTCCGCCGAGTTTCAGCATTGCACCCGCTAACGTTTCATTTACGAGTGACAGGTCGTGTACAATTTTCCCGTTCATCAGTTCAATACACTCTTCAACTTCAAGCCAGTTGCCGATTTTACAACCGAGCGGTTCATGCATATCCGTTAATATTGCGATTGCCTTTTTACCGAATTTTTTTGAAACTGAAATTAAATATTTCGTTAGTTTCAGACTTTCATCATAATCAGGAAGATTTGCTCCAACACCGATTTTAATATCGAAGACTATTGCGTCCGAACCTTCCGCAAGTTTTTTACTCATAATGCTTGCGGTCACCAGTGAAACATTTTCTATTGTTGCTGTAACATCTCTCAGCGCATATATTCTCTTATCTGCTGGTGCAAGTTCAGACGTCTGTCCTATCATTACCACACCTGTCTTTGAAATTATCCTTTTATAATCTTCAATTGAATAATGAACTTTAAAACCGGGAATCGATTCAAGTTTATCGAGTGTTCCTCCCGTATGCCCCAATCCTCTGCCGGAAATCATCGGAACCGCGATTCCGCAGGATGCAACAAGGGGTGCCAGAATTATAGACGTTTTATCACCGACTCCGCCGGTTGAATGCTTGTCAACTTTAACTTTATCAATAAAATTTAAATCTACAATTTCCCCGCTTTTTAGCATTACTTCGGTAAGCTCAAATGTTTCTTCTTCATCCAGTCCGTTAAAATAAATGCACATTAAAAATGCAGACATCTGGTAATCCGTTATATTTCCATCGAGATAACCATCTATGAAAAATTCCATTTGTTCTTTCGACAGCTTCTTATTTTTCTGCTTTAATTTGATGATTTCAACTGCATTCATGCATTCAAAGTAAAAAAAATTAATACTTTAAACAATGTTAAATAAGTTGGGAAACGGTAATATTTACGATAATAAAATATTTTTAAAATATTATTTTAAAATAAATTTAAATTTATTTAATAGAATTATTTTTCAGGTTTGGATGATGTTTGAAAATAAGCAAATAATTATTAAATAGAGATATTTGTAATCATAAATATAATAAATTATTGTTAATATTCCATATATTAATTGATTTAACAATATTATAAACTGATTGGATAAATATTTTTCTAATTAATATTAATAAAATATTAATTAAATTAAGAAAATTATTTCTTAATTTGAAATATCCATTACGAATTTAGAATTATGTTAAAATTTTATATTCATGCATAAACTTAATTCTGCACCGGCATTTAAATTTGCAGCCCTGTTTATTTCGGGAATTTTAATCGGGGGCAATATCAAGTTTAATTTTACATGTTTACTATTCTGCTTGTCAATCCTGATTTTATTTCTCATATATTTTCATATTAAAAAATTTGGAAATAGCTCATTGTTAATTATAATATCAGCTGTTGTAATTTTATCCGGAATAATCAAATCCAATTTCGATTTTTTCATAATCCCCGATAATTCAATTTCGAATATCCGGAATACACCATATAAAAGCGAATCCCGCCTAATCGGAATAATAGATGACCTGCCTGAAAGTGATAGTTCGAAAATAAAATTTATAATTAAATGCAAATCCTGTTCAAACGGTGATTCCCTTATAGATGTCGAAGGTTTGGTACTTGTTACAATAATTAAAGATACAACTAAAGGAATTAATGAACCTGACCCCGAACTATCCGCCGGTGATGAAGTAAAACTTTTCGGGAAACTTTCCGAGCCAGCGGGTGAGAGAAATCCGGGTGAATTTGATTACAGGAAATATCTGGAACCTCACAATATTCATAAAATATTTTATGTTAAAGGAATTTATAATGTTGAAAAATATTCTTCGGGAAATCTAAGTTATTTATATCAGAAAATTTTATTTCCTGCGAAACTTTTTGCCAATAAAAACATAGAAACTTATGTTCGCGGTGATGAGGGGGCTTTCCTTAAAGGGCTTGTAACCGGAGACCGCGGTGATTTCACAAAAGAAATGAAAGACTATTTTATTAAAGCGGGTGTGATGCATCTTATTGCAGTTTCGGGCTTGAATGTCGCATACATAATTATTTCGATTACGTTAGTTTTATCTTTATTCAGGATTCCCCTGATTCCAAAAACAATCATAACAATTTTAATAATAATTTTTTATTGCCTCTTTACAGGATGCCAGGCATCGATAATACGTGCTTCCGTGATGGCAATTTTGGTTCTGATAGCTTATATTATTCAGCGAAAAATTAATTTTTATAATATTGTAGGTATTGCGGCTTTGGTTGTTTTAATTTATGATTCAAAACAATTATTCGACGCCGGATTTATTTTATCTTTTTGTGCTGTTCTATCGATGGTATTTTTTTACACCCGGTTCGAAAATATTTTTATCAGCAGGTTCGAATCCTGGAAAAAAGATTTGAGAAAATATTTTTATTACTTTTTAGTCTTATTTTTTACCTCACTTTCCGCTCAAATCGGAACCATACCCATAACAGCTTTATATTTCGGAAAAATTTCCTTAATATCGCTTGTAGCAAATTCCATTGCCGTACCGCTTTCAAATATTTCTCTTGCAATCGGATTTTTTCAGATTGTTGTTGCAACATTTTCTTCATACCTGTCTTCTGTTATAGGGGAGACAAATTCACTGCTTTTGTGGTTTCAGCTTATATTTATAAAATTTTGTGCCGGTTTCGATTTTTCTTATTTTGAATTTTACAAATTCAATACTCTCAACACTATTATTTATTTTTTTATTTTAATTTATATAGTATACTCGAATTTTAAAAATTTACATTTCCGGATTTCAATCTCGTTGTTAATATTAATCTTTACAATTTTAGTTAATATAAATTTTCATAATAATTTAAAGATTACATTTATAAGCGTCGGGCAGGGAGAATCCGCCTTAATTCAAACCCCGGAAGGTAAAAATATATTAATCGACTGCGGTCCTCTAAGAGCAGATTTTGATTCGGGAGAAAATATTATTGCCCCCTACCTGAAAAGAAATGATATAAAAAATATTGATTTGTTAATCCTCACACATAATCATAACGACCATGCAGGCGGATCAAATTTTATTATAAAAAATTTTTTCGTCAAAAAAGTTCTGATAAATTTTGATGATTATAATATATATTTTGAAAAATTGTTATCGCCAAGGAATTTCGAATTGCAAAGTATTAAATGCGGTGATGTTATTAAAATAGATAATCTCAAATTATATGTCTTATACCCTTTCGACTCGACCAGAAACGGAAGTCCATTAGTTATACTGATGAAATATAAAGATGAAAGTATTTTGTTTACAAGCGATATCAGCAAAGATGAAGAAAGAAATATTTCCGTGTTTTATGGTGATTTTTTAAAATCGAATATATTGAAAGTGTCACATCACGGAAGTAAAAATTCTTCCTCTCCCGAATTGTTGGCTAAATGCCGACCCGAATATTCTGTAATATCATGCGGATTGAATAATAGATTTAATCATCCTGCTGCCGTTACACTTGAAAAACTCGAATTTCTGAATAGTAATATATACAGAACAGATTTAGACGGTGCAGTAATTTTTGAGAGTGATGGATATTCACTTAAGTTAAAAAACGAATAATTCGTAATTATAACTATTTAAAATATTATTTCGTTTTTTTAATCAAAATTGAAGGCAAAATATTATTATTTTAAGCTATAAATTTTATATTGATTTTAAATTTATAATTTCTAATAATTAAGGATATTCAAATATTTAGATTTAAGGAAGAACTATAAAAAGAAAAATTAAATTTTATTTCCAATAATATGAAAAACAACTTAGCAACATGGGATATATCAGAAAAAGATTATCCGAAAAACGGAAGCCAAAAAGATAAATTAAAATTTTTTGTGAAGTATGCGATACTTGCTCCTTCCGGTCATAATACACAGCCGTGGTCATTCGGATTGGATGATGAAGCTATGGTTATCAACGTATATGCAGACAGAACGAGAGCATTACCGGTTATAGACCCGGATGACAGGGAGTTAATAATCAGCTGCGGAGCTGCAATAGCGAACTTAACAATTGCTATGAAGTATTTTGAATATATACCGGAAATAAAATTTTTTCCCGATATTGCTGATAATGATTTGCTCGCATGTATAAGACCATTAATGGGATATGAACCCGCTGAAAATGATAAAAAACTTTTTAAAGCAATTAAGCAAAGGCATACGAACAGGCTGCCTTTTGCTGAAGATAAAATTGACCCTTACTTATTACAAAAATTAGTAAGTGTGGTAAGCGAGGATAGAATAACTTTGTTCGTAATCGATAACGATGAAAAACGTGAAGAAGTTATTAAGCTAATTGAACAGGGTGACAGGCTGCAGGCTGCAAACAAAAGCTTTTGCAGGGAGCTTGCTCAATGGGTACATCCTAACAGGAAAGACAGTAAAGACGGTATACCCGGTTATGCATTCGGGTTGGGAGACCTTGTTTCTTTCGGAACTCCGTTCTTTATCGGAAATCTGAACTGGGGTGATATACAGGCGGGACGTGACAGGAATCTCATTAAAGGTTCACCTGTTCTTGCTATACTTGTCAGTAACAGCTATAACCCGCTGGATTGGTTAAATACAGGTATAGCTCTTGAAAAACTTTTATTGAAAGCGGCATCGGAAGGAATTGCCGCATCATATTTAAATCAGCCGGTTGAGATTCCCGAGCTAAATGAACAATTGAAAAATATGTTGAATTTAAAAGGACATCCGAATTTAATTATTCGCATGGGCTATGGTAAAGAAGTGAAACCAACTCCCCGAAGGGAAGTTGATGATGTTATTAAATGAAGTTCATAACATTAGATATTAGTTCTTTAAAGTCTTTCTCGTATGTAGTTATACAATTTATTTGTATAGGGATTATTGCTTTCACAGGGAAAATATTACCTGAAAATATTTTTTTAATTTTTGTGGTAATCCTTTTTTTATTAATAGGCATTTGGGCAATGATGGTTATGAAATTCAATTTTAATATCTCTCCTGAATTAATTGAAGGAACAAATCTGAAAACATCGGGACCCTACGGTTTTATAAGACATCCGATGTATTTATCTGTGCTGGGAATCACATTTAGCTGGTTGTTAAACGAATGGAGTTATTTCCGGTTAATTATCTGGCTGATTTTATTTATTGACTTAATTTTAAAAATAAATTTTGAAGAGAAATTACTCAATAAAGCATTTAAAGATTTCAAAATCTATAAGAGTAAAACAAAAAAACTGATACCCTTCGTATTTTAATTCAATTGAATAATTATTTGGATAAAATAATTGGTATTTAATAAACCGGAACGGTAATAATTGCATTTTGTTTTAAGAGTTGATATAAACACTTATTTAATTATTATTTATAAACCAAACTTTATTATATTATGCCAAGTTCAGCATACATGCATTTAATGTTAAATCATATTCCGGAAATTGGTACGGCAGCTTTATTAATTATTTTTTTATACGCAGTTTCTGCGAAAAATGATAAGTTAAAAAAGTTTACATTAGTTTTAATTATTTTAATGGCATTTCTCACCATCGCAGTATTAATCACCGGTAATAACGCCGAGGGCAGCGTCAAAGGGCTTGATGGGATTATTGAAGAAAATATTGACCCCCACCAGGACTTTGCTACAAAGAGTTTTATTGCAATGGAAATATTAGGGGCTGTTGCTTTGACAGGATTAATTATTTTCAGAAAACCGAAAGAATTGCCGATGTGGTTTTCTATATTAACATTATCATTAATGCTGATTGTCAATGGAATGATGTTATATACTGCTCATCTTGGCGGAAAAATTTTTCATAATGAGATTATGCAGGGAAATACTAATAATAAAGTAGATAAGTGACGATTGTTAGTTAGTTAAAGGAAAAAGGTGAAACCTGAAAAGTGAAAGGTGAAAAAATTCTTTTTTCTACAGATGGAAATATTATTCTTTTAAGTATATTATAGTAATAAAATTTATTAGTCTATATTTGTACAATACGCTCTACTTTCGAATTTCACTTTTGACTTTTCACGTTCACGTTTCTCATTTCATGTCCTACGTCTCTCGTTTCACTTCTCACATTTCACGCTCTCGTTTCACTTTTCACGTCTCACTTTTCACACTCTTTTTAACTTCCTCTTAACAATACGAACCGTTTACAAACTAAATTTTATTTTATTGATAATTTTCCTCATATCCTCAGGCAACGAAGATTCGAAATGCATTTTCTCTTTTGTTCTCGGGTGAATAAATCCTAAAACCCTCGCATGCAAAGCCTGTCTTGGCATTACTTCGAGTAGGTTAACTATTTGTGCTTTTATTTTTGATGTCAGATTAATTGAATGGGGCTGCCTTCCGCCATACGTTTCATCGCCGAATACTGCATGCCCGATAGATGAAAGGTGAACTCTGATTTGATGCGTTCTGCCCGTCTTTAAAATTAATTTTATTAAAGATAAAAATTCATATTCTTCAATCACTTCATAGTCAGTGATAGCAATTCTGCCCGTAGTTTCATCGGGATGAAGAACTGCAACCTTTTTTCTGTCGCGTTTATCCCTGCCAAGCCTGTTTTCTATTGTTCCTGATTTTTCTTTCATCAAACCCCAGATGATGGCATTGTATTCTCTTTCTATTGTGTGTTTAAAAAACTGCTGTGAGAGCAATCTGTGTGTTTCCTCATCTTTTGCAATTACAAGCAAACCGGATGTGTCCTTATCGAGCCGGTGAACTATTCCCGCCCGTTCAAAACCGTTTATATTCGATAGCGATTCGTTTTTTTGCTGAGCATAATACATCACAGCATTTACAAGAGTTCCGCTGTAATTTTTATAAGCAGGATGTGTCACCATTCCCGCGGGTTTATTTACTATTAAAAAATATTCATCCTCAAATATTATATCTAATGGTATATTTTCCGCTAAGATTTCCTGTTTATCGGGTACGGGTAGTTCGATTTCGATTTCATCGAACGAGCGAAGTAAATAATTGGATTTTACAAAATTACCGTTTACAATCACATTTCCGAGATTTATTGCCTTTTGAACCTTTGTTCTGGATGCATTTTCGATAAAGCCCGTTATATATTTATCTATGCGGGTTCTTTCTTTGATATCAGGAACCGAAAATTTATAATTTTTCTGCAATTAAGTAGGGTTTTGAAAATATAATAAATAAGCGTGAAACTTTTTTTTCCGCTTTACGAATATTAAACAAAGACAATAGAAAATAAAACATCATAGGAGAATAAGAAATGAAAAAATTAATTAACTTAAACTGGATTGCGATTTTAATAATCGCTTTAATTCCGTTAGCCGGAGTCAAAGCTAATGAAAGAGTAATGGTAAACGCGGGAACAGTGGAAAGCCTTAATAAACAACTTTATGTTGAATTAAAGGACGTTATGTCATTACCCGTAAATCTTGTTTATCAGGATAAAGACATAATAGGCAATGCTTTCGCACTTATTAAAGTCAATAAAGAAGGAAAACTTGAACTCGTCGGTGTAAGCTCGGATAATGAAGTTCTGAAAAAAGTCGTGACGGAAAAGATTAATTCAAGAAATATGTGGACAGACAGAAAATACGCGAATGCAATTTTCAGATTTAAGATCGAGATGATTTAATTACTGCATCTATCTCAACAATATAAAAAATTATTTCTTTAAGTTATTTGTCAATCATCAGGGATTTTAGGAGTTAAAGAGTTTCCCACAACCTCCAGTAATAACGCTGCCATAGAAATGTGACGGCGTTTTTTTATGTTATTAATTTTTAACATTTCATATTAATTATAGAAATACTAAATTAAAAGTGAAGAAAGTGCATAGAAATTATGAAAGTCTGATTTATCATTCCTTTTGATTAACTACCATATATAGAAATCGGTTATACGTTTCCCTTAAAAAATAACTTGAATTTGTTTATATTAACTTATATTTTCATAACAAATTAAACATAAAAAATATGAAAAAAACTTTTTTTACTAACATTAGTGAGAAAAAGAGGTTTTTTTATTATTTGTTACTTACATCATTTGTAATAACAACTTCTTTTTACTTAGGTGGTTGTACAGCTGCAAAAGAACCTCCTCCGGTCGAAAACACACATATACAGGATTCTATCAATATTTATACTGCAATTGAGAACTCTCTAAAAGAATACAAGCACGCTCTGGTTCTGAATGAAGCTCAAAGCGAAGCAACCAAAGAGACATTTGAGAATAGTCTGACTATTCTTAAAAAAGTTGACAATCGTATTATTGATGACCCAAAATATCTCGTATGGAAAAAAGATTATGCCGAACTTTCAAAAAGCATAGTTCAGGATTATTTATTTACACAAAGTAATATTTCAGGCAAAAGTGAAGTTTTCAAGTTTGCAAAACGATTCGGCGTTGAATACGAGGAAAAGAAAGAATTTGCAGATATCGAAGCGAAAGAGGAATTGCCCAACGGAAGCGATATTCCTCTAATCAGGAATAAAGCCGTTGATGAATATATTGATTTCTTTTCCAAGACAGACCGGGGAAGAGGTTTCATTGATAAAACTCTTTACAGGTCGGGAAAATATTTTCCGATTATGAGAAAAATCCTTAGATTTTATAACGTTCCGGAAGAACTGATTTATCTTTCTGTTCAGGAATCAGGTTTGAATCCTGTAATCGTTTCAAGAGCAGGCGCAACAGGACTCTGGCAATTTATGGCAACTACAGGAAGTGCCTATGGTTTAACACAGGATGATAAACGTGATGACAGAAGAGATTTTGAAAAATCAACCGATGCTGCTGCCCGTCATCTGAAGGATTTGTATAAATCGTTTGGTGACTGGTATCTCGCCTTCGCAGCTTATAATGCAGGACCGGGAAGAGTGACAGCCGGAATCAGCAAGAGCGGTTCAAAAGATTACTGGGAAGTCAGAAATTATTTGCCGGGCGAAACAAAAAATTATGTACCTTCAATACTTGCATTATCTTTTATTTTCAGAAATCCAGGTGATTATGGTTTTAAGAATGTTGAATATGGTGAGCCTGTAACCTACGACAGGGTAAACGTTAAAGGAGAAATATCATTGACTAACATTGCAGAATATTGCAATAGCGATATTGAAACTATTCACGATTTGAATCCTGAATTAACACAGGAATCAGTTCCATCATACACTGTTCCTTATCAACTAAGAATTCCTCACGGAACTTACAATACTTTTAGTTCGAATTACAGGAAATCACCGGAATTTACTAAGAATGAATCTTTTATTCCTGAATATGCAGGTAATGAAAATAAAGGCTACCAAAAAGAAGTAGCAAATGTTACTTATGCAGTAAAAAATTACGACCCGGGTGACCCGAGATATGTTGGAAGTGTAACGGGAAAAAAGAAATTGTCTTTTAAATTCAATACTTGTGAAAACCTTTGCAGTACGGCAGATTCATTTTATGTAAGGTCTACAGATATAAGAATATGGAATAACTTTTCATATACAACTTTTCCGATGAAAGACCAGGAGCTCATTGTATATTTAGGCGATAAATCTTTTTATAAATTTACAGGAATTAAAGAACCGGTAGTGCAGGATACAGCAAAAGTTAGTATTCCAGATTCACTTTCGAGAAAAGAATTCGGGAAAGATGACAAAAAAAATCTTCCTTACGTTAAAATTGGAACAACCCCCGACCCGAAAGACAACAAAACTACTAAACCGGATAAAACAACTAAAACAGATAAACCTAATAATTCGACTCCCCAAATATATGTAGTTAAGGATGGTGATTATCTAAGTAAGATTGCTGAAAATTACAATGTGAGTCTTTCAGACTTAAAAGCATGGAATAATCTTGAAGGTGATAAAATATTTGTCGGACAAAAAATCAAAATATTCGGAGATAAAATTGTTCCTGACAAAAAAGATAAAAAAGAAGATAACACAAAAAGCAAAACTGTACATATAGTTGAAAGCGGAGAAACTCTTTCCGGCATAGCGGATAATTATGGTGTTACCGTTGATGACCTTGTTGAATGGAATAACCTCGAAAGCAATAAAATTCTTGTCGGACAGAAGTTAACTATTATTGAGCCGAAGCTGATGAAAAAAACAAATGATACTAAAAAATCCAAAACGACAACACACACTGTAAAAGAGGGTGAGAACCTGACTATGATTGCCGATAAATATGGCGTCGACGTTGAGGATATTAAAGACTGGAACAATTTAAAAAGCAATGTTATAAAACCCGGACAAACACTAATCGTTTCCGAACCGAAAACTAAGGATACTAAAGATAATAGCAAAACAGAAAAAACATACAAAGTAAAAAAAGGTGATACATTACAAACGATTGCGGATGATTTTGAAGTTACAATTAAAGATTTGAAAAAATGGAATGACCTCGACAGCGATACTATAATGATTGGACAGGTATTAATTGTCAGCCCCAAGAAGAAAAAATAAGGAGATTTCATTCAATCAGGGAAAAATCGAACCTTTTTAAGGCAATTCTATTATTTGCATAATATTTATTTTTCAGTTGAAAGAAAATATTAAATCATTTAATTTATAATACAAATTCTATATTAATAGTTCATATTATTAATAAAAAATTTTTAATCGACTTGCTGGCATAGCTCAGTTGGTAGAGCAGCTGATTTGTAATTAGCAGGTCGGGGGTTCAAATCCCTCTGCCAGCTCACTCAATCCCTAAATGCATAAAGCGTTTGGGGATTTTCTTTTATACTTCCATTTTTAATAGTTACCGTAACTTCGAAAGTTACCCTTCAATAAGCCATAGTTACCCAATTTCAAAATTAAATTTTAAGGAGAAATCAAAATGTTCATTACCTTATTAAAAGGCGAATGGGTCTTATACTATATGAAAAATGGAAAAAGAACTAAAATAAAGACCTACGCAAAATCAGAAGAAGAAGCCAATGCTTTTAAGGATTCTTTTAATATTGTCAAATCAGCTACTCTACCAACTGAGCTATGCCAGCAAAAGAGCAAGAACGTAGAGCAAGAGCAAAATATAACAACTAATAATGCTAATAATTTGATGCTGGTGGCAAATAAGAAAAATAAAGTTTTAAGCGATGTATTACCACTATTAATTCAAACATATTCTTATAATACGGATGGTGACAAGAAAGCCCTAAAAACAGTCGAACGAACCTGGCGATTTTTAATCGAAGCAAATGGTAATATAAGATTGGATTTTATAAGCCCGACTCATATTAATAGATTTAAAGCGTATATGAAAGAAAGGAATCCGAAAATAAAAAAAGAAGCTATTGATGTATATTTAAGATTCTTAAAGGCATATTTCAACTATTTGATTAATGAATATAAATTACTGGTAAACAACCCTGTAATAGGTAAGATTCCAAAAAGTCAGAAAGGAAAGCGTTTAACTTTTTCAGATGAACAAATAGTGGCATTATATAATATACTAAAAAACAACAATCCCACTATATTTAATAGTTTTTATATTTCATTGCATACAGGATTCCGTTTAAATGAAGTAATAAATCTTGAATGGAAGAACATAGATTTTGAAAAAGGAACAATTGAATTATATAATAAAGAGGAAATTCAATTTAAAACAAAATCAAGAAAGCCCAGAACAATTGTAATAGATTCTGATTTTAAACAATTCCTTTTGAATCTAAAAAATTCAGATGAAGGATTTGTATTGGGCAGGAAATTTCACCCTGATTATGTTAGCCACAAATTTAAACATTATTGTTCAAAGCTAAATTTTCATAAGGATTTAACTTACCACAGTATTAGACACTATTATGCATCTACTTTTATTAAATACAATCAGAACATTTATATGTTGAAGGAGATGCTGGGACATTCTAGTTTAGAAACCACACAGCTTTATTTGAGCGTTGGAATTGAAGAACAAGCCAGATGCGTTTCAAACATTTCTTATCCTGTATAATTATATTGGTATAAATTATTCAAAGGGAATGTTCAGAAATGGATGTTCCCTTTTTCTTTTCTTCTTCATTCGCAATTTCTTTCTCGTTTTCTACTAAATGATTATAAAATTTTATATGTTCGGAATTTAATAATAAATGTTTCGGAAGTATATTTTTAAAAAGTTTAAATTCATCTATAAAGCCACCATTTTCCTCAATAAATATTCCAAAATAGAAAAAATATATAATTTCGTGAAAGGAAAAACTCGAAATATAAAGGGAATTATAAAAATTAAATTCTTCAACTAATTTATTCTTTGTAACAGTTTTTAAAAATCTAATAAATTCTATTAATAAATAAGAATAGTTGGCCATAAAAGGCATTTGCGTGTCAATTATTTTACCAAAACTATTATTACAAATGTCTTTTTCTTCTTCGATTGTATTTAACATTTTTGGTGTTTGTGTATAAACACTTTTAAAATACGCATAAAATTTTCCGAATGCATTATTATATAGTTGTATTTCAGCCTCACCTAAATAAGAATTTAAAAATTCAATTAATTCTTTTCTTTTTTCCAATATTTTGTAAAATCTGCTGTCAAATAAATTACTAGTTGTTACTTTTCTTAATTTTACAGTTTCTAATGTATACCACCAAATCACAGCAAATGTAATAAACAAAACAAATAATGTTGCAAGTTCAATATGTTTTCCTCGAGTATAATTCCATAATTTTCCGATTTCATTGTTATTTATTATGTCATACCGAACCCAGATAGCTATAATGCCGAGTATTAAAACAATAATAACAAAATACCACTTATGTTTTAAATAATTGAAAACTCTTTTCATATGCAATTAAATATTAAAAATGTTATTTAAAAATATTAATAATAAACTTCCAAATTAGAAAATCATTAGCTATAACTATATTAACTAAAGAAAAAATAAAAAATAAAATTAAAGTAAATAATGTGACATTTTCTTTAATTGTATTTTGAAATCTCTTGAACGGTCTTTGATTATAACAAAATTCAAATCCCTTTGGAAGTAGTTCTAATGATGCTTTTATAAATCTTCGACCTTTGTAATTTTGGTCGAAAGGACCCCGAATTTCTATGCATTCTTCTTTTTTTAATAGTGCAACAACATACAACAACTCTTGGTCATTTTCTTCAATTAATTCATATGTATGTCGTTCGCTTTTTTCAATTTTAAATAATAATTCTTTTTTTATTTTTTTATACTTTTTGTAATTCATGAAGTGTCCTATTTTCCGTAAAATTAACAAAATTTCCCTATAAAAATCATTCCTTTATTATTTCAGTAAATTTCAATAAATTATAACTTCAAACTTAAATATTATATATGAAACACTTTAAATATTTTTTGGATTTTACGGAAGACACTGTAAAGCATTTTCAAGAAGATAAAAAATTTCATTTAGAATCTCTTGAAGAAACTAAAGAGATGGTGTTAAAGGTAAATGAAGCCTTAGATTCACTTGAAGAAGGTAATGAAGAACTAAAAAAATACCTTTTAAGGAGAAAAGAAATTTGGGAAAATAATCTCAAAGATAATAATGATGAAATTGAAAAATCAGAAAAAGCACTTGCTCATTTTATGCCAGCTTTAGAAGTTTTAAAGAAATATGAACAAAAGACTAAAGCGAAAATAGCTTAAATATTAAATGGTATTCTAAAAAGGTCGGGGGAATTTCGTTTGTTATATTAATAAACTAGCTGTAAATTTCAATAAATTATTTATTTAAATTAAAATATTATGGCAACAATAAAAGACTGTTATACTTTAGAATTATATGAAGAAGAAAAACAATTAATTTTAAATGCACTTGAAAATCACGCTACACATTTAAATTATAAATTAGCAGGTATTTACTCAGCCACAACAAAAGCAATCAAAAATATTTATGATTCAGAAGTGAAATCAAAAAATCGTTATTATGCTGGATTAACTAAAAGCAATGTTTATGATTTACCAAGAACATCCTTCTCATCTCGAATAAAAGCAGAAAAATATATTAATCATTATTTTCAGAATTTGGCCGAAATAGAAATCATTAAACTTGAAGAAATAGAAAGCGAAATCAGAAAATTAATAAGATATATAAGAAAAATTAAAGTAAATGAAATTATAAAAGCATCAAAAGAAAATTATCAGAAAATTCCACATTCACCAAATACAATAACATAAATCAGAATTTAAAATATAATTTATAAAATGGCATTATTTGCAGTTATAAGTTTCACAGAATCAAACAAACAAATTATTATAGATTGCATTAAAAATGTTTTAAAATCTGAATATGCTGTCTATAAAGATGTAGTTTTATTTTCCGCACCCGAAACTCAAAATGTTATAACAAAAATGTTCGACGATGCTTTGATTAAAAAAATTGATTTCATGGTAATTTCAATAAATCATATATCGGGTAGAGTTGATGATAATATTACAGAATTTGTAAAGAAACAAAAAAAAGTTCAAGTAATACCAGATGAAAACAAAAATTAGATTATAAAAGAACCCCGTTGATTAAAATATATATACCCATTTAAGAATTTCCAGTGGAAGTGTGGGATTCTGACCTCTATAATCATTCCTTTTTTATTTCTGTAATTTTCAATAAATTATGACTTAAATTAATTCAAAATATCATGAATAACAAAATAATTTGTGAATTTTCTTTTGAAGACCTATCTTTATTAAAAAATTTGTCTGAAAAGTATGAGTTGGAGAAGATATTGGAAATGAAAAAAGAAAATAAAAACACATATGAGAATCAATTAGTATTAAAATATTTCCAAAAAACATCTATGTATATGATATCTGTTCTTCAAAATCCAACATATAATAAAAATAATAATATTTTAATTGAATTTGAAAGTTTGCAATTAGCATTTTTTGTTGGAAGTTTAGGAAAAGAAAAAGAAAAATTATATAAACCTGAAAAAATAGAATATTACCAGAATCTAATTGATTATATTAATAAAATGAATAATTAAATGAATTAATAAATATTTCAATGAAATTATCAGTTGAAAATAAAAAATATAGAACAAATATACTAGAAAATGATTTAAATGACCGTAGCAACTTTCCTGATTTAGGGTTCGCAAAAAAACTTGACAAAATAGAAGATGAAGCAGAAATTTTGTTTAACAAAAATACTATTGAAGGCTATATTTCTTCTATGATTATATACCACCAATTAATGGATGAACTAATTAAGATGTTAATAAATTGTTCTCGTTATTATATACAATTAAGATTATTTCCTTATAAAATAAATAAACGTATTACAAAAAGGAAATTAACTAAAAATTTGCTTGAAGAATTAACAAATTTATTATTGAATCCTAAAATAGAATTATTTATAAAAAAATGTTATGAATTAAATGAACTAAGAAATAAAACTGTGCATAGATTAATAACAGTTAAATCAGTCAAATCAACCCTTGTTCAATGTAAAAAAGTAAAAAGATTATTCAAAGAAATTTTCAAATTGTTTGAAAAAATATTTCATGAAATTCTAATTTCTATGCAAAATAAAGAATATTTTAAAAACGTAGAAAAATCTTTAGGAATTGATTCTATAAAAATTGAAAAATTATTGTTGGAATTTAAAAATCAACAGCAATAATATTTTTTACTGCGGAAGTGTATGAGCATCCCCGTGCCCGTCTCCTCAACTCGGCGAGAACTTTTCATTCATACCGACCACCAAAGTTACCTGCCTATGCTAATACGGAATTAGCCAACTACCTGCATTTTTAATCAAATTTCAATGAATATAGGTAACTTTCCCTGATTATTGCCTATACTGATTATATACTGCCTATATACTGCCCTATATTTGAGCGTAAATGCGGTCTGGTGGCTTGATTTATGCCATCATTAGCCATTTATATACCCTTATTTTATGCAATTTTTGAATGTTTTTCAATGATTTGAAATGAAATAAGTGTTGAAAAAATGAGCAGTTTAAGAGTGCTGGAAAGAACGTGCGGAAGGTATAATCCCTGCCCACTTTCCTTATACTATTATATATAAACTTTTATATGAATGAATATAATCAAACACTACTTCAGTTCTGGAATATGTTCTAATATATACTTATATACTTCTGCTAGACTGAATGAACAGGCACCAGTTGTATAATTATTGTTCTTAATATATTTAAGTAAATAATCAGATTTAAAGTTTATTAAAGTGTTCTGAATTATTTTATATAATGATTTATTAATTACTTTAATATAAGCAAACATTCTATATGAATGATGGGATTGTTGTTTATTAGTTAATAGTTCACCGAAGTCTTGACCTGAACCCCATCGTAACATTTTAAAATCATATTCATTTTTATTGGGAATATAGTTCTTGTCTTGTTTTCTTATTTCAAATACTTTAACAGCATTCAGATTATATTTAATATATTTAATTGATTCAATATGTTTACAAATAATATAGCATACATTAACAATTTTTTCAGAATAATCTGGGTCGTTTGGATTCTTTCCGTTTGTAAATATAGTTTGATGCAGTTCTTCTGAATATATTATATTTAAATCTAATTTGTTTCTTAGGAAAGTGATTGGTAATATGAAGCCAGTATAGCCAGCAATTTTGTTTGATTGTTTAATAAATGCCCTTGCCACCATACTTGCCCTTCCGAATGGTGGATTTCCTATAATAAGTCTATTTTGTTTGAATGCTAAATTTAATTTTAAATAATCTGCTTTTATTATGTTCTTATTATTTTCTGGAAATAAATCATAAGCAACACATCCTTTAATCTGACTTGAGAATGCACCAGAACCCGCACTTGGTTCAATAATTTCTAATTCATTTATATTTACACCTTCTTTTTGCAGAACTAAAAATGTTTTTGTTATTAAATTTGATGCTAATTCTGTTGGAGTAAAATATTTGTCATTCGGAATAACATATTTTCGAGCTGCATATTTTGTGCAGTTGTCACCTTTTCGTTTTTCATTTTTACGCACAGGTCTTCTTCCATATTAAAAAAGGAAATGAAACCTGTTATAAAATTTATTAAATATTTTTATTATTCGTTTGGTATGTTATCGTTTGAAACATCTGTATTGTCGTTTATATTATTATCTTCAGTATTTACATCATTGTTTGAATTTGGATTCGTAATATTATTTAAACTTACTGGCGTGTTTAATCCTGGAAGTGGAGCGTAACCCATATATTTTCTGTATTCGTTCCAAGTTAATCCACCTTTTAATCCTAATTCAAATTCTTTTAATGCATCTATATTTTCGATTCTTGGCAATAAATGTCTAATAAAAATATTTTCCTTCGGGTATTGATTATAAATATATTTATTGAATGCAGAATCTATTATATGAATTTCTGGTAATAGAACATTCTTGTAATAATTTAAAGTATTTTGTTGACCTGTGGAGCGGTTCACAGTTGAAGAATCCCCGAGCATATCGCCAGGTAAAGCCCAGGGTTTCATTATTGCTTTTTCTGTTTCTTTTCGACCAGAAATAAAGTCCAAATCTTTAGCATTCCAACTTGTTGCAAATGGCTTTATTCCTTCATCTAAAAATGCTGTTTTTCTCGCATTATTTGGACCAGCAAATTGTGCGTTCCATTGTTCCAAAAATGTTCTTTTTGAATCTGCGGAATATTTTCTGTCTGAAAGTAGAATGAAATTTATTTGTGCATCATTCATCAACTGACGTTCCTGATATCTTAATTGAGACTGGTAAAGAGAAAATGTTAATTCATTTTCATAAATAATACTTGTTCCAAAAAAATAATTTGTATTAAAACTATTATTAGCAATATTTATATTTTTTACAGGTCCAATTATTTGATTTCTTTCAAATCTATTTCCAGTAATTCTGTCTTCAATTCCAGTTATATTATTATTTGAATCTCTAATTATTTGAACTTGCATAGGATGAACCAGAACAATTTCTTTTGGCTTTCTATATTTAACGCCTCTTAGAACAACTGGAAATGCAGTTCCATAAATCCATCTGTGAAGACAGATTGTTTGGTATAATTCGTTGGCAGTCATTTCAGATGAGGGATGCAATAATAAATCAATAAATTCATGTTGATTTAATTGTTCGTTGTCCATTGCATCAGTTTTGCGAAACATTACAGGTGTGGCTGTCGCAATGTCTGAAGCAATAAAACGCATTATATTCATTGGTAGCCCTTGAATTAACTGGGTTAAAGAATAATTGCTTCTGTAAGTTAAATCGTGCCAATTCATATAAGCAACACCGAATCCTGGAATCCCTAAATTTGAATTAAATTCTTTTTCAAATGAGTTGTTTTCATTTCTTAAAAATCTGGTAATTTTATTTATTATATTCATCTGCATTCCCAAAAAATAACTGGACAACAAAATCTATTTTTATAAGCACACAAATTCTGGCGCTTCTGTTTCAACTAATTCGGAACCGATTAAATAAATAGCATAACCAAGTGAATCAACTAAGTGACCGATTCCCTTCCCTTCCCGTGATTTGTCTAATTTTCCATTGGCTTTTAAAACTGCTTGTTCAATGTCTTTGATTGTTTCCTGACAAGATTCTGAATTTAAAAGCAATCCAACTTCTTTTTTTACATTTAAAACTTTGTCATTAAAAATTGAAACCCTGTCTGAATGAGTTGGATTTTGTTTTTTATAAGTGAAATTTGCTCCAGGGTAATGACTAAATAAAATGTCCCAAGCATTTTCATTATTTCCAGAAGCTAAATAACTTCTTGCACCACCTGCCGCATCCCCATACATCTCGAGATTTCCTTTCCAATCAATTTCATTTAAAAATCTGTCAAGATGTTTCATTTGATTTTGTAGATTGCAGTTTGGATTTTTAAATTCCCAGTGGCAAATTATAACCTCATTCTGAAATGAATAATCTTCTGGCAATGAAACATATTGCTGAATTACATATTTTGGAACCGACTGAAACATACACCAGCAATGCCAAGTTTGATTGAAGTCCATTCCAATAGAAAGTGGGAAATCTGGAAATATTGGAAATTCTTGTGAATGAATTTTTCTGTCGAAGTCTGGAAATGCTTTTCCGTCCATCGATTTAAATTTTGCTTCGTATTCTTGTTCAAATAAAACTGGATTTCTTTTTTTAGCTCTTTCAAGTTTTTCTTTTGTTACGAAAGGACTTTCATCACTTCTAAAAGTCCAACTTTTATATACATCATTTTCTTGTTGCCCTAATTCCCAAAAATCAAAAAAGCGATTGAAACCGCGTGGAGTAGAAATAAAAACAACTTGCGAATCTGGAGTTAAATTTGCTTCTATTGCAATGTCATAAAAGTCATCTAAATTTTTATATACAGCTATCTCATCGAGCACCACAAAATCCATACGTACCCCAACTAAATTGTCACGTTTTTCCGCTGTGAATAAATAAATAATATTATTATTCGGGAATAATATACTTAATTCATGTTCGTTTGTTTTATAGCCGATTTGAATTTCTTCTAATTCTAATTCAGTTAATTGTCGTTTTGTTTTATTATTTTCTTTACAATATTCTTCTATTCTTCTTTTGTCAATTTCAGTTAATATTTGTTTTAGCAAACGCCAATATATTTTTTTCGTATTACTAAAGTTTTTAGAAATGATATATATTTCTTGCTGTTCTAATCCTTTATTCATTGCCCAATCAAGTGCAAGAACTGAACCCAACACCGATTTACCAAAATAACGACCTGCGCAAACTATGCGAATTGGATGCTTGTCGTTATAAACTGCTAACTGCCCTGGGTGTGCATCGACGATTTTTCCAGATTTTGGAAATTCAAATTTCAACTATATTACCAATTATAAAAGAGAAGAAAACTTTGGTGTGTAAATTTTAAAGTAAACTTGAATTTAAGTCTTTGTTTGCTTTTTTTGTTATGTTTGTATTTGTTTTGTTGTCACTAATTCCTGTTAATATTTTGCTTACTTTTTCCTTCATTATATTATCTTTCCCATCAAATATTTCATCAAACCAGTCGTACATTTTTTCTCTTAATTGAGAATTTCTTAAATTTTCCCTTATGGCGTTTTCTTGAATTATTTGCAAATTTAAAAATGCAAGAATTTTTTTTACAACTGCATTCTTTAAATACCTGCAAAGTTGATGTTCCGTTATTCCCATTTCTTCTGCTATTTTTTTCTGGGTAACATTGCCTAGAACGTTTCTATAAAGAATAGTTTTTTGGTATTTGTTTTCTAATTTTACAAATTCATCAAATAAATCTGGAGGTAATACATCCAGCAATTCATCTCGACTTTGAATAACCTTAATTGGCAGGTCATCATTTTCCAATTGAATTTGAGTATTTGTTATTTCATATATATGCTGACAAAATCCACATTTACGAAGCATAGAATTACCTTCGACTGCTTCTTGACAATTTATTTTTCTACATTTAGGACACTCTATAATCATTTAATTTCCTAATTATTTTTTTCTGCAAATTTTGAAACTATTTTTCCAGTAACTAAACTTCCCAATAAAACACCAACTAAAACTGTTATTCGGTCAAGTATGCTTAAATCAAATCCCCAATTTTTGCTTTCCAATGAAATTAGAATAAATATACCTTCTAAAATTGCAACTAAAATTAATCCCATTATAAGAGAAACACGCATTGAACTTATTTCTGGATTTTCACTAAATAACTTTTTTAAAAATTCTTTAATCATATTTTTATATTCCTTTTACTAAAATTGCACCCAATATTCCGAGCACAAACGTAAATACACCAATTATAACAGATGTAATCCAAGCAGGTCTTTTATTTATATTAATTTGTAATTCGTCAACTTTTTCTTTCATATTTTTGATTACCAAATCTGATTTTATTTCAGCTTTGTCTAGTGCTATTTTATGTAATTCAAAAGTTAAATCTACTCGTTTTCCTAATTCAATAAATTTCATTTCAATATATTCTTTTAAAGAAATTTCGTTTGCCATTAATATTTATTCCTAATATTTTAAATTACCAACTTTCTTAAAAAACTGATTCCCATTGCCCATTTGTATGATTTTGGCGAATCCAAGTGTCTATGTCTATACAACGAAATTCGAAGTCGTGGTCATAATACATCTCACCCATAAATCCAGTTGAATTTGAATGTTCAATTGTTCGCATTGTATTTATAAATCTGGATGTTGTTATATTTCCAACAATTGAATTTGCATTAAAAGTATTTACATTTGTTGTTCCAGAAACATAAAAATTTGATGCTGTAGCACTACTAAAATTTGCAGATAAACTTGCAACATTTCCTGCTGTTAATGTTTTTGTAAGGTAAATATCTTTTCCGAGAATGTCATTTGTCATTTTCAAATCGGAAGCGGTGATAGAATTTAATACAGAATTACCAGAAACATTTAAATCGCCAGTATTTGTTGTGCCATTTACATCAAGACCATCAGAAGATAATTCTTCACTTGCATATATACCTTTAGCGTTAATAGTATCAGCTGATAATCCTCTATTAATTTTAAAATTAGTTCCGTTGTCAGTAATTATTCCAGTTCCAACACTTAGTTCAGTTGCTGTTGAATATTGAATTTTATTTGTTCCCGTAATAATAGGTGTTAATACACTTGTAATTCTTTCACCTGTGCCATTAACAATGGATGGAACAATATTTCCCTTAAATTCCACACCTTCACCAAAATCGCAATTATATAAAGTTAATTCGGTCGCGTCTATACAATTAAAAATTATATTTTGGAATCTAATGTTAGTATATATAAATGGATTTTCAGAATCATTCATATATAATTCAAAACCATCATATACAATTCTACCAACTGCACCAGCACTTAATCCAGTTGTATCTGGGGCAATTTTGACACCAGCCCCCGATGCTTTAACGTGAACATAATCTTTTGGCTTTACAGACATTCCTATAACACCGCCAGCAGTTCCATTTCCTGGTATTATCGCGGTAATATTTTTATTTGATGTTGCATTAGCATTTGCATATGTTATTCCTTCGCTCCATGATGCATATACACTTCCTGTAGTTGTTCCATTTGGAATTATCCTAATAATATTCTGGCTTTCCTGATATGCACCTGAACCCATTGTGTTTATTCTTGTAGTAATTTCTGAATCAATATACCCTTTATTACTAAGATGCCAATTATTTGTAGGTGGACAACTACATATTGGTGGTATACGAGGTGACATATCCAATGGTGTAAATGAAACAATATTTTTAAATACAGTCATTGAATCAACATATTGTGTATTTGAAGATGATAATACCAAACAACTTGTAATAGAATCATCAACATATTTTTTTCTTGTTAAAGAATTATCAGTGTCTGGATTTGAATAACAAAAAGGAGCAGAAGCGTTATCAAATACTACAAAATTTTCAAAACTTGCTATTGAATTAACATATTGAATATTATTTGAAGATAGTGCAAGATATCCCGTAAGTGCACCTGTTACAGAATTAATTTTATTGTCAATATATGTTTTATTCGTTAAATCATAAGGTGAAATAGGGTCTAAGTTTTGTTTTAATTGACCAGTAATATTTATTCCAATACCAGAACCAGTTTCAGATAAAATTGCAACTTGCAACGTTCCTGAAAATAATTTTGTTCCAACTACTGTTTGATTATTAGATAAATCCATAAAATAACTATCGGGTTCACCAATCCACTGCATTCCAAACCAAGTTTGCCATACATCATCAATATATAAACCACAATATTGCCAGCCTGTAATTCCGCTTGCTGTGTAATTACCTTCGTTATTTTGTTTTGTAAAACCTGAATATGAAATATAACTTCCCCAGGTATTACCAGAATATGTTTTGAAATTTACATTACTTTTTACTAAAGTTATATTAGGTGTTCCGTCGGGATTCCAAACTCTAAAAGGTACTTCGGCCATTTTATTTAATTCCTATATAAAAATATAATCGTAAACTTTATTATGAAACCTGCTTTATCCCCCAGTTGACTGGATTGCAACATCCAATATAATAAACTGAATTTGGATTTATCCAATTAAAATCATATTGAGGATACTTTGTTGTAAATTTTAAAACGAATCCTTCAACACCAACACCTGAATTTATCCCTGTTATAACATTTCTTAATTCAACTTCATCGTTTGTGCATTCAACTTCAAAATATCTCCATTCATATTCAGAATGAGGAATAAGAATTAATATTTTATTATTAACTTTTGCCTGCAATAAATCTTGAATATAAAATGTATTAACTAAACGTGATAATGATTTAAAAGACAACTCAAAATCTAAAAGAAAATATTCGCATTCATAATCCAATGCACCCCATAATAATTGTCGTTTTGTTCCAAAAAATCTTGGAATTTCTTTTATTCCTTCTTCATCACAACGGTCAAAGTTTAATACTTTTTCAATATTATAATTATCATCAGCAGTATGAATGACAGATGCCCTATTCCCATTTATATATTCTTTCATAATATATCCGAATAAAAGAAATACGAAAATTTTTATAATTATACCTGAAGTTGGAGCTCGAGCGTTGTCGTTTCTTCTTTAAAATCAATTTTCAAATTGTTAAGTCCATATATTCCATCTAAATCATTATTTGGAGCATTTACAATTCTGAATAAAGTAAGAGGATTAAATATTAATCCTTTATATTTTATAGTTAATTTTCTACTTTGTTTTTGATTTAAATACTTTAAAAAATTATTTTTAAAAATATCAGTTGTTGCATAATCAGAATATGTTTGTATTTTCCCGTCTGGTAAAATTTTATATAAACAATTTCCATAATTTCCATTGAAAGCTACATCGTTTTCGTGAATTAAATTATCGTCATTTATATTAGCACAAGCACTTTGTCTACCATTGCTAACATCATATTGCCAGCCTAGTACTCCTGTTCCACCACCGTCGACAAATAAAATTGTATCTTTTGTTAATGTATAAATATCTGCACCATAATAATTTTCAAGTATGTCTTTAACTATTTGATAGGTCCAGCAAACAGAATCTTCGGAATAATATTTTTGCCATTCATTTGGAGAAAAATGTAATCCATATAATCCTGACATTCCTACAAATGGAATATTATTTTTTGCATCCTGTCCGCCGTTTGTGAAAATATAAAATCTATTTCCTCTACGTATTGTTCCGAATCCAGAATTATTACCACCATAAAATTGTCCATCATTTATGACTATAGAATCATATTCAATTTTTGATTGTGCTTTTGAAGCTGTAAATCCATCTCCATCGAATTTTCTATAATCTAAATCAATTACATTAAAACTGTTTTCTAATTCACTTCTATTTTTTATATAAAATATTTCATTGTAATAAAAACAAATCCATCCATAAGAAAAGCATAATTTTTTTATGAATCCCCAAATATTTTCATTAGTTTGATAAATTCTTTCATAACCTGTTTTTAATAAAGTAAAATTATGATTTTCAGAATCTACTTTTTTTAATACTGGGTCTCTTGTACATATATAATCACTTAAAGAATCTTCTATCTGAAATATTGATTGATTATTTACTAAACTTTTTATTAACGTATTGAAATTTAATCTATAATTACTTGTAAAAATCATTTCCATTCCGCCTTCTAGATGTCCGCTTGTGGGTGTAAGTTTTATTTCTTGAGAAGTAGTTGTAAAAGCATAAGAATTTCCTATACCACCAATTATTTTTGAAACAATAGAAATTGAATTTCCAAAAGGAAATGAAGTTCCTGTAACAAAAGAACTATAATTATTTATGCAAGTATTTAAAATTGTTTCCTGTGGATTTGCTATTTGAACATCAAAATGATACCCATGTCTCGGTGAAGTTTTAAAAGTATATATATCTGTTCCGATTGTTAAAGTGTCACCATCTTGCACCATTCCATATTGTTGTGAAAAATTTATAGTTCCTGTTGCATAAGTTCTTATGCCAGATGTGTCATATTCCCAATTTATTTTAGCTGGGTCTAATAATTGTTTATTCGATAAATAATTTCTAAGTTCTTTTAAAAATCCTAATGCTTGAACTTTTATTTCTTTATTATCATTTCCAATTTTAAATTGTTCTTCAATAGCTTCTTGATTTACTATTCCCTTCCCGAGTAAATTATTATTTAAATCAAATATTTTTATTATATATTTTATATATGTTGTATCTTCAAATATTTTATAAAATATTTTTAAATAATTTTTATTCCAAGTTCCTGAACAAGTAAAAGTAATATCAGAATCTTCGAAAAATAAAATATTTTGTCCTGAATCGTCACTTGAATTATCAAATGAATATTCTAATTCTCCAATGTCTAATATATAATCTTTTAAATTTATAGTTTCAGTTAATTGAGGTGTTGTATCCGTTGCAAAAAAATTAACACCTGTCAATGCAGTTGTATCTGGCCATTGGTATTGTTCACAGGTAATTTTAAATTTGTTAATCATAATTAGTCAACCCTCTTGCTCTTCATATAAGATTTATATTGAGGTACTGTTTGTTTACTCCAAGAAAGTCCGTCCATGTTTGCACTAATATATACAGGTGTAATTGTTTGTTGTTTATTTCCTAAATTTCCTGAAACTAAACTTGCTAAATCTTGATTATTTACCATATATCCCGATTTTCCCATCAAAGCAAGTTCTGGTCCTCTTTCGCCAACTAAAAAAGCACCTGAATTAAAAGAACCACCTTCGGCTAATGCTCCAATCATACCTTTTGCAGCTTCAAAACCCGCTGTCGCCAATGCTATTTCAGGTAATTCTTTTATAAGAGTCGCACCAAATGACATTGTTGAATCAACAAAAACTTTTGCTATTTGTGCAAATAAAAGTGCTTGAATAAAATTAAGTGTTGATTGTAAAAGACCTTTTAATAATTCTTTAAATGCTTTTCCTGCACCTTCACCACTTGCGATTGTTTTAAAGAAATTTCCAAATGCACCAGCCAATTCGTGAATTGCATTCTTAACTTGTTCAGCTTGTTTTTTTATTCTATCAAGTGGAGAATCTCCTTGTTCCCAAATATCATGTGCTTTATTTTTATCTCCCTCTGGTATATCATAACCCTGTCTTTCATCACCGTTTTTTCCTAATAAATTTTTAACTTGTTTTGTGTATAATTCATCTTTAAGTGTGATTAATTCTTTTGTAAGTTTTATTTTTTCTTCTAAATCAGTTGTTAATGATAATTCAAGTTCAACTTGTTTTATATTTAATTTTAAATCATCTTCATTTAAATTGTGAAATAACTTATCACCCTCAAGTTGAAGATTAATATTTTTAATTAAATCGTCATCTAAAGATTTTTTTTCTGAATTAATTAATTTTAATGCTTCACCATAATTTTTTACTATTGCCCATTTTTCTTTACTTGATTGATTACTTTCCCAATCAGCTTTTGCACTTTCATATTTTTGTTTATAAATTTCAAATTGTGCATTTAAATCATCTTGTGTTAATTTTCCAGATTCTTTTTGTTGTTCTATATATAATTTTAAATTTGCAATGTCTTGTTCATCAGGAGACATTGGATTAGTTTTACTACCTTTATCTTTTTTAGTATTATTACCTCCTGGTGGCTTTTTATTATTTATAACTTCATAAGGGTCGACTTGAACAATTTTTCCATTTACAATTTTTTGAGCAGTACCACCAACTTCTTCACTTTCTTGGTCACGAGTTTTTTCTTGAGTGGGTGTTGGAATAGAAAATAATTCACCAATCCAATAGACTGCACTTTGTATCCATCCTATAAATGTTTTTACAGAATCAATAACTACGCCTAATTGAGAATTAAAAGATAAAGCAAAACTACTATTTGCAATCGTATTAAATAAATTTTTGAACCAGTTGTCGACATCTCTAAATGCACCAATTAGCCAACTTAATGCTTTCAAAATACCACCAACAATCCACATTTCAAGTTTTACAAACATCATGCCAACACCAAATAATACTTGAATAAATCCACCTAAAAATTTCATCAAATCTTGATTATCATCATAGAAGTTTTTAAATGCTTTAATTACAAAAAGGATTGCAGGCTTTAAATATTCAAATGCCTGTTTTAAAAAATTAACGCCACCTTGAACTAATGCTATTAATGTATTTTTAAATGTTCCAACACTATTAGTAATCCCCAAAATATTTTGAACATCACTTAAAAATCCTTTTCCTAAATTTATAATCGCCATAATTGCATCTTCAACGATTGGAATTATATCTTTAATCACAACTAAAAATGGATTTAAACCTCCAGCAATCATTCCCCCGACCTTTTCTTCAGTTTCATCCCAAAGATGTCCTAAAATAGATAATGTTCCTGCGAAAGTTTTTCCTTCAGCTTCAGCAAATCCACCAAATTTTTGTTTCATCAAATCAACAATTATATTTGTTCGTTCCATTCCTTGTGCAGAACTAATCATTTTTTTATCATTGTCGGTCAATATAATTCCATACCTTGTTAATCCCGTAAATACTGCTTCATTTGTTTTACCTAACAATTTTGTTACTTGGTCTAAACTTGCTTCAGTATCACCTGATTTTTTCATTCCTGCAACAACATCAAGAATGGTAGGGATTGTTTTTGCAATTTGGTCACCCGCCATTCCATATACTGTTAAAAGTGCTTGTGCATTTTCAATATCTGCTTTTTTAAACATTGTAGTTGCAGAAAGTTCTTTTGCCTGTTGAACTAATTTTGGCAAAGAATTTCCAGATGAAACATTATTTAATCCTGTTTCTAATTTTGCTAATGATATTTGATTTTTTTCAAATACTTCAAGTGAAGATTTTCCAAATTCTATAATTTCACTCGTAATTTTTTTCACGACTTCAAAACTAACAAATGCTTTAGCAACATTCATTATGCTGTCTTTAAGTCCATTCATTGTATTTTGTAATTGAGAAAATCCAGAATGTGTTCCTTTTAAATCTTGAGTAATACCATTAATTTGACTTCTTAATTGAATTTTTTGTTGAGTTAATCCGTGAAGAGTTGTTTCAAGTTGTTTAAATTCAGTTGAGGCAGTTTTCCCTTGAAGTGATAATTTAGCTAAGTCACTTTCAACACTTTTGATTTGTTGATTTAATGTTGTCCATACATTTTTATCAGATTCTAAAATTGCTTTTATTCTTATTTGTAAATCTTCACTTGCCAATTATTTTACCAGATTATAAATGTAATTGAAACTATGATTGCTAAAATATTTTCTTACATCATTTTTTAATTGTTGCCCTAATCCAAAAAACTCTCGAGGTGTTCCACCTTTATAAGAACCTGTTTGTTGGTATTTTGCGATATCTTTTCTATTGTCTGAAATATAAACTTCCCAATCTTCACCTAATTGTCGTTTTTTAACAGACTGAAATAATTGACCTGTTCGATTAAATAATTGTGTACCTTTTTTATTCGGCTGTAAAGCAGAGCCAGTATTAAAATGAACACCTGATTGAATGTTATTTTCTTGTTTTTTTCTAACAATTTCTGCAATATCTTCAAGCACATTTTCTTTTAATTTTAATCCAATTGGAATTTTTGCAATTACTTCATTTATATTTGAATTGAACTCAATATTCAAAATTGTTCTCACAATTAAAAAATCAATACAAAATCTTTATTAATTCTGACTTTGCTTATATTCACAATAATTTTCGTATTTAAGCCATAAGGAATAGTCTAAAAAATCTGACATGTCAGTATTTTCTTCAATCCAATTTTTGTCTTTATAGTACCATTTAGTTAGTTTGTAAATCATATAATCAACAAAAACAAGTTCTGGAATTTCTGAATAATCTGGAAATGGAATGTCAACACCTGATTTATCTGGAATTGTATATTTTTCTGAAATTATTTTTATATCCCTAAAATATTCGTAGTCGGTCTTGACATCATTAGAAAAAAACTGAAGGTTCCTTTAATGAAATTAAAATATTCATCATAATCATCTTGTCCACCATCAGGTTCATAATTAATGCTTTCTGAGTTTTCATAAACAATATTACACAATTCTTTTGCATTTTCATTTTCAAGAAAAAAATCTTCAACAATTTCATTTTTCATCAATTTTATTTTACTCATTGCAATAATTACATCACCAGAACTTTCAAGAAATTTGTCCATTACTTCTTCATTCACTTTATCTTTTTTATTTGTCTTATCCACTAATTTTATCAGATTTTTATCAGAATAAAGTTTATCAACCTTGTCTCTTAAATCTTTTGGAATATATTGATTTTCAAAATCAGTATATTTTCTTGAGAATTTAATTGCTGGAATACGATATTTTTTCCAGTTCTTGTTTCTGATTTTATAAACTATATCCTTATATTTATATTCACGTCTTTCTTTTAATTCATTTGCAATTATTTCAGTTGGTGATAATATTATTTCTTCATCAACTATTTCGTCACCACTGATTTCATCTTGTTTTTCTAATTCCATTTATTTTCTCAAAATATATTATAAAAAAGAAAAAATTACCGAAACATTTTTTATCCTACCCAATCAACATATGGCTGACCAGCCGATATAGTTACTGTTGTTGCAGTTGTACTAATATTAAATCCCCCAGAGATTAAAGCGCCAGTTAAAGCAGAGGCACTAAATGTAATATCCGATGGAGCAACAGTTGAATCAAATGTGACTTTTACCTTTTCATCACCTTGTTTAACTGTTTGATTTGGGTCAACAACTACTTGAAAATAAAGTCTATGTTGTTTATAGTTTGGATTATTATTTTTGTTAACATATAAACGATAGAATTTATCTTTTGATTCATCAGGTAAATTTAAAGTTGGTAAACCTGATTGCTGTAAGTTTGTTGTGAACGAAGGTTCTCTGTCTCTGTAAACAATTAAAAAAGGATTTGTCGTGTCATCAGCAAATTTCTTTTTAGTTGCTTTGTTATTAAATTCTGAACCGACGATATATCCTAAATCATAAGATTGATTACCTGTAGCACTTAAATCTGTACCATCTTCGTTTATTTCTTTTGCTACAACTACACCACCCCATATATCGCTTACTTGTAATTTTGTTCTACTAAAATTTAAACTCATTTTGATTGATTCCTTTTGCTTAAAGATAAAAGAAAACTAATTTGAAAAGAAAAAATTTGTCTTCTACAACAATGAAGTAAGAAGTCCGTTGGTAAATGTTGCAACTTTTGTTCCCATTGTTGCAGTTGTGCTAATCCCAGAAACTCCATTTGCAGAAATTGTTCCTGTTATATTTACCGAACCATTAATTGTTAAAGAGGATGAACTAAAATTTCCATAAATTAACGGAACTGTTGAATTTGAATTATGAATATATAATGTATTTCCGTTTTTTTCTAAGCTACCAGCCATATACCCAATATGAACACTATTACTACCAGTCAATGAACTACCAGCTTTATACCCAATTATTGTATTATTACATCCAACAGTATTTGCAGTAAGAGTAAGAGCACCTATTACAACATTATAAGCTGAATTTGTTTGTTGAGCTGCTGTGTCACCAATTACTACATTATAATTTGTATTCGTTAAAAATGGGTATCCACTTGCACCATCCCAACCAATTAAAGCATTATTCCCAATTGCAATAGTGTTTCCTCCCTTCAAATCATAACCAGCTTGATATCCAATTGCTATATTATAACTACTATTTGTATTATAAAGTGAAGTAGTTCCTATTGCGACATTCCTTTGACCAGATACTGAATTTACTAATGTTTGACAGCCTATAGCCATATTATCACTAATATTTGTTCCTAAATTAAACTTACTATTAAACCTGATTGAATTGTCATAACTTGTGTTCCAAGTAAAGCAGTTGTGGTTATCCCTGATAATCCATTTGAATAAATATTCCCACTTACACTTAAATTTCCGCTTACTGATAATTTTTCTGTTGGTGTTCTTGTATTTATTCCAACGTTTCCAGTTGTCCATGGGTCTGAATTATCTGTAATATTTTTTGACCAAAAACCACACCAAGGTAAGTCAACACGACCAAGACCACCACCTCCACCAAATGGTAAAAAGTTTGAACTATCCCAATAAAGTTGTGCTATACCCCTATACACACTAAAAGTCTGACCAGCATGAATTGCCAAAGTATTTCCATCACAATGAATACCACAACTAAATCCACCGTTACCATCAGGCAATGGCCAATTTGTAGGAAAACCAATTGTATAATTTAAAGAATTTGAAGTTGTTCCAGCAAATTGTAATTGTGAATTTACTTTTACAATATCACCTGTATTACTTAATGTTGTTGCTGTTGTTGATTGTCTTGCCCATAAAGAAGGAATTGCAGTTAAACTACCAGTTGTTGCCAATCCTGAACTAAGACTATTAAGAAAATATGATGTTAATGAACTACTTGTTGCCAATCCACCTGTGCAACTTGATAATGCATATGCACTTAAATCTGAAGTTAACGCATAATTTGAATGTGTATGGCTTGATAAACTTAATCCAGAGCTTAAACTATTTAAAAAGTATGCTGATAAAGAATTTGTAGTTGCTAATCCGCCAGTACAACTAGATAATGCGTAAGCATTTAAATTTGAACTTAAACTTGTAATCGAAGAATTTAAATTTGAAGTTGAAGAAACAAAGTTTGCTGTTGTTGCATAATTACTTAAAGCAGGTGTATCTGTTAAATCATTATAAGATTTTTCTGATAAACTTGATAATGAATGATTGTGGCTTGAAGAACTATAAGCATTAAGATTCGGTAAATCATTTAAATTATTATAAGAATGATTGTGACCACTTAAACTAAAATTGCCAGTTAAACTATTTAAAAAATATCCTGATAAATTTATTCCTGTAATACTAGAATTTAAATTTGATGTCGCACTTACAAAATTTGCAGTTGTCGTAAAATTATTAAATTCATTTTGTAAATCGAGTTGATTATATATATTATCATCAATACTTCCCCAATGTCCGTTTATTCCAGAAACACTAATACCAGAAATACTTTGAATTTGTGATTCTAAATATGCTGAAGTAGAATTAGAGTCAACAATTTTTTCATAATCAATTAATATATTTGGTGGATTTATAACTGTTCCACTACCAGCAATATTTGTTCTATCTTGTAAATATTTTATCTTTAGAGCAAAACCAACTGTGACTCCGTTTTGACTAAATTCTAAAACTGCCATATTGTAAGGAAAACTTACATCAATTATTCCCTCTATATTTCCGAGTCCAGTTCTATAAATTTCTAAAATACTATCGTCACTTGAATAACATCTGTTTAAATCATATAACATATTATCAGAAATTTCTAAAATTGTATCTTGCGTGCATTTGCAATGAACTTTTATAATATATTCTTGATTATGATATTCACTGCCATTTTTTAAATCTTCAACATTTTCAACATCTTTTGCGAAATAACATGCAGAAGGAAAATTTAAACTTTCCCCTAGAAATGTTTCTCCAAATATTGCTTCCTGAATATCACTTAAATATCCTTTTTCAGGTTTGATTTTTAATAAATCATTTTTAAAACAATTATATATGTTTTTCGTTATAGTCATGCTATTATATTATTAATCTCTTATAACTGTCTAAAGTATTCAGAACCTCTTGCGAAACGTCACTGAATGTAATTGTATTTCCAGCATTTACCATACTTTTTATTCCAAGTTGAGGTTTTGTATTTTGCCCGCTTTTTTGAAATGAATCTGTCACCAATTTTGCACAAGCCTCTTGTAAATCTTCAGGCATTGCTGTCAGTGAATAACCAGCAATGTAATTTGTTTTTAATTCAGTCCAACAAAATATATTTTTTAAAAATATTTTCCCTTCTTCTTTTCTTACTTCATAATCATTTGAATCAACTAAAGTCCATTCTGCAAACGGAGTCAAACGAACATAAATTGCAGAAACTGACTGAATTGGATAATTATCGGTATTAAAATAATTATAATTAAATAAATTGAATGAATTGTAAAAATTATTATGATTGAAATAATAACCTTCAAGTTCATTTTCGGCTAAACATCTATTTGTTTGGTGATTGCAAAATCGTGAAGCAGATGAAATCAAGGAATTATAAAAAGCAGATAATGAAATGTCTGATATTTTATTATATTGTTGAATATAATCAAATGTTATCAAATTAATATTATTTGTTAAATTTGTGTCCATATATTTTCATTTTCCTATTTTTGTATATAATTTGAGAACATACGATTTTTATATTTCTTTAAATCTTTTTCTTTTATTAATTTGCCTTCATTTTTTTCGTTTATTTCTAACAGTAATAATTCAGTCATGCCAGTAGTTCTACCAATTTTTTTGTTCTTTTTTTTCTTCATATATTTTATATTAAAAATTAAAGTTGGGAGGTAAATGAAAAGTGTAATAACACAAAAGAAACCCCCCAACTTTTTAACTAACTAAGGAGAAATTTAAATTGAAACTTTATTTTAAATATTACTGAATAGTGTAAGGACTGCAAGAATCATAATATGTCAAACCAACACCAGCAAACATAAAGTAATGTAAATCAATTATTCCTGTGTCTGCATGTGTAGTTTGGTCAGCAATCATTTGGATTCCATTAATATTTCGTCCAATCCAGATTTGAGATAAATCCCCGAACACCCAATATTTTGTTGAGGATGCTGTCGTGCTTGTTGAATTTAAAACACCGTCAGCCACAACTTCAAATGGGAAATTACAAAATGATTTCGCACCAGTGTTTGCATCAAACAACGGTCTTTTGTTAGAATCCAATAATCCATTTAACAAAGTCCAATGTGTTCTGTCAATTACAAATTTACTATTTTTCCAGAAAAATGGATTTGTAGTTCCGATGTGTCCAACGATATCTGCATATGTTACACCTGTAACTAATCCAGATGCACTTTGCGTATAAGCACTTCCGCCATAAGCACCTGTAAAAGTTGTGCCTTTACCTAAAGCATCCAAATCAAAATCTTGTGCAAATTTCATTCCCACTTGTGCATTAATATATTGCTGTAAGGAATAAGGAGATGTTTGAAGTAGTTCTTGTGTTAATTGAACTTTGGCATGGTATCTTTTCATGCTTATTGTTCTTGTTGCAATTGTTGGAGCAGAAGCTGTAGCAGAACTTGTTTCACCTAATCTTGCGTCGCTCAAATTTGCAGTTGTAGTTGGGATTGTCATTGAGTTGGAAGTGAAATCAAAAATTGTGCAATTTCTTAAAGCAACACCTGCTATTTCAGCGCTCTCCAAAATATTTGGAGCAAACTGAGTTGGGACTAAAGTTGTGTTTGTGGTCATCGTTTTGTCAACATATTTACTTCTATTGTTATTAATTGAATCAAGTATAAATTCTTTATATTCTATTGCATTTTTTTGTTTATCTTCTTCTCCACTAAATATAACTTTCTTTTCAACTGGGTCATCTTCAACTAATTTTTCTAACTTTTCTAACTTTTCTAAAAGGTCTTTATATTCTTTATTTTCTTCCATATTATTTCCATATAAAAATGAAATACAAAATCATTTGTGTATAATAGTAATTTTATATTTGTGCGTTTTATTTAACCTAATATTTCCAACTTTTCAGTCTAATATTCCCAGTTTTTATTATAATATTTTAGCAGTCAAATTTTCTATTCTTTGTTTTATGTTTTTTACTTCTTCAGTATTTTTTTCTTTCTCTTTTATTTCTAAAAGTTTAAATAATTCCTCAATTCTTTTTTCAACAATTTCAAAATTCATTGTATAATTATTTTCAAATTCTTGTAGTTTTTGTTCAAATTTTATTACTTTTTCTTTTTGCTCATTCTTTTCTATTTCTTTTTCAAATATTTCTTTTAATTCTGGTGTCTTAACACTTTTATAAGCTAATGCTAAACTTTCTGAATTTGCTGGAACCGTTACCGCACTATATTCAAGTAATTCCCAATTTTTATATACCAATTGTTCTGATTCATTTATTTCAATTTCTTTTGGCAAAAAGCCAATTGAAAATGCGCTCATGAATCCATCTTTGTATAATTTGGCTACCTCTTGACCGAGAGCAGTTTCTGCGAATTTTAATTTTGAAATAATATTATTGTCGTTGCTCTTAATCCATAGAGCTTTAGCAATTGGTAAACCTTTGGAATCATGATTTAATAATACAACTGGATTTTTTTGAAAGGCCGTGAAGTCTCCACCTTTTGCAGTTACTATTTCGTTATAACGGTCTGGGGAATCTGAAGATATTTTTGCTATTAAAGTATTGTCGCTTTCATCAAAAGTAGAAGTTGAAGTGAATTGTTTAGTGCGAATTGTATTTTCCATTTACTTTTTCCTTGCAAGAAAAATAGTAAGAAAACTGGAGTGGACTTATATGACATTCGTGTTATATGCCAATGCCACTAACTAATATGACATATTGTGTTAACTAATATAAATAGTTTTGAATAGTTTATTAATTATGAAATTTTTTTGACTGTAAACTATTTGTGGTATGTTATGTAATTTACTTAATATATTTGCTAATAGCAAGTAATATTATTCTGTATATTCTAAAAGTTCAGCCTGTTCGAGTAATGCTGGAGTAATACCTGCCTTCCCTCGAGTATTGCCTTCGCTTTTTATTTTTTTAATAAATTTCTGTTTACTATTTTCAAATTCTGCTTTTCTCTTTTGTTCAATTATAGCAAGTTCAATCGGGTCTTCCACAAAGGTGCTTTCTTTAAACAAATCTTTAGGCACTTTTTTGCTTATATTTTCAAAATCAAATGTTAATATTATTTGATTATTTTTGACGAATTGAATTTTTAAAGATATAATTTCTTTATATTCTTTTTTTATTTGTTCAAAAAATTCTGCAGGATTTATTAAATTAAAATTATCCTGAAAAATAATGTCGATGCTGGATGGCTTTATTCCAATTTTAAATTTTCCATTATAATGGAATTTTTGTTTAACCATTTTCTCAACATTTTCTAAGTTTTTTAACATTCTCATTTCCTGTTCTTCAGTTAAATTTTCATAATTCAATTAATTCTCCATTAAATCAAAATGAAACCATTATATAACTTTTACACGCTTGTTGTTACCCGCTTGTTGTTACCAGTAATTTCTTGTTTATAAATTTAATTTCTATAATTTCTGGATGATTTATCTCGAGTTCCGCAATCGCATCATTAATTATTTTTTGAGTATTTCTTAACTCATCAGCGTAAGCCATATTTTTAAAAGCCTCGAGAATATGCTTACAATTTTTCGTTTCATCTTTCCTGAACTTAAATCCACGGCAAGAACAAAAATTTTTTTCACCGATTATGACATCATAACCTTTTATTCTAAATTTTTTGCTTTCCAATTTCCATTCTCCATTAAAATCCATTTTATTTTTTCTTTTAAATAAATATTACTGAAACCTCTTTTTATTACAATAAATCTTTTGGATTCAAAGTTATTAATCCTGGAATGTCACCAATCGGAACAATTCGACCTTCTGAATGATAATAACAGTTTGTTGTTTTAGTTGTTCCGTTTTCAACTTTATATTTTGTTAAATCTAATTTCTGCAGATTTTTTGGATTGAAAATATAAATTTTATAATTGGAAAAATCAGTTTCGTTTATCACCGTGTAAAAAATCAAATCTGCCTTACAATAGGAAGCCCAGCCTTCCTGATTTGTTGATTTATTGCTTATTGTCTCCGCAAAGATTGAACCCCATAAAACTTTTTGAGCTTTAAGACTTATTTTTTTTATTTCTTCTTTAGAATTTTCAATTAATAAGTCGACATCTTGTTCTTGGAGGCTTTTGAAAAAATCATTTTTATTATAATCGCAAAAACAAAATTTGCAGTTGCTACGGATTAATAAAGGTCTTATAATTCTACGGTAACATTGCATCTCTAATTTTTCATCTTTTTTGTTTAAACAACTAATTTTATTATCTCCTTATTTTATGTTATAATCATAATCTAAATTCGGGAATTGATTATATTCCTGTTCTTGCAGGTATAATTCTTGTAATTCATCTATATATTCATTATAACCTGAGTATAGATTCTCGGGTATTTCTTGTTCTGCAACTTTTTTTTCCGCATCCCCGAGTATATCTTCTACTGTGTATCCCAAATCTTTGTAAATAAAAGTTGTGTTTTTTCTTAAATCATTTATATTTATGCTTCCGTTCATTATTATTTTTCCTTATAAATGCCTTTCTTTAAATGGTATGAAATCCTGAGAAATTGGCACTTCAATTTTCTTATTGTTTCTATTTGTTTTCCATTCTTCTTCATATTCGTCAATATGATTAATAACGTATAGCCACCCTTCTTCTTCAGTTGGATTATTATTTATTCTATAATATTCACCAAATTTTTCCTGGCAAATTTCATAATTTATTTTGTAATTCTTTTCTTTAATAATTTTATTTATTGCTTCTTTTACTTCTTTATATAATTTAACTGATTTATCATATGACGCTTTTCTTTTTTCAAAAGAATCCTGAAAAATCTCCTGAGGTGGATTAATTTTCTTTATTTCTTTTGAAAATGCAGGCTGGTGTTCTGGGAGTTCTGGGTGCTTTTGAACTGGATGAACCACTGCCTTACCTTCTTCTTTTTTTGTTTCTTCTTTTATTTTTCCCTTCAAAAAAGATTCCTGAGGTGGGAAAGAATGCAAAACCTCTTCTTTTATAGGTGCAGGCTGGTGTTCTATTTGTTGTGTTTGTTCTTCAAATTTAAGAACTGGAGCCTTACCCTCGGGTGTATTATTTGTTTCTTCTTTTTCTTTTCCTTTTGAAAAAGATTCCTGAGATGATTGGGGATTTTCTACTTTTTCATTTCCAGATTCATTTAAAGAATTTGAAAGCGGACCACTCTCTGCTGTATTCTCTTGGGTATTTTTTTGAGAATTATATGAAGTATTATATGTAGTATTATATGTATTAGATTTCTGATTTTTGCCTTCCCATTTCTGATTTTCAGAAGTGCATTTCTGATTTTTGCCTTCCCATTTCTGATTTTTAACATTCATTTCTGATTTTAATAGTTCCATTTCTGATTTTTCACTATTGCATTTCTTAAAATCAGAAATGCACTTCTGAAAATCGGAAATGAATAAATTAGTTATCCTATAATGAATAACTGGATGTCCATAAGCCTGGCTTTTCATTCTTTCAATAAATCCTAATTTTTCTAATTTAACTGCTACCAATTCAGTTTGATTTTTTGTTAAATGAATTTCAGATTCCCATTCAGAATAGCTTTTATAAATCCACCCGAAATATTTTCCTTTGTCAATCCAATACATCAATTGAGAAAAGAATATAGATGCATTTATTAATGGAGTTATTTTTTTAGATTGAAAAAATGAAATTAAAATTTGAGGAATCACCAAGCATTTTGAATCGCCAGTGGAGTTTTTGATTAATTCTTGCCATTCTTCTTTTGAAATTATTGCAGGATTTTCTCGAGCGGAAATTACTTCTTTGAGTGATTTCATACTTGTCCTTTGTTATACAAAAGACGAAACCTGATTTTTTCATACTTGTCCTTTTTTAATGCTGGTAGCCAGGACAGGGTATGAAGCCTTTTTAACTACCAGCATTTTTTAAATAAATATATTAACTTGGGATTAATATAATATAAATAGTATTGAAGAACATTTTATTTGAAAATTATTTTTGCCTTATTAAATCCTCTTATATAAATAGTCTCGAGATTCCTGTAAATTGAAAAAATTGTTGTCGATTTATTGTTTTTTTAACAATCTTTTTTATACTAAATCTTATTAATAATATACAAAATATCTTTAAAAGATTCATAAAAAATTGTTATCATTTTATTGTTTTTTCATACCTACTATTTATAAGGTATAATTTATAAATAATCTCTATAATAATTTACAAATATTTCTACAAATTGTAAAGCATTTTTAAAAATATTTTTGCAGGGATTTATAAATTAATTAGCCAATTGCAAACTGAAAATAATTGTTCTTCACCATTTAAATTACAAGCGTTGTCTAATAAATTGTTCTCGAGTTGATTCCATATTTCCGATGCCATACTTATTGCGATTGCCGCACCAATAAAAAATGTTTTAGGATTTAAATTTTCTTCTCTAAAAGAAGTTTTAATTCTTGCTAATGCAGAAAATGCAGTTTTCCAATGTTCATCTGCGCCTGCAGGGTCAATTCCACCTTTTAATTCACCTAAAGCAATGTATTTATTCCCTTCGATTGATTTCTTTTTTCCTTTTCCATTAATCCTATAGTCACCATTTATTAAAATTAAATCAATATTTTTAGTAACGATTTTAAGAGTTGAATTAAATAAAAGAGTTCTGTTGTTTTCACCGTTTTTCCAATAAAATCCTTTTGTATGCGATTCAATATTTCTATCTTCTTCTTTTTTCTTTGCCCATATATATTTTTCTGAATCGAGCCAATAAAATTCAACATCATTTATATTCAAAGTTGCTACAAGTGCTCTCATAAATTTTACTTCTGCTAAATACCCCACAACATTACGCATCTGTCCTCCAAGAGAATCTCCTTTTACTAACAAATAACGAAAAATTAGTTCATCAACAAAATATTCTCCAGCAGGTTCAAGAAATTTTTCAATTAAATTATTTATTGCATTAACTTTGTCTTCATCTTTTAAATGTCCAATAGCTTTATCAGATAAGCCAGAAGCAGTTAACAAAGAATGATAAATCTCTTCCATTTTTAATAATTCAATGGGAGATTTTAACTTTGAAATTTTTGATTTAAGTGCTTTAGCTTCCAGAACCATCGGTGTAGCCCTCTTATTTTTTTCTAATGCTTGCGCAACAAAACCAGCCCTTACCGATTCGTAAGTTGTTTCTAAATCTTTTGAAGAAGTGAGGTGACTTTTGTAAGTGTAATTCATTATATTTTACTCCATTTATAAATGCATTTTCTTAATTCGTTCCTTCCGTGTTTTCCCATTTGTTGACTGCTATTTCCTTTTCCCTTTTCTAATATGTAAATATTGTCAACATTAAATCCGACTGTTTCTGCAAATTCACTTAATATTAAATCAACTGGAATAATTTCGCCTGCATACTGAACATTATCATTTACATAATAGACAGTACCACCTCTTCTCAAAGTTCTATGCATTTCGTAAATCAAAAAAGCGTGTTCATAAAAATAATGTCGAATCATTTTAATAATTCCATTATTATTTAATTTTTTTTCTTTCTTATATTCTTCTAATATCTCAAGAACTTCATTTAAGGCATTATTTTCAGTTCCCAATCTGTCCAGCATATTAAAAACATTTTCACCATATTGGGAAGTATAAAATTCTTTTAAATAAATTTTTCTACCATTTGATTCCACTGTGCTGGAAAGTAATGTTTGTCTTAAATTTCTAATTTCAATTTCATCTATTCCCAAATACACAAGTTCTAAAGCATATATTCTTGAATAATCATACCTGTTTACATATGGAGGTGAAGTTATTACCAAATCAAAAAAATTATTCTCGAGGCTGGGCAATATATTAAAAACATTACCAGAAATTAATTCGGTGTTTATATTTTCATTCTGGAAATCAATTCTTGAAGTTTCCTGTATGATATCATTTCTGATTATATTTAATTTTTCATTTAACGCATCTTTAAAAGTTGGAATATGGCCTTTATTAAAATCGCTACTTCCTTTTTTTGCTCGGGCATCCCATCTTAAACATTGACCATCTTTTCTTGTGTAACTTATTTTTTCCAAAATAGAAAAACAGGCAAAATTTATAATTTGTTTAACATTTAAATCAATATTCAGATTGCTAAAATAATATAAATATTTATTCAAGGCATTTTCATTATTCCTTGAGAATGCTTTTTCCGTAATCTTTATATGTTTATAATTTGTTTCTGGGTTTGTTTCTAAATTATTATAATCAAGGTTAACAATATTTTCAATTGCATCATTTAATATTGTGATATTTTCCAGATTTTCAAAAGCCAATCTTGTTTTAATTATAAATTCTCCAATTGGCAATAATTCAATTCCAACACTATTTATATTGTTTTCTTTTGATGTAAACAATGTTGTTCCAGACCCTGCGAATGGGTCGAGAATATTATTTATATTATTCCTGCCAAATTCATCTATTAAATACTGAACTAATTTAGATGCAAAGCCTTCTTTATATGGAAACCAGTTATATATAGGTGCTTTTTTATTATCTTGATTGCTTATAAGTTGTCTATTTAAATCAAAATTAGTTGTAATTATACTTTCATATTTATTTTCTAATTCGTCTCGAGATGTATTATGATTAATATTATTGGGCATATTTCAAAATAATTAATTGAATTGTTATAAAAAATTACTATTAATATGCACTAAATAATTTACTTAAAAACGGAAGTTAATTAATTACCTATTCTACATTTCGTATATAGCTTTTTAAATATTCATTTGAACCTATCTGAGAATAATCCTTTTTTGAATTAGTATAAATAAAAAACAATACAAGAAAAACAATTTCAACTGTTTTAAGACTTATTATAATAATTATAGGAATATTCATATAAAAGCATAGGAAATTAAATCTACTGAATAGATTATATAAATAATATAATAATATAATAATCCATACAATAAATATGAAAAAGCTTAACATCTGGTTAATTTTACTTACAGAAAATGAAAAATATTTTGGATTTACAGGTTCAAAAGATTCACGTTTTATAAGAATTTTTCTATATAGAGGTTTGTCAAATAATTCCTTTTCAATTAAATCCACGTGATGTTCCCAATTCTCTTGCCAAAATTTGCTTCCTTTGTTAACTAAATACCAGGAAAATGAAAATACGATGCCAATCAAAATAATAATAAATTGAAAGAAATGGAGACCTTCTGAATTTGAATATTTTTCAGTTAAAGAAATTCCATACCCTGCAAATGCAACACCTATAAAAGTCCAAAAATAAGTAGCTCTTTTCCAATATAAATTAATTTCCATTTTCCGTTCTGCTATTGCTTTTTCGAATCTATATTCTTTACTTACAAATACTCTTTTTCCATTCTCATAAATCATATTTTTAAAAATTAAAATTTAAAAATAAGTTAATTATTTAAAAGTATTAAAAATAAACTGTTATTTTTAGCCAATTTGTTGCCAACATATTATTAATTTAGCTACAATTCCCCCACAAATACGCCACGTAGCCCTAAAATATTTTTTTTAGCACAGTTTTAGCCCCATCCCAATTATAATACGACCTGTTGCAACACGTCGCAATGCTTATATATAGTGGTTTCCCCCGCTTTTGTGCGGGTTGACTTCTCAATAAAATGTCTCTATGTTGTATTAGAATTTAAAATTAAATAAAACAAATAAAATGAAAACAACAAAAAAAGAACAAAACCTGCCAGATGAACAAAACCCAATCTATACATTTAGTTGCATCCACACCGATATTTTAGCAAAAGCAATGAAGGGTGAAATTGATTTATTTACATTAGCAAAAAAAGAACTTCAAAATAGAGGTTTAAATAATGATGGATTGTGGGTGGGATTTAAACAAACCAAATTATTAACTCCAAATCAAATCAAAGCCAAAGAAAGCCTTATCAGAGAAATTAAAGTATTACAAAATCATTTAAGCAAATTATTATAAACCATTTAAAAATCAAAAAAAGAAAGGTTTCAAAAATGAAAAACGCAAACAGTAAGACCACAGCAAAGTCGAATAAGACTATAAAAGCAATCCAGAAACAAGCTAAAAAGGAATTTAAACAAGAAATCAAAAAGGTATTTAAACCAAATGGAAAACAAAACCCCAACCAACAGTTAAATCAAGAGTTCAAATCTGAAATGAATAAAGTATTTGAATCTAATAAACCCAATACAAAACCCTTCACAAGAAAAGAAAAAAAGGATATTTTAAAAGAACATACAGATTATTTCACCCCTTCGAATAAAAAAAGAATGGAAAAATGACAAAGGATGCAAAATCAAAAAAGAAAGAATCTGAAAAATCTGAAAAGAAAGCATCTGAAAAGAAAATTACTTTAAAAAGTATTGTATTAAAAGAAGTTCCTGAAATGTTGAAGGCAAACAAGAGCGGAATTAAATTAGCAGAATTAATTAATGCTATTTTAAAAATCAGAACGGAAGCCACCAGAAACTCAGTATGGGGATGTATTTATTCCCTTCTTCAGAAAGATTGGAAAGGAATGTTAATAATTGAAAAAGGAATCTATAAAATGAAAAATGGAAAAGTTCTGGATTCAAAAACTAATAATAAAAAATAAATCTAAAAATATTAGGGTAGCATTTCGCTACCCTAATATTTACCTAAAAAAATGAAAAAGATGAAGTATAAAATAGAAAATATATGCGTTTTTGTAATTAGCAGGTCGGGGGTTCAAATCCCTCTGCCAGCTCACTCAAAAGGAAGATATTTATATCTTCCTTTTTTTATTATACCCCGCATCTGTCATTCACGCGAATGCTCAGTGCCTGTCATCCCCGAATGCTCCTGTCGGGGATCCCCTGACTATTCTCTTTTTGCTTTTTGTCTTTTGTTTTTTGTATTGTCATCCCATGATGCTCAACGATTGTCATCCCCGAATGCTCCTGTCGGGGATCCCCTGACTATTCTCTTTTTGTTTTTTGTTTTTTGTTTTTTGTATTGTCATCCCGTGATGTTCAACGCTTGTCATCCCGTGATGTTCAACGCTTGTCATCCCGTGATGTTCAACGCTTGTCATCCCGTGATGTTCAACGCTTGTCATCCCGTGATGCTCCTGCACGGGATCTCCTGCTGGCTTTTCTCTTGCCGTTATTGGTGTTACTGCCGATGCTGGTTTTAGTCATCTTTGGCGTCCCCAAGTATGCTGTTTAATCAAATAATTCCCGCCGTTGTTGGTGTTAGCCGCTCTTTGGCATCACCAACAACAAAACAATTCCCCCCTCCGTCTTCCCCAAGTATGCTGTATAATCAAAAGAATTTTTATAGATTACAGGAAAAGTGGTATTATGAAAAAAATATTAATCGCATCACTATTATATATATCTCTTTTTATAGGATGCAAAAATGCTACGGGACCCGCGGGTGAACAATTAATTTTTTCAAAAGATTACGATTCACTTTCTTATAATCATGAAAATACACTTGGAACATTAAATTTAACAGATGTTGATAAATTAAGGATTTCATTTGACTGGGTCGGAAGAAATATTATTTATTATGAAGCTTCATTTTCTGTTCCCGCCATTAATCTTTATTTCTTCACGATTGATTCAAGCGGAAGCGGAAATATAAACCTGAGTTTGAATACTCCTTCAGGATGCAGAGGTAATTATACTTATCTTCATTTTTTTACTTCGAATTCAACATCCTCCTATATGGTTATCAAAAATTTAAAAATTTTTCAGGAATAGAATTTATTAGAACTATTATAATATATTTTAAGGGAATATTCATTTATTTAGATGTTCCTTTTTTCCTATATTCATTTAAATACTAACTATTAATTCATTTTATTTATATTTATATTTATTCACTTATAACATACAGGGAATATTACCGCAATAAATAAGTTTGTAAAGATAATTTAATAAAAAATTATATGAAAAACATTATTTACAAGTTTTTATTTTTAATCCCCGTTATGTTAATTCTTAATTCAACAATCTCATTAAATAATAGCTTTGCACAGTGGGTGAAGCTCAGTGGTCCTTACGGGAAATCAGTTAATTGCTTAGAAATTATTGGTACAAACTTGTTTGCAGGAACTTCGAACGGATTATTTTTTTCTTCGGATAACGGAAACAATTGGACATCGGCAAATAATGGATTACCTCTTTATGTTACCTCAATTGCAGCGCTGGGAACAAATATATTTGCAGGGACTTTTAATGACTCAGTAAATACATTAGGAAATGGCATATTTTTATCAACAAATAATGGAACAAGCTGGACAGCAGTCAATAACGGTTTAGGGGAATATCTATTAGTTAATAACCTTGCTGTTTCGGGAACAAATTTAATTGCAGGAATTGACGCTCGTTTTCAGCCGGGATATGGAAGAATTTTTTTAACGACAAATAATGGTAGTTCCTGGACTTCGAAATTTGTGTATCCTTCGACCCACATGCTTAAAATATCAGGAACAAACATTTTTGCTGCAACTGATTTTGCGGTTTGTTTATCGACAAATAACGGAGATAATTGGACACCGGTAGGCTTAGTTGGACAGCATGTATTGAGCATAGCAATTTCAGGAACAAATATATTTGCAGGGACATTTGGCAATGGAATATGGCTATCTACGAATAACGGTACAAACTGGACTGCTGCATATATTGGATTACCGGGTCAGAATATTTGGATTCATGCGCTTGAAGTTTGGGGAACGAATATAATTCAGGGGTCTGATAAAGGAGTATATTTATCAACAAATAACGGAACGTTTTGGTTAAATAAAAATCAAGGTTTCGATGCTGATAGTATTGACTGTATATGTTTCGCAATCGCAAATGGATATATTTTCGCAGGAACAAATAAGTATATCTGGCGTCGCTCTTTGTCGGAATTTGTCGGAATAAATCAAATCTCCGAACTCGTTCCGTCATCATATACATTACAACAAAATTTCCAAAATCCATTTAATCCATCCACAAACATTCGGTATGAATTACCTAAAAGTGGATTTGTAAAACTTGTTGTATTCGATGCACTTGGTCGTGAAGTTGAAACACTTGTAAATGAAAAACAAACAGCAGGCACGTACGAAGCAACATTTAATGCTTCACAATATTCCAGCGGTATATATTTTTATAGATTAACAACAGATAATTTCATAGAAACAAAGAAAATGATTCTATTGAAATAATAAGATGAATTACACTTAAAAAGTGTGCTTGATAATTAGATTGGTATAAATTATTCAAAGGGAATGTTCAGGTATGGATGTTCCCTTTTTTTCCTATAATAATCATTCCTTTTTTATATCGGTAAATTTAAATAAATTAAAAATATTATTTATTTAAATGTTAAGTATATTATTAGTATCATTAATCTTATTTTCACGTCGTGATAATTCTTTTGTTTGCGGCGCTGTATTAGGCGGAATTGTATTTGGCATTACATTAGCGTATAAAATATACGCGATGAAAAATAGAACATTACGTTTATTATTGATTATATTAATATACTCTGTTCTTCTTTTTTTTATTATTCTGTTTTTATTAACATTCAATTTTTCAGGAGAACAAAATTACAAAAGAGATACGTTTGCAGGAGACATTTCATTTTTGATCGCACTGATTACTTTTTTAATGACTTTCACCGTTCGGTTATTTTTAAGTTATAAACAAAGGAACAGTAAAAAATAAAACCAAATTCAATCAATAAATCTAAATAATCAATCGTTTATCCCCTGCTGTTATCTGTGATTACAAATCATATTATATATTTTTCAAAAAAAATCTCATCCCCGACACATATTCAGGAATGAGATTGAAATTTATTTTATTTATTTAATCACAACGATTAAAGTTAAATAAAATTATTAATTATATTTTCTTATTTCAGTAAAAGTCCCGATACGCTTCGCTGTCGGGATTATGATTAAATAACTATCGTTATTTAATCAATAACATTTTTTTAGTTTGAGTAAAACTCTCAGTAGTCAATCTATACATATATACGCCGCTCGGGAGCAGCAAACCATTAAACGTAATTTCATAAGTTCCTGCCGTTTGATTTTCATTTACGAGAGTTTTAACTTCACGTCCCAGTTCGTCAAATACAATAAGTTTTACAAAACTATTCTTTGGCAAATCATATTTAATGCTTGTTGAAGGATTAAACGGATTTGGAAAGTTCTGCCTCAAATTAAATGAGTTAGGAATTTCACCGGAAATTATTTTTACCGAGGTTATCATTTCCGAAATTGGTCGCTTCCAGACTCCGCTTCCCCATGTTCCCGCAAAGAGATTCGAGCCAAAAACCGTAAGCGACTGAATATAATTATTGGTCAGGCCTGTACTCACATCCGACCAGCTTGTTCCGTTATTGGTGGATAGGAACATACCAAGTCTTGTTCCTGCAAAGAGATTCGTACCAGAAACAGCAATAGCAAAGACGTTGGTATTCGTCAGGCCTGTACTGACCGCTGTCCAGCTTGTACCGTTATCGGTAGTAAGAAAAATGCCTCCGTTATAAGTTCCGGTAAAAACATTTGTCCCTGAAACTGCAAGAGCCTGTATAGAAGTATTCGTTAAACCGTTATTAACCGTATTCCAGTTAGTTCCATTATTCGTGGAAAGAAACATACCGTCATTAGTTCCCGCAAAGATATTCGTTCCGGAAGCTATAAGAGCATATACAATTGTACTGGTTAAACCGGAATTAACCTGTGTCCAGCTTGCGCCATTATTTGTAGTCAGAAATATTCCTGAACCAAAAGTTCCGGCAAAAATATTCGTTCCTGAAGCGTAAATGCATTGAACATATTTACTTGTCATTCCCGTAAATACTGAATCCCAGCTTGTACCATTATTTGAAGAACGAAAAACACCATTCCATGTACCTGCAAAAATATTAGTACCGGAAACGGCAAGACCATAAATAGTTCTGACATCTTTATTATATAATCCCGAATTTACTGCAGACCAGTTTGTGTTATCAGTGGAACGAAAAACACCACCGCCTCCTGTTCCCGCGAATAGATTCGTGCCTGAAACCGCAAAAGCATAAACATAAGTACTAATCAAACCCGAATTAGCTTCCGACCAACTTGTACCGTTATTTGTGGATAGAAAAACTCCGCCGCTTTCAGTTCCTGCAAATAAATTCGAGCCTGTTACTGTAAGTGTCTGCACATTAGGATTCGTTAAGCCAGTATTAACTGCCGTCCAGCTTGTTCCGTTGTTTGTGGACATAAATACTCCACCCGGAAATGTACCGCTTGTACGAGTTCCGATGTATAGATTATTTCCTGAAACAGCAAATTCATAAACATATGTTGAAGTTGTTAAACCGGAATTTACAGCAGTCCAGCTTGTGCCGTTATTTGTTGAGAGATAAACACCATCACCATGAGTTCCTGCAAATATATTTGTTCCAAGAACTTTAATACAATAAATATTAAAAGTTATTATTCCGGTATTTGATAACGTCCAGCTTGTTCCGTTGTTTGTTGAAAGAAAAACACCGCCCAGAGTTGCTGCAAAGAGATTTGTTCCCGAGACAGCAAGACCATAGACACTAATATTTGTTAAACCATTATTGACCAGTGTCCAGCTCGTTCCGTTGTTTGTTGAAAGAAAGACGCCGCCGCCGTTTCCTAAAGTCCCGGCGAATATATTACTCCCCGAAACCGCGAACGCATTAACAAAAGGACTCGTTATACCTGAAGTTGCTGAAGTCCAGCTCGTGCCATTGTTAGTTGAAAGAAATGCACCGCTTCCAAAAGTTCCGGCGAAAATATTTGAACCCGAAACTACAAGGGAACGAATGTTAGTATTTGTTAAACCGTTATTGACCGCAGTCCAGCTTGTACCATTGTTTGTTGAAAGAAATACACCGACATAAGTTCCGGCAAATTGATTCGTGCCGTTTGAGACTAAACTTTGTACAGTGCCGCCGAATGGTCCACTTGTTTGTGTCCACTGTGCGTTAAGAGCGCATATATTTAACATCAGGATTGCGCAGGAGAGAAAAATAAAACGTAGCTTTTTCATTGGATTTACTCCTTAATTGTGAATTGATTATCAAGGCAATTGCCCTAAACCCGTTCGTTAATAACGAACTACATTAAGGTATGCTATATATTAGTCAGAAGCAATCTATATAATATTTTATAATCGTAAGAAATTTAAATAAATATTAAAATAATAATAATATAGTTAAAATAATAGCGTTTTTTCAATTTACAATTTTCAGTTATACCCCTCTCCTTTCAGGTTGAATGTTCTTAATGGGGTACCCTCTGGGTCAATCCCGACTTGTCGGGAAGAGGCATTTGGGCAGGGGTGAGGTTTTGCTCTGTTCTTTATATTTTCATTTTAATCAGATGAACCCCTCTCCTTCCAGGAGAGGGGCAGGGGTGAGGTTTTGCTCTGTTCTTAGGATTTCAAAAAAAATCTATAAGTCCGAATTTTAATGTTTTATTATCTCGGGAGTCTCCTCTCCGCATATTCTTAGCAGGGATCAAAGGGACTCCCAAGACAATTCAAAATATTCAACGTATGATTTTCTGTTTTACCCCTCTCCTTTCAGGAGAGGGGCAGGGGTGAGGTTTTGCTCTGTTCATTATATTTTCATTTTAATCAGTTGTACCCCTCTCCTTTCAGGAGAGGGGCAGGGGTGAGGTTTTGCTCTGTTCTTAAGATTTCAAATATAAGAAAAATGTTTAATTATTACTTGTTCTCATCTTTTTTATCATCTTCATTATTCTTGAACTTACCGCTCAGCTTGAACTTAAAAGGTACGCTTACCCAGCATCTCACAGTCTGACCTTGTTGAAGTGCAGGAGTGAACTGCAGGTTCATAATCTTCGAAGTAACCTCATCACGAAATACTTCCGGTCCGTTGAATTTATCTACGCTGACAACCGAACCATCAGGCCCAACAAGAACTCTGACAGAAACATTGCCTTCGGTACCTGTTTGCAAAGCTAAATCCGGATACTTCATAGAACCCTGCACGGTAGCAAGATTTACGGCAACGGGAGCTTTGTCAACCTGCCAAACTTCATTGTTCTTAACTACAATTTGTTTAACCGCATCCTTGTCTTTTATAATATTTTTTTCGATATCTTTATCTTTTAATTTAAGATTGTTTGTTTCCTTTGTGGGATCAAAATTTTCGTCACCTTCGGAAGAAACAAAAGCTTTGATTTTTTCCATATCTTCAACTTTCTTGATTGTTTCAAAATCAGCTTTTTCCTTTGCGACAGGTTCCGGGGTCAAAGCATCGTCAGATTTAAAACCTGTTTCAGGTACTTTCAGAACTTCAGGTTGAACCAGTTCATCACCCTTATCCTTCGTTTCTGTTTCCGTTTCGATTTTATTTATTTCAATATCCCGTTTAATTCTATATTCTGCTTCCAATTTTTTACCATAGGCGTCAACACCTATATAAGTGCCAAGTAACATTAAATAAAGAATTAAAGAAAATATCAATCCACGGGTAAGATATTTTTTGTAGACCTGCTTTAATTCGGCTGCACCGTAAACCATCCTGGTTTCTATAGGTGCGATGTAACTTTTTAAATCCAAATTCGTTTGCGTTTTCATTTTGACCTCCGCTTTTTGAATTAAAAAATTGATGTTAAATATAAAAGAGCCTCTAACTATTTGACAATCTCAGTTTCTAAAAGTATTAATGCAAATTGTTAATTTCCCTTCCTTTATTTTTGAACTGCACATTATAAACAATTGTTCCCATTGAAAAACAATTTATGCTCAAAATTTTTATTTATATTATATTGGCATTTTTGATGCTTCAGGTAATTTCCTGCAAAAAATATGCTTCATCGAATATCTCGGAGGTAAAATCAAAAAGTAATATAATTAAGGCGAATTAGAGAATATTCGGATTTCAGTTCGAATCCCGAAGGAATGACATTATTGTAGGAAATGGAATAAAAATATAATCCAACCCCGAAGGGGTGACATTATTGTAGAAAGATTTTATTGTTATTATATAAACCCCGAAGGGGTGACATTATTGTAGAAAGATTTTATTGTTATTATATAAACCCCGAAGGGGTGAAATTATTGTAGTGTTATATTGTTTTACCCTCTTTCCCAATCCCTGTTTGGGAAAGATTTGAATTATGAATATTGGATTAATAAAAACAAAATCCTATTTCTGATTTGCAGAAAATTCACTCTTGAAATGCACATACTCTTTTCCTTCATCGTATAATCCAATCGATTTAATCAATTCGGATTCGTTCACCGATGTTGGAATCCCCTTTTTATCCCAGTGATTCTTGCATCCGCAATAATCAAGCAATATGCACTTTGCCGGAATATCCAGTGATTTAAGTTCAAGCCCGCCGATAATCAGATTCAACGGACACGCAACGCCAACCACTCCAACATTTCTCCCGTAAGCCCATAATTTCAACCATTCCTTAAAATTAGAAGAATGTGGAATCAGATATACTTTTGTATCTCTTATATTCGCTGCATTTTGAATTTTATTCACTTTGCATGATAAAGAACAACCCGTGCACGTCATTGCAAAATCATTTTTAATCGCTTTGCATTCGCCATCCTTTTTCTCTCTCATACAAGCCGGCAATAATATTGCTTTCGTCCTTGTTTGAGAATAACTCTCATCAAACGCTTTATTCATCAACTCAGCACCCAGCATACTTAAATGATACTCAACTCTCCTTCTTCCACAGAATAAAAAATCTTCTTTCCATAAATGTTTCTTAATCCCGGTCTCAAGATATTCATTCACTTTTGATGTATATTCTCCAAGTTCATTTTCAGATTTGTTTTCAAATTTAATAGCAAAGCCCACAATATTAACTAAATAATTATCAGCTGTAGAATTTTCCAGCGATGATAAAAAATCATAAAACATCTGAATCCTGATTACCTCTTCCCTGTATTCGCCTGATGCTTTCAGAAATAATAATACCCTTTTTAAAATCCTGATATCCGGTTTATCGATGTAATTATTATTAAAATTCTTTTTACCATAATTCAAAGCAATCAATAATCCTCTTATAACATCAATATATTTTTTAAGGAAACGGTTTTTCTTCCGAAGTCCGAATAATCCGGAAAGTATAAAATCGGTTGAACGTGATGACGAAGATGCAATATTCGAATAAACTTTTAAATAGACACCCGCTGATAATACATCATAAAGATATTCTTCGTATGTTCTTAATTCTTCCCTGTTCTTAGTTACAATATATTTTACATAATCGCTTATAATAACAGATAAGTCTCTACCGGAATCCTTTAATATTTTTTCCGAGAATTTTCTTATATCTTCGTAATAAATTGAATTACTTTTGCCGTTTAAATTGTACGTTATTATTTTTTCGCTCATTTCTTTACAATCTTTTTAAATTTTGTTTGTGATGTTCGAACTTTCGATTCAATTAGTTCGTTCGGTTTGCTGGTTCGCCTCTTTTAATTATTATACGAAAAGAAACTAAAAAAAGTTACAATTTGAAAGGATTTTGATGTTTATTTTAATAAAAATTATATTTAAATCATATCTCTTAGGTATTAAATATCTGCAAAAAATTGATGGCAATAATATTTCCCTCCAATTTGATGTTCATTTTCAGTAGTTTAATAGTCTACGTATTAAAATCTTTAAAATATATAATTAATGGAAAAATTATTACTACTTGGCGATGAAGCAATTGCACAAGCAGCAATAGATGCAGGAATATCCGGAATATATGCTTACCCCGGAACACCTTCTACAGAAATCACCGAGTATGTTCAATCATCAAAAGAAGCAAAGGAAAAAGGCATCAGGTCGTCGTGGTCAGCAAACGAAAAGACAGCGATGGAATCTGCACTTGGAATGTCGTATGCAGGAAAACGAGCGATGGTTTGTATGAAACATGTCGGATTGAATGTAGCCGCGGACTCTTTCGTAAATTCTGCTATCACCGGCGCTAACGGCGGTATAATCGTAGTAGCTGCCGATGACCCGTCTATGCATTCTTCGCAAAATGAACAGGACTCGAGATTTTACGGAAAATTTGCAATGGTGCCGGTTCTTGAACCGACAAATCAACAGGATGCTTACGATATGGTGCACTATGGATTTGATATTTCTGAAAAATATAAAATACCCGTTTTACTAAGAATAACTACAAGACTCGCACATTCAAGAGCCGGCGTAGCCAGAAAAGTATCACACAGTCAAAATGAAATAAAATTACCGGTTAACCTGACTCAGTTTGTATTATTACCCGCAATTGCAAGAAGACAATATAAAGATTTATTAAAGAACCAAAATAATTTCGATATCGAATCCGAAAATTCAGGATTCAATAAATATTTTGACGGCGAAGATAAAAGTCTGGGAATTATCACGAGCGGTATTGCTTATAATTATTTAATGGAAAATTATCCCGATAGAAAAATAAATCATCCCGTTTTAAAAATTTCACAGTATCCTCTTCCAAGAAAACAGATTGAAAAAATATGTAATGAGTGTAAGGAAATTTTAGTTTTTGAAGAAGGCGCTCCGATGATTGAAGAGATGATAAAAGGATTTCTTGCAAGAAATATTATAGTAAAAGGCAGACTTGACGGAACGATTCCAAGAGATGGTGAATTAAATCCGAACATAGTTGCTAAAGCTTTAGGAATGGCTGATACAATCGGAAAAGAAGTTCCGTCTTTAGTTACAAGCAGACCGCCATCATTGTGCGCAGGATGTCCGCATATAGATTCGTACATGGATTTAAACCAGGTTTTAACTGATTTTACTAAAGGAAGAGTTTTTGCAGATATCGGATGTTATACGCTCGGAGCATTGCCTCCGTACAATTCAATAAATTCCTGCGTTGATATGGGCGCTTCCATTACAATGGCAAAGGGTGCCGCAGATGCAGGTCTGGTGCCGGCTGTAGCCGTTATCGGAGATTCTACTTTTACACATTCCGGAATTACAGGATTACTTGATGCAGTGAATGATAAATCCCCTATCACAGTTTTTATTCTTGATAATGCTACAACAGCTATGACGGGCGGACAAACATCAGCGGCATACGGAAGAATAGAAGATATTTGCAAGGGAATTGGTGTTGAAGAAGAACATGTTCATATTATTAATCCTATGAAAAAATATCATGACGAAAATATGGAAATAATTCATCGCGAACTTGATTACAATGGTGTATCCGTAATTATTCCGCGAAGAGAATGCATTCAAACAATAGGTAAACATAAAAAAGAAAATAAATAAAACTTGTCATTCCCGCGAATGCGGGAATCCATAGGAATCAAACGGTTTAAGAACGTTCCCAAACAGGAGTTTGAGAACGAGACGAAAAACAAAAAGAATTAAATAAAAAAAATGAAAAAAGACATTATCTTAGCCGGTGTCGGAGGACAGGGAATTCTCACAATTGCAGCAACTATCGGATTAGCCGCAGTCGAAGCCGGTATGTTTCTTAAACAAGCAGAAGTGCACGGAATGAGTCAGAGGGGCGGAGATGTGCAATCACATTTACGACTTTCGGACAAAGAGATTGCATCAGACCTGATACCATTTGGTAAAGCAGATATGATAATTTCTGTAGAGCCGATGGAAGCTCTCCGTTATTTGCCAATGCTATCCCCCGAAGGATGGATAATTACTAATACAAAACCCTTCATCAATATTCCGAATTATCCTGAATACGATAAGCTGATTCTTGAAATCGAAAAGCAGCCTCAATATATTGCTTTGGATGCAGACAAAATCGCAAAGGAACTCGGCTCGCCACGCTCAGCAAATATTGTTATTCTCGGTGCCTCAATTCCATTTCTCGAAATCGAATACAGCAAACTGGAAAATTCTTTAAATAAATTATTTTCAAGAAAAGGCGAAGCAGTATTAAAGAAGAATCTCGATGCTATGAAAGCAGGAAAAGAATATACCGAAAAACATATGAATGTTATTGTGTAAATTAATAAGAAATTGAAACTTATAATTATAAAAAAGAGTTAATTTATTTAACTCTTTTTTATTATAAGTATGAAAAAAATATTATTCCTTTTTACATTATCATTATTACTCTGCTCAAATCTGTTTTCACAATGGATTAACAAACCAACCAACACTTTTTTTGATTTTTTCGATTGTCATTTTATTAATGTAAATACGGGTTATGTAGTTGGATATGGAAATACAATACTTAAAACTATTGACGGCGGAAATAACTGGATAAATTTGTCATTTCCTACAACAGCAAACAATATAAACTGTGTTTTCTTTTTCGATGCTAATACAGGATTCATCGGTTCAACAAACGATACTATTTTAAAAACTACAAACGGTGGCATAAATTGGTTGAACATTTCCGCGATAGGATTCCAATCGAATAAAATTACTTTTGTTAATCAAAATACCGGCTGGGCTGCAGGTTTTAATTCTATTGCAAAAACTACGAATGCAGGAATGAACTGGATTATGAAAAATATTAATTCAAACGGAAGTTTGTTTTTTATAAATGAAATGACGGGATGGACTGCTGATTATAATTCTGGTAGTTCTACGATTTATAAATCGACCGACGGAGGAAATGCGTGGAATTCACAAAGAATTAATCCGGATTTTAAAATTATATATGCATTTTATTTCCTCGATGCCAATACAGGCTGGGCTGTGGGATACAGGGAAAATATTTTGAAAACCACTGACGGAGGTTCAAACTGGACAACGCAAAGAGATATTGCCGGAGGAGCCGGATTATATTCAGTTTATTTTGTAAATCAAAATACAGGCTGGATTGCAGGTGATTTTAATTTCGGAGGCGGCTCGGAAGTATTATACACGACCAACGGCGGCGATATCTGGATTGAAAATTTTTTATCTGTTAATGCGGGAAGATTATCAAAAGTACAGTTTGTGAATTCATATACAGGTTATATGGTAGGTCAATACGGAAGTGTATTCAGAACGGATAATACAGGCGGCTTAACAAATATTAATGTGAACACCGAAAACATTCCGCAAAATTATGAACTTAAACAAAATTATCCGAATCCATTTAATCCGCAAACTAATATAAATTATTCATTAAAAGAAAATGGATTTGTTACTTTGAAAATATTTAATATTTTAGGTAGGAAAATTGTTACACTTGTAAATGGTACGCAAAATGACGGTAATTATAAAATAAGTTTCGATGCAGATAAATATTCGATTTCGAGCGGCATTTATTATTATGAATTGAATGTAAACAATTTTCACTCCGTGAAAAAAATGATTTTAATAAAATAATTAATTTAAAAAATATGTTTGGCAATCTTTTTGAAGGTCCACATCTTATCCTGATACTATTAGCTATCATGATTTTATTCGGTTCGAAAAAAATCCCTGAGTTCATGCAGGGTTTAGCTAAAGGAATCAAGGAATTTAAAAAAGCGACACAGGATATTCAGGACGGTATAAAAAATTCAACCGAAGATAAAAAAGTCTAACCCTGATATAAAATACGCTCGTTTTCTGAACCATACTTATTAATCGTAATTAATATCTTATTTATCCTTTTCTAATGTCTAATGGTCATTCTTTCCGCTTATTGGAAAAATAATGCCATATAATTTCCGCCCCAAAATCGTTAATTTTGTATGATGATTATTTAAATAAAAGGAATATTAATGGGCATAATGAACAAGATTTGGGAAAATGCTAAAGTAAAAAAGAAAACAATCGCATTACCCGAAGGAAGTGAACCCCGCACTTTAAATGCCGCAAAAAAATTAACGCAAGAGGGACTTGCCGAAATAATTTTAATTGGAAATATCGATGAAATAAATTCTTCAGCGAAGCTTGAAAATATTAATATCGATAATTTCAAAATCATAGAGCCGTCGAAATCAGAATTTTTTGATTCATACATAAATTCTTATTACAACCTTCGTATGAACAAAGGCATTACTCCCGGTGAGGCAAAATCTGCTATTTCTGACCCGATTTATTTTGCAACTATGATGGTGAAAAACGGAGATGCTGACGGAATGGTGTCCGGTGCAATACATTCTACCGGAGACTTGTTGCGACCTGCTCTACAAATTATAAAAACTGCGCCCGGTATTTCAATTGTGTCGAGTTGTTTTGTAATGGAACTTCCAAATTCTACGTTTGGAGAAAATGGAATATTATTGTTCGCAGACTGTGCCATTAATCCGAATCCGAATGCTGAAGAACTTGCATCGATTGCAATTGCAACAGCTTCAACCGCCAAATCACTTTGCAATATTGAACCGCGTATTGCTATGCTTTCATTTTCAACTAAAGGAAGCGGTAAACACGAGTTGGTTGATAAAGTTATCGAAGCAACAAGGATTGCAAAGGAAAAAGCACCGGATTTATTAATCGATGGCGAACTCCAACTCGATGCGGCGATTGTTCAGAAAATTGGTGAAATGAAAGCACCCGGCAGTCACGTTGCGGGAAAAGCAAATGTTTTAATATTTCCCGACCTGCAATCAGGAAACATCGGATATAAACTTGTTCAGCGTCTTGCAAATGCAAATACAATCGGACCAATCAGCCAGGGCTTTGCAAAACCCGTGAATGATTTGTCCCGCGGATGCAGCGTGATGGATATTGTAAACGTAGTGGCAATTACATCATTGCAAGCAGGCTAATACAAAACGGGTTTTGTCATTCCCGCGAATGTCGCTCTTCGCTTTTGATCCCGATGTTCTTTATCGGGACGGGAATCCAGAAGTAACATATGGTTCTTTAATTTTCTCAAATAATATTTTAACTTGATTCAATCTCAATATAATTTTTTTTGTAACACTCAAACAATTTCAAATGAAAATTCTTGTACTTAACTGTGGCAGTTCATCATTAAAGTTTCAACTGCTCGATATGAAAAACGAAACTGTACTTGCAAAAGGCTTACTCGAAAGAATCGGTGAAGAAGGCTCGGTATTGACCTGGTGTAAAGAAGATAAAATTAAAATAAAAATAAAAAATAACGTTGTTGACCATACTCAAGCCGTGCAACTCGTGTTTAATGTTTTAATCGATGATGGTGTGATACAAAGTCTTGATGAAATTTCCGCAATCGGACATCGTGTTGTTCACGGTGCCGAAAAATATTCCGGCTCTGTTTTAATTACCGAGGATGTTGTAAATGCATTAATCGAATTTACTTTCTTCGCTCCTTTGCACAATCCTGCAAATGTAAAAGGTATTCGCGCCTGTCAGGCTTTACTTCCCTACGTTCCTATGGTTGGTGTGTTCGATACGGCTTTCCATCAGACAATTCCTGATTACGCTTATATGTATGCACTCCCTTATGAATTATATAAAAAATATCATATCAGAAGATATGGCTTTCACGGAACATCACACAGATACGTTTCTCAGATTGCTGCGGAAATGCTTGGCAAAGCAGAGACAAAAATTATTTCCTGTCATCTTGGAAACGGCGCAAGCATATCCGCAATCGTAAATGGAAAAAGTGTCGATACAAGTATGGGTCATACACCTGTCGGCGGATTGATTATGGGAACGCGCTGCGGCGATGTTGACCCGTCATTAATTCCGATTCTTGAAAATCAGGAACATCTTACTGCTGATGAAATTGATAACCTGATGAATAAAAAATCAGGCATACTTGGAATCTCAGGTGTTAGCAATGATTTCAGAGATGTCGAAGATGCTTTTTCACACGGTAATAAAAGAGCAAAGCTGGCACTCGAAATGTTTGATTACCGCTTGAAGAAATTTATCGGCTCTTATGCAATCATAATGGGCGGAGTGGATGCGCTTGTATTTACGGCAGGTGTCGGAGAAAACTCGCCCGAAACAAGATACGAAGCTTGTAAGAATCTTGAATTCCTTGGCGTACTTCTTGATGAAGAAAAAAATAAACAAACCCGCGGAAAGCTTGCTGAAATTAATAAACCCGAATCAAAAGTGAAAATATACGTTATCCCGACCAACGAAGAATTAATGATTGCAAGAGATACAAAAGAAATTATCAGCGGATTAAAATTGAAAAAATCCAAACTCGATGAATCCGAACTCGTCGAAGCATAGTTTGCAAAAATGTTCCCAAAGAGGACTTTGGGAACAAGAAGAAAATTAATTAAAACTAAGTAATAATTAAAGATAGAAAATTAAAATAGAATGTGTGCTTAGCAATCGCGCGGATAATATTATTTTCGTTACCAAGCTGGAGCTTGGTAACGATGGGAAAAATAATCTTATTTAAATTAATAAAATTATTTACAAGATTCAATTATTGGTTTTAATTCATTTTCATAACTTGGATCTAATTCAATGGCTTTATAAAAATCCTTTTTTGCATCATAACATTTATTCTTTTTGGCATACATTAAACCACGATTATAATATGCCTGCTGATAATATGGATTCAATTTTATTGCTTCTGTAAAATATTCAATGCAAGCATCATAAACTACTGGGTAATTATAATAATAATAAAAAGCTAATCCAAGATTATAAAACGCATTAAAATTCTTCTTATCTAAACTCTTCGCTTTATTAAAATCTTCTATTGCTTTATCATATTTTTTTAATAGACTATAAGCTACACCTCTATTATTAAAAACTGGAGATAAATCTGATGTATAATAAACTTTTCCTTTTATTTTTGTATTTATATATTCTGTATAATAATTAATAGCATCTAAATAATTACCTTTATCTAACTCGGTGTTTCCTTTTAAAAAAAGTGTGTTAATTTCTATATCACTGCTTGCAAGTGATTCAATTTTAATATTTTGAATATCGCTAAACTTAATTGCAAAATTTAAATTTTGTCCTTCTTTATAAGTAAGAGTACTTATTCCAATTAGTTCACCTAAAGAATTTACTACTGCTCCTCCACTACTACCAGGAGATATACTAGCAGTAATTTGAATAAACTCTCTTCCAATATCATCAAAATATCTTAAACCTCCGATTATACCTTCTGATATTGAATTCTCTAAACCTAAAGGACTACCTATTGCATAAATACGCTGTCCGATTTTTAATTTGCTAATATCAGCGATATTGATTGCTGGAAAAATATTTTCTGAAACTTTAAGAATTAAAATATCTTTATTAATGTCTATTCCAATTATTTTTACATCCTTTATAATATCACCATAATGCCTAATTTCAACACGTATGCCTTCACCTAAAACATGGTAGTTAGTAACAACATAACCTTTATCATCATATACGACACCACTTCCTTGACTTATTAATTTATTATTATCATCATATGATAATATTACAACAACTGTCTTGTTTACCTTTTCATAAATTTGTTCAGCTGTTAAATCTTGTGAAATTGTAATATTGGAAAATGAAATTGTTATAAATAATATTATATATAATATTTTCATTATATTCACCTTTCATTTTTATTAAAAACTCTTTATAATATTTTAAGAATAATGCTTAATATTAATCAAGAAAATATCTATTATGAATTTAATGAATATCTTTTAAGATATTATTAGCCTCTGAAATATAAACATCTTTATAATTATTTGTATCAAATACTTCTTCAGGTATTTTAAAATCACCTTTTAAAATATTCTTTAATCTTATTATTAATGATTGTTTTGTCCGGCAAGATAAGGCACAATCGTTGTATAATTTTTGGAATGCTAATTCAACATCATACAGACCTTTTAACCCTTTTCTCCGTGCAGTTTCTGGTTGTAATGATGTTGATTTATCATAATAATATTTAGTTATTTTTTTATTATCCCAGTCCATAATTAATTATTTTTCCTAAAAAGAATTTATTGTATTAATTAGTAATTAATATTTTAATCTTCCCAATACTCTGTTCCATTTAAATCAATATATCCCCAATTATTATTCAAATCAACTCCTGCTAATCCATTTTTAAAATTACCGGCACTACTATATTTTAAAGAGATAACTTCTTTACCTTTTTTATTAATAAACCCCCATTTATTGTTTAATTTTACTTTTGCAAGTCCTTCGTGGAAATCATCTATTTCAGTAAATTTCAAAGGAAAAATTTCATTTCCTTGTTTGTCTACAAGCCCATATTCTTCATTCGATAAAAAAATCGCAACATCTTCATTAAAATTACTTACCCAATCATATTGAATTCGAATAAATTGATTTCCTTCTTTATCTATAAATCCCCACCAATCTTTTAATTTAATTCTTGCAAGTCCTTCATAAAAATTATCTGCATTATCATATTTTAGAGAAATAACCTCTTTACCTTCTTTATTTATATATCCTGACAATTTATTCCATTTAACTCTTGCAAGCCCTTCTTTAAAATTATCTATATAATCATATTTTAATAAAATAATTTCTTTATTTTCTTTATCAATAAACTTTTTTTCCCCATTCAACTCAACATAAGCTAACCCTTCATGAAAATCACAAACATTATCATAAATAAAAGGAATAACTTCTGAACCTTCTTTATTTATAAAACCCCATTTTAAATTTAATTCTACCTTTGCATAACCTTCATGGAAATCTCCGGCGAGCTGATATTTTGAGGGTATTACTTCAATACCTTGTTTATTTATAAAACCCCTTGTATCATTTAACATAAAAACAGCAAGATCTTCATAAAAATCGAATATACAAAAATATTTTATAGGCGTTATTTCTTTACCACTTCTATTCACAATACCCCAATAATCATTTAAAATAACACGAGATATATTTTCGTCAATATACATAATATCATCATATTTCAAAGGAATAATAATCTTTTTATGATTATCGCAGAAACCCCATTTTTTTCCTTTTCGATATGGGATTAATTTATTGACTTTAATTAATTTATCATTTTGAGCAGTAATTTCTTGATTTTCATACAAACAAAGAGAAGAAAAAGAAAATAAAATCAAAAAGAATATTTTAAATTTCATAATTTTATTTATTATATTATTAAATTAATTTTAAGAATAATCCTAATAATGAAGCAACAATATAAAAAGTTAATTCTTAATTTAATTTTTCCAAAATCATCATTTTAAAAGTGATTTTAAGAAACAAATCGATCATTATTTATAGAAATTATTCAAAAAGTCTAATAATTCTTGATTCTTTTTTACATTTTTCTTGACTATTTCATAAGCTTTAGAATTAACTTTTTCTCTATTATATAAATCATCAGCAACGTCATAAAATAATTTATCTCTAATCAATAATTCATTAGTAATTATTTTAATTTTTGTAATTAGCATCAACTGTAAATCTAAAAGTTCTTTAAACGACAGTTCTGCTGAAGGAGTTAATAATAAGTTTTTCATAATTCAAACTTCTTTGTAAATATTTATAATTAAATTCATTCCTCAAATAATAAGAGCGAGAAAAAATTATTTGTTTTTGATATTTCCATTATAATAATCCAATACATCAAAAACGCTTATAATTTCATGAGAAATAAGAGAATCAAACAATATAGAATGATCTATTTTATTTAAATGAATATAATTATTTATATATTCAAATAGAAAGATTGTATTATTATTAATTTTACTCAATGTGTCTTTAATTATTAATATAAATTCCTGTGCCTTTTTATATAATGGGCAATTTAGATCTATAGATTTAAAATTATTCAAGGCTGAATGATAATGTTTATTATTAAAATCTTCAATACCTATATAATAGTTTTCAACATTTATAATTTTATTCTCAAATGTTTTTTTTATATTAATGAATAAAGAATCTGAGTAATCATTTTTATTATAATTATTTTCACCAAAGAGGTAATATAAATAAAATAATCCTCCAATTATTATTATAAAAGTAAATATAGCACTTATTATTTTATAAATATTACTTTTTCTAAAACCCGGCTTTTTACCCACCAAATATTTATATAAGACATCAGCTTCCTTTTTTGCTTGCTTTTTTGATATTGTATTTTCCATTTAATATTTTTTTAAATCTTCATTTATATATTCTTGAGATTTAATAGGTTTTTTATCATTTTATTATTATTAAAAAAATATCTTATAATAATTATTTTTAAATATAAAATAAGACTTTATTAAAATTATTAAATCGATTTTAATATTAAACCTAATACAAAAGAAATAACTGAAATAGTTAATTCTTGATTTGCTTTTTTCGGAAATTTTTGTTTGTCAATAAAATACAATATTATTCCCACCAATGGAATAAAAAAGCAAATAATTCCCATACCCCAATTTATTCCTTTATTTGGATTTGCTTCAATTTTATTATTTTTTTTCAAAGTAAAATATACTATTAATATCGGTATTGAAATAACGATTAAAATTAATATTATTTCTGGTGTTCCTAAGCCAAACATTTAAATCTCCTTTTTTAATATGAATGTAATTATTCAGTTTTAATTACAATAGTGAATTTATTGAAACAAAATATTAATTCTTTCTTCCCATATATAAATATTAAAGTGATTACAGCATTTTAGTATTCTTTAATAAATTAACAATGTTATTTATGCAGAGCAACGTATTAAAGAAATGTTTACAAGATGATTCGTTGTCGAAAATTCACGATTTTAAATAAAAATAACAAGTAAGATATTTTTATAAATTCGTTCCCGATGTTGCCATCGGGAACGAAAGGATGATTTACTTTTTTACTCTTTTTCACGCAACCCTTTTACTCTATATCACAAGTTACTTTTACCACATCGCAATATTGTCCGACGGGGCGGTCGTTTTTGAAGTAGCGTAAACGATAATATCGAATTTCCGGAGTATGTGCGACTTTGTTTTTTCGTGTATCTTCAAATGGCGATTTCATAACCCTTCCGATTTCCGCCCACACTAAATTATCATAACTGCACTCGATTATAACTCCATCGAGAAAGCCTTTTATCCAGTCGATAATAACCTTGTCGGGAAGATTTGTAACTTTTGTAACTTCCGGAACCACCGAATCATAATCAACAGGTACTTTCGCCCTTCTGATTCCAAGTAACTCAGCATCGGCTTCGTCGAAATTCGGTGCCGCCTGAATGGCTTCGAAAATGGGCATAATAGCTTTCTTAGCCCTTTCGAGTTCCTCGTTTTTTAATTTATTGCTTTCTTTTGAAACTTGTTTATCAGTATTTGCTTTGCTGATAACAGTCGGAATGTTTGTATTATGACCCTGAATAATGGTCATAGTTGCGGGGATAATTCCATATTTTGTTGCAAGTCCACCCGTATCAAGTTGG
>Ga0182011_10000076_pt1 | contig 74709 bp, 62 predicted proteins | sample 711E1DmetaG_FD_120481 | JGI IMG/M metagenome (GOLD analysis project Ga0182011, IMG submission 120481) | Permafrost microbial communities from Stordalen Mire, Sweden - 711E1D metaG | ecosystem: Environmental > Terrestrial > Soil > Wetlands > Permafrost | place: Sweden: Stordalen | collected...
CTGAAACCCTAGCGAGCCGATTCGACGATGGGCATTACAGATACTGCGCGAGCGACTGTCAGCCGCGCGATGCCCATCGTCGAATCGGCTCGCATCCCCATCATCCAGCCTGCGCGACTACAGCGGGGTCCGCAGCAGCGACGGCGACGGGAGAATTTCAATCAGTAGTGTTAACTTCTGCCGCCTAGGTGCCGACAAGTTCTAGGTGAGCGGCACTGTTCTGACCTCAGCAAGACTTCGGGGAATGGCCGAGCTTTGGCTGGACGGGGACACACCCAGCGAGGCGGATCTGCGCGCTGCTGACAGTTTGGCGGCTAGGATGGCCGCCTTCGAGGGCATCCGGCCCTTCTCCGCAGTCGTGCAGGAACTAGTCGACTACGTCTCCCGACCTGATTTCAAATTCGATAGGGTCAGGGAACTGATCGAGGCCGATCCAGCGCTGGCAGCGCGGATTATGCGCGTGGCGAACTCCGCGGCCTACCGCGTTTTCGAGCCCTGCAGCTCGGTGAGCAAGGCCGTCGTGCGCATCGGTGCGACCAATGTGTGCGAGCTGGCTATGGCCATGTCCGCCATGACCTTCTTTCAAGATCTGGGCGGGGTAGGAGAGAAGATTCGCGACCACTCGGCGGGCACAGCGGCGGTGGCGCGCGAGCTGACGTTCCGTCTGGGTCGCGCCACGGCCTCTCCCAAGGTGTTTCTCGCGGGCCTTCTGCACGATATTGGCAAGTTGCTCCTCATCCAGACGGGCGACACGGCCTACGCCGCTCTTGCAGGGGAAAACCTTGCGCCTAACAGCGTTCACCTCAAGGAACAAGCGCAATGGGGCTACGACCACGCCATTCTTGGCGGCCAAGTGCTGATGTCTTGGAAGTTGCCCGAGCCCATCCCGCAGATAGTTGCCTGTCACCATCAGCCCAAAGTTGCCCAGAGAAAGTCCGCGATCGTCGCCCTGTCCGTCGATCTGCTGCGCGTCGCTGACAACGTTGACTGGCTGTTGGAGCAACAGCACGACGCGGATTCCCTTCACGTGCAGAAATTGGTGCAATCCCCGGACGGAACCCGGATAGGCCTCCGTGAAACAACCTTGACGGAACTGTGGGACGACCTTCGCACCGTGCGACAGGAAGCCCTGTCGGTGTTCAAGTAGAGGCGTTTTGATGCTGGAACCATGGGTCATCGATGGAATCCTTCGTCGCGAAAGAGATCGTCGACGCGTTGATCGTCCACCGCTTGAGCTTCCGGTTCCTGACCCCGAATTGCCAAGCAATAGCGATCCCGGCACGGACTATCACGAGCGGGGCAACTCGGTGCCCGAGCGCGGCGTGGTTATCATGGGAACGTGATTCCGCGGCGCGCCCTTGACACTACTGATTGAAATTCGGACCGAGCCGGCGCGTCGCGAGGGCCCCGACCGCAACGAACGACGAGGGAGGATACTCGACGTATTTGGCCGAGGAGTAGGGCGGCGGGCGGGGTCCGCAGCAGCGACGGCGACGGGAGAACTTCGATCAGTAGTGCTACTCATCTGCGGCAGCACGACGTCGGTCAGCAGCAGGTGGATCGTGCCAGGGTGCGCTTTGCGGGCCAGCAGCGCGTCGCTCGGACTCGCGGCGGTCAGCACGGTGTAGCCGGCCTCGCTGAGAATCCGTTTGGCAACGTCGCGCACGGCCTCCTCGTCTTCAACCAGGAGCACGGTCTCGGTTCCTGTCGGCCGGTCCTGGACCGCCGGCAGTCTGCTGCCGGTCACCGTCGTGCTGGCCGAGAGATCCCGCGGCAGGTAGATCTTGAACGTGGTTCCCTGGCCGGGCTCGCTGTACACCCAGATGTTGCCGCCGCTCTGCTTGACGATGCCGTACACGGTGGAGCTGTTCGAGCTCTGCTCGCTCGGCCTCGGCCCGTTTACGCGGGGTGATGTCGCGCACGACGGCCCACATGCCTATTGGTGGTCCAGGACGTCATGTCGACGACGGGCGAACTATTGGTTCCCCGCGGCCACGAAATCACGCAGGCCATCTTGTACCGGCTTCGCAGTATGGCGCCCGGTAGCGTGCGGGAGCCTCTAGTGGTCTTTCGGGCCTCCTAGCATCTTGAGAGCGAGACACAGCAAAGGGACGACGTGCATAACGCTTTCGGAGAGCTAGAGATGCTTCATCGGCATTTCCGCGGACAGTTGTGTCAACTCGGTTTGGAGGCAGATACGCCGCCAAGCAAAGAAGCCTGGAGAGAGTTGGTCGATCGGATTAGCAGTGCCTACGAGGCGCTCGACCGCGAGCGGTGCTTGGCTGAACACTCGATCCAAGTGGCATTGCGTGAGATGGAGGAGCTGAACGCAAAGCTCTCCCAGGAACGCGACAAGCTCGCGAGCGTTGTCCACGCCGCGCCTATCGGGCTGGCGATCGTCGAGCCTGCAGGCCGCATCCTCGATCTCAACATGGCCCTGGAAGAGGTCATCGGATTCTCCTCACGGGAAGCCATAGGCAGATCCATTTGGGAGTTCATGCCAGCCGAGGAAATGGAGGCCATTCAAGAAGAATTTCGGGATCTGCTCTCGGGAAAAGTATCGACAAGCCGGCAGCACCCTCGAGTGATTGCCAAGGATGGCCATGTCGTGCTGGTCGAATTCGGACTGGTCGCGGTGCGAGACGCTGAGGGCAAACCGCAGGTCGTGGTCGCAAGTGTCGTGGATGTCACATCCCAGAACCGGCTCGAAATCGAACTGCGTCATTCCCAAAAACTGGAATCGGTCGGTCGGCTGGCGGCCGGAATTGCGCACGAGATCAACACCCCGATCCAGTTTGTCGGGGACAACGTCGACTTCCTCTCGGGCGCGTTTCAGCAAGTCCTTGCGCTGTGTGATACCTACGGAAAACTGTGCGCGAAGGCGGCCAGTGTTCCCTTGTCTGCCGAAGATATCGAGGGATTGAAGAAGCAGGAGGAACAGGCAGACCTTGAGTACATCCGGGCAAACGTCGCTACTTCAATTGCCTCGACCATCGATGGCGTGGGCCGGGTTGCCAGGATCGTGCAATCCATGAAGGCTTTCGCGCATCCCGATCACGGCGAGCGAGCCGTGGCCGATCTGAATGCGGCGTTGCGGGACACCTTGACCGTGGCAACCAACGAGCTGAAGTACGTGGCCAAAGTGGAGACGGACTTTGGGAAGATTCCCGCGGTGCCGTGTTTCGTGAACGACCTCAATCAGGTCTTCCTGAACCTGCTGGTGAATGCTGCGCACGCCATAGGCGACGTGGTTGGCAAGAGTGGAAGACTCGGTGTCATCCGCGTGCGGACCTACCTGGAAGGAAGCATCGTGGTCATTGCCATAAGCGACACAGGGACCGGGATCCCTGAGGCCGTGCAAGGAAGGATCTTCGACCCGTTCTTCACCACAAAGGAGGTCGGCAAGGGCACAGGACAAGGGCTGGCACTGGCACGGGCCGTGGTGGTCGACCAGCACGGCGGCTCGCTAACCTTTGAAACCGAGATGGGCAAGGGCACAACATTTTTCGTCCGGATTCCCTTTGACTTCATCGAGGTCCCGGACGAAGCCTAGCACTACTGTGTTAAGAATGAAGTGAGCGTTCGCCATGCCTGACCAGCGCCAGCACCGCGGACGCCATCCCGCCGACAGCCGACTCTTCGCATCTGCCGAGCTGCCAGTCCTGCGCCAGGCGACCGAGGAGTTGTCGTGGCTATTCGAGCGCGGGTACAGCCAGACCGCGGCTCTCAAGCTGGTGGGCGATCACTTCGGCCTGCGCGAGCGACAGCGTCTTGCGGTATTGCGCAGTTCCTGCAGCGAAAGTGCGGCCACTGAGCGCCGCCGGCGACGACTGACGGTCACCGAGCTGCAGGGCCAGCGACTCGCCGTGGATGGCTTCAACTGTCTCATTACTACTGAAGCGGCTCTCTCCGGCGGTCTCTTGCTGCGCGGCCGTGATCAGGCTCTGCGCGATCTCTCCAGTGTGCATGGCAGCTACCGCCAGGTGCAGGAAACCGAGCGCGCCCTACAAATGCTGGGCAACGTGATTGCCAGCGCCGCACCCGCCGAAGTGCGCTGGTTTCTCGACCGTCCCGTCTCGAACAGCGGCCGGCTGCGCGGCCTCACCGAGGCAATGGCTGCGTCGGCGGGCTGGCACTGGCAGGTCGAGCTTGCCGACAATCCCGACCGCGCCATCGCCGCCACGGGTTGGGTGGCCGCCTCAACCGATGCGTGGCTGCTCGATCACTGCCCGCACTGGGTCTGCCTGCCGGATGCAGTGATCGCGCAGGCCGTAGCCAGCCCTTGGATTGTCGACCTACTCTAAAGGGGCGTCTCAGCCTTGGTCGACCACCGTCACGTCCAGGTCACCGCTGGCAGATAGGCATGCCGCTTTCCCCGTCGATCGGAGTGATTTCGGACACACGTGGACTGCCTGATCCACCCTGCTGGGGACTGTGCCGCGGCAGTCCCGCGGACATTATCCTGGCCCGGCATGCGCCTGCCGTGCAAGACTGGTTCCCCCGTGAGCCCCGCCGAGCAACCCACGAGCCCCGCCGCGCCTTCTGCGGACGCGCCCAAGCCCAGCAAGCCGCCTGTGCTTCTGCGCGCCACCCTGGCTGAGGTGGTGGGCTCGTCCATGCGCGTGGCCGGCTTGTCGGTCATCGAGCGTGCCATCAAGCAGTTGCATCGCCAGAAATACCACGTGGTGCTGGCCTCCGACGGGAGCTGCCGCTTGCCCCCCTACTTGCCCGCCTCGGTGCAGGTGCACAAGGTGCCCAAGCCCGAGAACCTGACGTCTCTGCGCCGGGAAATGTCGGGCGCCATCGAGGTGGGCGCCGACGAGGTGCGCCCCAGCAGCGACTCGCTCGAAGGCACCGTGCGAGTCATCGATGAGGCCAGCCGCCGCCGCGCCGAACGCGCCGTCTTCGCTGATCTGCTGCGTGGCGATCTGGGTTTCGTCGCGCGCTACCTGAACAAGCCGGTGTCGTTCTTCATCACGCGCCACCTGCTCTGTAGCCTGCCCTTTACCCCCAATCAGGTCACCCTGGGCGCGGCCGTGGTGGGCCTGGCAGGCGCGCTGCTGGTCTCCAGTGGAGGCCCCGCCCTCATGGTGTGGGGCTTTTTCCTCGCGCATCTGCAGTCGATCCTGGACGGTTGCGATGGCGAACTGGCACGGGTGCGCTTCCAACAGAGCGCACTGGGCGAGTGGCTGGACACTCTGGTGGATGATGGGCTCAACATCGTGCTTTTCGCCTGCATCGGAGTTGGCATCTTCCGCGCTACCGGCAGTTCTTTGGCACTGGCTGCAGGTCTCCTGAATGCAGCCGCGCACCTCCTGTACGACGTGGTCGCCTACCGCGAGCTCAGGCTCCAGGGCGCGGGGGCCGAGGTCATAAAGGTGCGCTGGCACCTGGCCGGCAGCCCGGACATGAAAGCCAGGGCGGCCAAGCGCAAGCGCGACCTGCTCGTCTATGTGCACAGCATCGGCCGGCGCGACTTCTTCATCTTGGCCTTTCTCGTCTATGCCTTGGTCGGCGTTCCCTGGGTAGCGCTCGTCCACGCGCTTCTCATAGCCTGGCCGCTGGCCGTAATCGCAGTGGCGCAGGTGATCTGGCGCGCCCGCGGGGGTAACTAACCCGCGTGTGGTGGACCGTGGATCGCGCTACATCCAGGCAGATCGGCAAAGCGACTTGCTTCCTGACGGCGAGACGCTATACTTGTATAGCGTCTCATCGAGGTCAGCCCATGCTCGCGATACGTCTCCCACCTGAGGTTGAAGATCGCTTGGCGTCCCTGGCGAAAGCCACGGGGCGAACCAAGACGTTCTACGCTCGCGAGGCCATCGTTGAGCATATCGAGGATCTGGAGGACATCTACCTTGCCGAGCAGCGCCTCGCCGAGATCCGCGCTGGACGCGCCTCCACCGTCCCGCTCAAAGACGTAATGAAGCGCCACGGGATGTGAGGTCCAAGCGTTGCAAGACGGCGGATGAGCAGACGCATCTGGACTATCGAATTTGCTCGCGCGGCATCGCGCGAGCTTGACGCCCTGGACGCCCAGGTCGCGAGGCGTATCTTGAGGTTTCTCAATGAGCGCCTCGCGACGCTCGAAAATCCCCGTGTCATCGGTGACGCCCTGAAGGGCTCCAAGCTGGGCGATCTCTGGAAGTACCGGGTGGGCGACTACCGAATCATCGCGGACATTGAGGATCAGTTGATTCGGATCCTGGTGGTGCGTATCGGAAACAGGAAAGAGGTCTATCGGTAAGACGCGCCCCCTGCAACGAGGGTAGACAGGCGGCGCGAGTCGTCGTCTAATGTGGCCCGATGGCTTTGCGTGCGGTCCATACCACCATGTCGTCGCGAAACACGGCATCCGCGGGGACGATCCAGGCCGTGCTCGCCATTCGCTGGGTGTTCCCGAACTCGCGCGGGATGCTCACGCGCCTTGCGGACGAGTGCATTGTTCTTGGCCGCGACGAAGATTGCCAGGTCAAGCTGCTCGGCAAAGAAACCTCGCGCCACCACGCCGAGATCCGCCGCGACGGACCACTCTATGTTTTGAAGGACCTCGACAGCAAAAACGGCGTCTTCGTAAGCGGCGCGCGGGTCAGCGAATCCCCGATCTCGCCCGGCCACGTCTTGCGCCTGGGCGAATGGATCGGCATCGTGATTCAGGTCTCGCCCGACGCCGTTGATTCTGATCCGGTCTTCGATCTGCTCGCCGCCAATCTGGCCGGCGGGCCCGTGCTTCGCCCCATCCTTGAACAGGCAAAGAAGGCCGCGTCCAGTGAACTGCCAACCGTCATTCTGGGTGAAACCGGAACCGGCAAAGAGGGTTTTGCCCACGCCATGCACGAGTGGAGCGGCCGGAAAGGACCCTTCGTTGCGGTGAACTGCGCCACGCTTGTGCCGACCCTGGCAGAAGCCGAGCTGTTCGGTTACCGCAAAGGTGCATTCACCGGCGCCGACCGGGCCAGCCCTGGCTTCTTCCGCGCCGCCCAGGGCGGAACCCTGCTGCTCGACGAGGTGACTGACCTGCCCGAGCCGATCCAGGCCAAGTTCCTGCGCGCGCTTGAGCAGCGCGAGATTGCACCCCTGGGCGAGTCAGTTCCCGTGCCCATCGACGTGCGCGTGCTGGCCGCCACGCAGATTCCACTTGCCCAGGTGGTGACCGAGCGCCGCTTCCGTGCCGACCTGTGCGCGCGGCTTGACGGCCTGACCATCCGCCTGCCGCCGCTGCGCGAGCGCAGGCAGGAGATCGCCTACTTGTTTTCGCACCTGCTCCGTCTGCACTCCGGCGGCCGGCCGCCAGAGGTCGAAGCCCGCCTGGTCGAGCAGCTCTGCCTGCACGACTGGCCCTTCAATGTGCGCGAGCTGGACCTGCTGGCGCGTCGCCTGCTGGTCCTGCATGGGCAAGAGGAACTCCTGCGCCGCTCGCATCTGCCGGCGCACATCCTTGACCGTCCGGTTGCGGGCGATGCGGTGCCTGCCCCGGTTGCATCAGTTGGATCAGGCGCGGTTTCGGCGGCCCGGAACCCGCCCGAATCCCACCGCGCCCGGCGCGGGCGCGAGCTGTCGCTGCTGACTGAGGCCCTGCGCGCCCACAAGGGCAGCGTCGCGCGCGCTGCCGCAGCCATCGGCATCTCACGCCAGCGCGCCTACCGTCTGATGGAAGCGGGCGGGATCACCGGCGCCGGCGATGATCCCGCGCCAGGGGAGGCGCAGTGATTCAGGGAAGTCCTATTCCAGAATCCAGACGCCGAGCGCCTTGATTTCGTCGTACATGGCGTCCGGGGCCAGGTCAATGTCGCCGGGCCACTCGACGAAGCCGTGATCGCAGCGCACCTGCGCGAACACCGTGGGATCCTTCAACGCCGAGAATACTCCGTGAAGGTGCGTGTCGCGCAACACCACCTCGCCCGACAGGCCGTCCGCGAAGCGAACCGAAAGGCGGCGCTGCGGAAGGGGCGTAACGCTCACGACATCGTAGGGCATCATCGGTATCACTCCAGGGGCTGGAGCTGCTGGGGCTGCTGAGAGTATAGCGTTTCGCGTCCGCCGTCGCACATCCCAAAATGATATCCCAAAATGCGGGTCTGGACAGGTGAGGCGACTCGTCGTCTAATGCGGCCCGATGGCTTCGGGTATTGACCATAGGACCACGGCGTCGCGGGACACGGCCGCCGAGGGACTTGCGCAAGGCCCAGGAGAAGCGCAGTGACTCAGGGCTACGGCGCAGTCGACACGCGCGTGGGAAGAACCGCGGGCGGAAAGTACCGCTTGGTGCGCTTGCTCGGCTCGGGCGGCATGGGCGAGGTCTACGAGGCACAGCACTCGAGCATTGGCCGCCGCTTCGCCATCAAGTTCTTGCACCCACTTCTAGCCGGCAACAGCGAAGTCGTGGCCCGTTTTCAGCGTGAGGCGCAGGCAGCCGGCGGCCTGGAAAACGAAAACATCGCGGCCGTGGTGGACATCGGCGTTGCCGACGACGGGGCACCCTACCTGGTCATGGAGTATCTCGACGGTGAAGACCTTGCCCACTTGCTGGTGCGCGGTGGTCCCCTGCCCGTTCCGCGGGCCGCGTACATCATCATCCAGGCCTGCCGTGGGTTGGCCGCCGCGCACGGCCGCGGCATCGTCCATCGCGACCTCAAGCCCGAAAACCTTTTCATCTGCAAGCGCAACGACGGCAGCGATCTGGTCAAGGTGCTGGACTTCGGCATCGCCAAACTGCACACCGGTCGCCCGGGCACGGGCCTTACCCAAACCGGGACGACCATGGGCACGCCCTTTTACATGTCCCTGGAGCAGGCCCGCGGCGCCAAGGAGGTCGACCATCGCACCGACATTTATGCGCTCGGCGTGATCCTGTACGAGATATTGAGCGGCACAAAACCCCATCCGGGCGAGTCGTACAACGAGATCCTGTACCACGTGATCAGCAAGGACCCGGCGCCGCTCGATTCGGTACGGCCCGGCCTGCCACCCGGCCTGGCCGCAGTCGTACACAAAGCCATGGCCCGCGAGGCTGACGATCGCTACGCCTCGGCTGCGGATTTCACCGCGGCGCTGATTCCCTTTGCCGGCCGGGCAGTGACGCCACTCCGCTCGCAGGTTAGATTGGCCGCTGTGGTGGGTGAGACCATGCAGTCGCCGATTTCGTTGCCAGCGATCCCGGTGGCAGCCCCGACTGGGCAGTCAGAGAACATTCCAACTGCTCCGGTGCACGCCCAGTCGCGCGTCATCGTCTGGGCCGTGCTGGCGGTCATCGTGGTGCTGTTGGGCGCCCTGGGCCTGTGGCTGGTCTTGCACCACGAACCAGCGCAGCCACTGGCACCGATGCCGGCACCGGCACCGATTCCGGCACCGGAACCGGTTCCGGCACCGGCACCGGTTCCGGTCGCGGCTCCGACACCGGCTCCCCCCTTCGGGGGCTTCGGGACGGACAGCCCACCCCACCTGCCCCCGCGTGCTTCGCACGCGCCCGTCGCGGTTCCGGCCCCAGCCGAAACACCGCCTCCCTCTGCCAAGGTAGAAAGTCCAACTGAACGTCCACCTGGACGTCCGCCTGGACAACATCCTTCGAAGCACACGGCGCCAACAGTTGCTCCGGCCGCTGAAGGCAAAGTTGTCCCGGCCGCCCAACCCGCCGAAACTCCCGAGAATTCACCAACTCCCCGGCGCAAGCCAGTTCGTTCGATCGATCGCTCGAATCCCTTTGCCGAATAGGCATAGGATGTGCAGTAGGTGAGGTTTGGCATGCGAAGCCTAGTGAAACAAACTGCGTTCTTGGTCATCGTTTTGGGAGCCTTGGCCGCGCCCCAAGCTGCCAGGGCCGGCGCAAAGGAAGAAGCGCGCAAGCACTACGACCGCGCCATCGAGCTGGTCGACGATGGGCAGCTTGAAGGAGCGATCGTCGAGTTCCAGCGGTCGTACGATCTGACCCATCACTTTGCCGTGCTGTACAACATCGGCCAGGTCTTCGTGTCGTTGGCCAAGCCAGTTGAGGCGGTGGATGCCTATGAACGCTACCTGGCAGAGGGGGGCAAGAAGATCCCCGCCGCCCGGCGCGCCGAGGTGGAGCAAGAGATCGCGCGCCAGCAGGCCCGTATTGCAACTCTGTGGATCCGCGGTTTGCCCGAGGGTGCGGCGGTTCGCGTGGACGGCAAAGAGATCGGCAAGGCGCCCATCGCAGCTCCGGTGCGTGTGGGCGTGGGAACGCACACCATCGCGGCCTGGGCCGAAGGTTACGACCCGGCAGAGACAGGGGTAACCGTTGCGGGCGAGGACCAGAAGGTCGTGGACCTGGTGCTGGCCAAGCATGTGGTCGAATCGCCAGCGCCACCGGTGGTGGTGGCGCCAGCGGTGGCACCGGTGATGCCAGCGACGCCGCCTGTACTTCTGCCGACAGTGAGCGCGCCGCTTGTCGTCAGCACTCAGGTTGAGCCACCCGTCACGAAGCAATCAGTCAGCGGTGTTCGCATCGCCGGAATCGTGAGCGGGGCGGCTGGGGTGGCAGGCATGGCGGTGGGGGCGGTGTGCTGGGGCCTCGGGCAAAGCCGGCACGACGATGCCGTGACCAACTGGAACGGACATCTCGACAACCAAGCGCAGAGTCAGCAAAGCCAGGCGAAGAATCTCATGACCGCCGGCAACGTCAGCTTCATCGCCGGCGGCGCCCTGGCCGCGCTGGGTGTGGTCCTGTACTTCGTTGGAGCGCCGGATGGGCAAGCCGCTAATTCCAGCACGCACGCGCAACTGATGCCGGTCGTGGGCCCGGGATTTGCCGGCATCAACGCAGGAGGGACTTGGTAATGTTGAAGATTCGTCTGCTCGCGATTGCGCTTTTGGCGACGCAGGCCGTTGCTTGCAAGATCGATCCATTGCCGCCGCGTCCGAATCGCGACGCCGCAACGGACGTGAGTGGGGGTGGGGGTACAGGCATCGACTCACGTCTCAGTCTCGATGTGGGAGATGCCGCCGCGCCACATCCCGATTCCAATAGTCTGCTCGCTCCCGATCTTGGTTCCAATGTTCCGGCGGACAGCGGAACCAGCACTGGTCCGGATATGGGGACCGGTACAGGCGCCGGTGGGACAGGCGGAATGGACGCATTCCCTGCCACGGGAGGCGCCGGTGGCACAGACGCGCCTTTGGGAACGGGCGGCGCGACCGTGACGGATGGGGGCCCGACGGCAGGCACGGGCGGGACGACTTCCAAGGGCGGGAGCGAGTCGCAGGGTGGCTCGAAAGCCTCAGGCGGGAACCAGTCGCAGGGCGGGAGCCAGTCGCAGGGCGGGAGTCAGTCCCAGGGCGGGAGTCAGTCCCAGGGCGGCGGCGCTCCCCAGGGCGGCACCACGACGGCCGGCGGAACGACAGCAGGCGGGACGACGGCGAGCGGCGGGACGACCAGTGCTGGTGGGACTGTGACAACAGGCGGGACAACCAGCGGTGGATCAATGACAACTGGTGGTGTCGGCGCTCGGGACGCATCGCTCGACGTCACCGTGTCGCCACTAGATGCTTCCGAAGCCGGCCTTGGCTGCAGCACCACATGTGACGACGGCCTGTCGTGCACCACGGACCAGTGCGTCGCTGGCGTTTGCCAGCACACACCCAATCTTGGCAACTGCGTGATCAACAGCACCTGCTACATGGACGGCGATACCAATCAAACGGATAAATGCCAGGCGTGCATTATCGCCAAGTCAACCTCTGCATGGTCGTCTCAGCCCGAGGGCACAGCATGTGGCATTGGCGAATCCTGCCAATCGAACACCTGCGCACCCTGTGGCAACGTTGGCCAGGCCTGCTGTGGCTCAGCCGTCCCCGGTACCTGCGCCATCGGCGCCGCGTGCAACGCCAGTACCGACAAATGCCAAACCGACAAAGCCATCGGTATTTCGGGCGCCTTTGCCACTTTTTGTGCTGTCTTCCAATCGGGCCGTGTGCGTTGCTGGGGCGGCTCTGGCCCTAACCTTGGAATCGGCACAAACACCATTTCCAATGTTGCCGCGCCACCCGTGACTGGTCTCGAGGATGCTGTGCAAGTTTCCGTCGGCCGCAGTGGAGTTTGTGCTGTTCGCGCCACGGGGGGTGTGGTCTGCTGGGGCATTTCGAACATCGAAACCGGGACCGGCACGAGTTCCGCTGTCGCCGTGCCCGGGATCACCAACGCTACGCAGGTCTCGGTTGGCTACGGCACCTGGTGTGTCCGGACCGCGGATAGCAAAATCCTATGCTGGGGCGATAACAGCGACGGCCAGTTCGGCGACAACACGACGAACGGAAGTGCGACGCCAACCCAGATGCTGAATGTCACCGACGCCCAAAGCGTCGCAGCATGTGGCTTTGCCACATGCGTCCTGCGTGTTGGGGGCCAGGTTTCCTGTACAGGAGGCGCCTACCAAAACGGACTGACGACGGAGGTTCTGACGGTGACTGACCTGCCAACTGTGTCGAATGCGACAGATTTGTCCTGCAGTTTGGATGAGTACTATGGGACCGGAGCGTATTGCGCCGTAGGCCAGAATGGCACACTGGCCTGTTGGGGCGCCGGTGGTCAGCAACCAAGCACAGTGGCGGGCGTCGGACAGGTGCTGGCGGCGGTCTGGGATGGTAGCTCCTACTTGGCGATCCAGCAGGATCATTCATTGTGGGCCTTGGGTGATAATAGCTATGGCCAACTTGGCGACGGGACATTTGCTACCCCGACAAGCCACACGACTCCAAAGCTGGCATATGTGAGCACCACGCTGGGGGGCGTTGTCGCGGTGGCTACTGCCGGCCTTGGTGCGGCCATTTCTTTCTGCCTCCTCCGCGACGACGGCAGCGTGAGCTGCGCTGGCTGTAGTGGCAGCGACTGGTACTACGTTGCTCTTGGTGATGGCCAAGCCCAACCAGCGGTCAATCGTACGCCCTTCGTTCCGGTCGTTGGCATTCTCCCGGTCGCCAGCGAGGCCGGGCAATGCTACGACGGCGTCGACAACGACGGCAATGGCCTGACCGACCTCGCCGACCCAGCCTGCGCGCAAGACCTGGGATCGGCCACGGGTTCTTCCGTCGCCACAGTCCCGTTTACCGGCATCTTTGGCAACTACTTGCAGGAGAGCTGCAATCCCAGCAACAGTGGTTACGGCGGCCCCGAGGCTGTGCTCACATGGACCGCGCCCAGCGGCGGCACCTACCAGTTTGACACTAGTGGTAGCTCGTTCGACACGGTACTCGCCGCATTCAATGGCAACCCGCTTCTCACCAGCTCGCTGGCCTGCAACGATGACGGCGCCGGCTTGACGAACGGTGCCTCTGCCATCCAGATTCAGGTCATCACAGGCACCAAGCTGACCCTGGTTGTTGATAGCAAGTCAGACCCCGCCGGACCCGGCTTGACCGCTTCCTTCAACCTCAACATCACCAAACAGTAGGCCGGTATTACCCCACCGGGGTTGAGGTCGCAGGCAGCGCTGGGCAGCGCCGCACCGGGGTTGAGGTCGCAGGCACTGGCTGTCCAAATCTTCGGATCGCCGGAGATCAGATGTTGCCACTCGTGGGTCAAAGGGTCACGCAACCCTTGACGGGTCGCGGCGCGTTGCGTGTGCTATAAAGATTGGTAGTGTGTGAGAACGATAAGCCCCAATCCAGGAGACAGACATGCCAGCGGTGAAAGTCGGCGCGCATCGGGAGGTTCAACTCCCTGATGTCGTTACCAAGCGCCTGCGGATTCGCGAAGGCGCCAAGCTTGAAATGCTTGTCTCGGGCGATGGGATCTTCCTCATCCCTAGCAAGCGCATTCCCAAGGGACAGCGCTACTTCTACACCGAGGAGTGGCAGGCCAAGGAGCGCGAAGCGGACGAGTCGATCGCGCGGGGTGAAGTCACCGGTCCGTTCTCCAATGCCGTGGCGGCGATACGGGCGCTCCGGACCGCCAAGGTATGAGGCGGGTTCTTTTCTCGAATGATTTCGTCCGCGACTACCAGGGTCTGCCTGAATCCCTCCGTAAGAAGACAGACGAGGCCATCCAACGAGTAGTCGAGAATCCCAGGCATCCATCGCTGTAAATGAAGAAGATGCAGCCCAAACAACGGGGAATCTGGGAAGCTCGTGTCACCCAAGGGTACAGGCTGACATTCCGGGTCGATGGTGAGCTGATCACCATGAGACGAGTGGGTACCCACGACCTGTTGCGGACACCGTAGGGAGATCTCGATATCGCCCCACCGGGGTTGAGGTCGCGGGCAGCGCGCTGGTGACCAGGATTTGCCCGGATCTGCCGCGGGGCCAGGCGCTGATCATGCCAGCATGGGGCTTTCTCGACCGACAGCCGACGTGAGCGTGGCTACGTTTGCATTTCCACGGGCAGACGACGGCCTCAGCGAGACGCCGCGCAGAAGCCGGAAGGCCGCCATTCGTCAGCTCGGCGGGGCAGTGGCGCCCGGCTCGGCGCACTTCACGCCGGCGAAGCGATGTAGCCACCAGGTGCCAGCCGGGAAAACCGCCTTGCGGCCGGCCAAGTGGTCGGCGCGGGCTTCGCGGTAGCGGTCGATGAAGACCTGGTTTGAAATCGCCCCACCGGGGTTGAGGTCGCCGGGGGGCGCACAAGTTGCTTGCGCCAAGCACATCTGCGGTGCGGATCGCTGTCCGGAACCGTTCGGCGGCGGCGTAGGGTGCCGTCCTTTGCGGCGCCAAGACGGACGGCTGCCCTGGATGCTCAAACTTGGTCTCTTGGCAGCTACTGCTAGTGGCAGTAACTGAGGCGATCGACGTCGTGCCCATCGCCGAAGGTCTTTCGACCCTGCGCGAGGTCCTGGGCGAAAAGCGACCTTCGCGGCGCAAACGCTGACTTGCTGCCCTGGTCGGTTGACATCCATGGCCTTGTCATACAGAATACTTCTTGTGTTACACGAGGAGCGCCATGGCGAAGATAGTGCACGCCCGCCTGGATGATGAAAACGAGGCTCTGCTGCGACGGCTTGGCCGGGCCACGGGGCTCAGTGATTCTGAACTCTTGCGCCGAGGGCTGAGTGCGCTGGGGGCGGTGTCCGGACGGCTGGGGCGTCCCAGGATCATCGGTATGGCTGCTTTTGCGTCGGGTCAGCCTGACCTGGGTTCCAACAAGCGGCATCTCGCGGGCTTCGGCAAGACATGAAGCCGGTGTTGCTCGACACGGGGTGCATTGTCGCCCTGCTCGACCGGTCAGAGCGGCACCATGACGTTTGCGTATCCGCCGCGGCCGAGTTGCAAGCGCCGCTGGTCACCTGCGAGCCCGTGATCGCCGAGGCATGCTATCTCTTGCGACGCCTGCCCGCCGCGGTGGACGTCGTACTTCAAAATGTCGAGCAGAGGGTCTTCCAGATTCCCCTGCAGCTTGCGGCCCAGGCCGGGGCCGTGCGGGCTCTACTGAAGAAGTACGCGCGGGTCCCGATGGACCTAGCGGATGCGTGTCTGGTCCACTTGGCCGAGGAGTTGGGCACGGGCGAGATCCTAACCCTGGACAGCGACTTCCAGATCTATCGCTGGGATCGCAACCGGCCGTTTCGCCTTCTGGTTGCCTTGCAGGGTGGGAGTCAAAGCCTCTGATTGGCCATTGTGCCGCTGCAAACGATGCTGACGCTGGCCTGATATCGCCCCACCGGGGTTGACGAGCGTTCCAGTGCTGTTGCAGAACCGCCTTGCGGCCAAGGAGCTTGATGCCCTTCTCCCGGCGCTCGGCACCGGCTTTCTCCTCGGCCTCGGCGCCCTTGTCGCGCAGAAGCTTGGAGTATTCCGCGTGTCTCAGATGCGTAATCATGTGGCGGCGACCCGGAATGACGGCACGAGGCAAGGACATACCGATATTGTCGGCAACCGGGGCACATGAGTTGCCTGCGCCAAGCTCATCTGCGCTACGGATTGCTGTCGGAAGACGTCCAGCAGCGGCTTGGAGTGCCGTTCGATCAAAGCCTCTGCACGTCCGCGAGCCTTCCCAATTCCCGGTCGAACGTGCCCACCGGGATGTGCCCGGCCCTGCGCGCGACTTCGACAATGAGACAGTCCGAGAAACCGAGCGTCGGCCTCTTGCGGAACTGCGCGACCGCCGCCACCACGACATCCGTTTTCTCGAGCGCAAGATTCTTGTGGTCGAGCAGCATTTCTATCGCGGTCGCAATGGCGGCAGGTGCGAGATCGTAGACACCGTCCAGCACCCACGCTGCTTCCATCAGGACCAGGTGAGAAACCCAAGCCCCCCCTTCCACGAAGTGCTCGGCCGCCGCCACCTGCTTCGCATCATCGCGCGCCAGGAGCCGTACCAGAACGTTCGTATCAATGGCGCGCATGTCGCTTCCTAATCAGGCGCCGCACGCCCTCCTTCATATCTGCCACGCTTCTGGATGGCGGCGGTTCGCCGGGAAACGCGGCCAGGTGGATCTCCGCGGACGTGATGCGACCAGCACGACGCACGAGGATCTGCCCCTGCTCTTCGCTCCACTCAAGCACGGCCCCGGGCCCGATGCCGAGCTTCTGTCGAACCTCGGCTGGAACCGAGATCTGCCCCTGCGCGGTGACCTTCGACTGTGCCAGCGTCATGGTTCAAAATTACCATGGTAATGTGATTTGCGACCAAACCTCACCAAGGTTGAGCTTCTTGCCGTGGGGCCCAGTACAAGAGCTGACGCTGGATAGTTGCCAGAGACATGCCAAGAAGCGTGTCAGTCAAGGCGCTCAGCATTTGAATAGCGTTGGTATGAAAAGACATTGGTATGAAAAGCAGTTGACACGTGCCCCGTGTACACGTATGCTGTGTTAGATGAACGTAACGGTATCGATTGACGATGAACTCGCGTCAAGAGCCAGAGAGGTTGCGCGACGCGAGGGAACAACCTTGAACGACATCATTCGGCGGCACCTGGAAACCGTGGCGGGCCGTCGCAGCGGCGCGACCTTGGCCAAGGAGTTGCGCCAGCTCTGGGCGGAGCATCCTGGCCACTCCGGTGGGCGGAAGGTGGCGCGGGACGAGGCCTACGAGGGCCGCACGTGAGGGGTCGGGTCTTCCTCGACACAAACATCCTCATCTACGCGGACGATGCGGACGCTGGCGCCAAACGCAACCGAGCCCAGCAGATCATCGAGGCGACGCTCAACAACGGGAACGGCGTCTTGTCCACCCAGGTTCTGCAGGAGTACTTCGTCGTGGCGACGAAGAAGCTTGGGCTGCCTGCGGAGATTGCGCAACAGAAGGTCGAGATTCTGGCCACGATGAATGTGATCGTGGTCGACGTCGAGCATGTCGTGGAAGCGATCAAGCTCCACCGTCTCTACGGGTTCAGCTTCTGGGATTGCCTGATCCTTCACTGTGCGAAGGCGGCTGGCTGCCCGCGATTGCTGTCAGAAGACCTGCAGCACGGTCGATCGATCGAAGGTGTCGCCATCGAGAACCCATTCGCGTGATGCATATCTATCGCCCCACCGGGGTTGATCGCCGGACAAATTCGGCCACGTAGTCAACGTTCTGCCCATCGGCGAAGGTCTTTCGACCCTGCGCGAGATCCTCGCCGGCAAGCGACCTTCACGGGCAGCCCCGGGTTGAGGTCGCAGACACCGGCCCCGGCCGAAACCCTCCTCCCTGTGCCAAGGTAGCACGTCCACCTGGACGTCCACCTGGACGTCCACCTGGACAACTCGCGTGGAGATTGGGGCACCGACGGCTGCGAATGCCGGAGCGCGCTGTATTGGCATTAACGCCGGGCAACCCGGCGAAAATCCCGAGGATCTGCCCAAACTCCAGCACAAACCGGTCCGTTCGATCGAGCGCTCGAATCCCTCCACCGAATAGGCACAGGACCTGCATTAAGGGCCGGCCAGAATGCGAAGCACGGTTCAACAGATTGCGTTCCTGGTGATCCTCCTGGGAACCTCGACCACGGCGCAAGGCGCCCGCGCTGGCGAAGTGCCGTGCCTAATGAATCAGACCCCGTCTGCTGCGGGCTCAGATGATTCGGCCAAGCCGGTCTGCTCAGATGCAGGGAGCGGGCAGAGGCCCGAGCTGCTGCCGGCCGATAGCCAGTTGGCCGCCGCCACTGCGGGGCTTGCAGACGTTGGAGACGCGACCACGCACCAGGATGTCGAGTCGGAAGCGAAAGAGAAGGTCGCCCCGATTTCGCGGCCCACGAACGCTGCGATCGCGGCAAAGAAAGACGTCCCGCCCGACCACGTGGCGAATCTTACGTTCGGCGGCGCACGGTCCCAGCAGAACGAAGATTTGCCGGTGGTCATCGTGCCCGCTCCGAAGCCCTCGTCCAAGCGCCTGCCCGTCTTTGGCGTGATGGCTGACGTGGGCCTGCCGGATGGCCTCATCGGCTCGCTGACGATTCGACCGTGGAGCTGGGTGCGCTTTTCGGCAGGCGGCGGGACCAACTTCATCAGCGGCGGCTGGCGTGCCGGCATCACCCTGCTGCCCCTTGGCGCAGGTCCCTCGGCCAGCTTCGAATACGGCCGCTATCAGGACGGCGACGCCAACCCTATGGCCAAGAGGTTCGGTCTTGGCGACAGCCCGGCGCTGGAACGGTTTGGCTACCAATACATGAACGCGCACCTGGGCCTGGATTTCGGTTTTCGCCGCTGCGTCTTCTTCATTCATGGTGGCATCACCATGCTACGTGGCCAGATCCACAATCTCGGTGCCTCGATCCCTGCCCCGAACACCAACAACCTGAGCACCAGCGGTACGACCGAGGTGGTCGTGCCCCAGGACCCGAGCGCCAAGGCGGTAGGACCGTCGCTCAAACTAGGACTCATTGTCTACATACGGTGAGGTTATGACTGTGACACTTCGACTCTGCTCCACTATTCCGGTGCTGACCGCGCTGGTCAGCGGCTGCTCGCCTTCTTTCGAGGCAGATGTGCCCGACATCGAGATCACCCAGCGCGGGCTGAAGATTCCGGGCGTGCCCCAGACGACGCCGGTCGGCGATATTTCGGTAACGAGCTCCTTCGCGCTGTCGTCATGCAATACCGCATGGGCCAGGAAGATGAACTCCGACATCCTCGTCCACCAGGTGAGAATCGTTGCCAGTGGCAGTTTGCCTGACCTTGACTTCGTCGACCTCGCACGCGTGACCGCGGCCAACCCCGCGAGCCCGGAAAGCCCAACCGAACTTCTGAGCTATGACCGGAGCGAAGTGGCGCCGTCCAGTTCAGACATCGACGTCAGCATGTCAGCGCCCATCGACATTACGGCCCTCTGGTCCACCGACCAGGCAGTCATCGAGCTGCAAGTGGCGGGACAGTTGCCTGAACAGGACTGGACAGTCGATTTGACCCTGAGGCTCTCGGGCAAGATGGCGTACGACTTCTAGCCAAGCGGGCGTGCCGCAGGCTACTTGTTCAAGTTCAGCCCAAGTGTGATATAGGGAATCGCCCAGCCGCACGCTATACGAAACGCGAGAGAGAAAAATAGGAAACCAAGAAGAAAGGAAAACCAATGAGCTCAATCAAGTCCCGGATCATAGTTATTGGCCTCGCTACTCTGCTGTCTCCTTTGTTCGGTTGCGCCGGCAAGAGCTGCGACGAGTTGAAGACGGATGTCACGAACCAGTGCTGCGCGGGAAAGGCCGGCTGCACGCTCGACACAACCGGGTTTGACAGCATGTGTCAGCAGGCCGATGACAAGTGCGGCAATAGCCTGACGTGCAGCGGATCCCCGAGCGGCTCAAGCTGCGTGATTGAGTGCGGCTGCGGCTGATGCGGATACTGCTCCTCCGGGCATGGATCGTCGGCATCGCTCTGGTGGTCCGGATCTGTCGGTGGCGAGTGGACAGCGATTTCCAGATCTATCGCTGGAATCGCAGCCGGCCGTCTCGCCTTCTGGTTGACCTGTAGGGTGGGAGTCAGCCCCCGTCCGCCATCACGGCTGCATCACCCGTTTGCTCACCCACAGCACAGCACCCCGGGGGGCCAGCCGCATGGAAGCAATCATGATCTTGTTGAACCATCCGGAAACCACTCGGGGTTTTCCTCGCACCATGGCCCGGTACCCAATCCGGGCCACGTCGCGTGCTTCCATCTGATTCAACCTTCTCAGCAGCATCTTTTCCGACTTGGCCCGCTTGAAGAAGTTGGTCTTGGTCACGCCCGGGCAAAGCGCAGTCACAGTCACGCCCGTGCCTTGCAGTTCTGCTGACAGGGCCTCGGAAAAACTCAGCACAAACGCCTTGCTCGCAGCGTAGACCGCCATGTTCGGTACCGGCGCGAACGAGCCGGTGGAGCCGACGTTCAGTATCTTGCCGGATTTCCGCTGGATCATTTCTGCGAGAAAGACACGAGTGAGTTGCGCCAAGGTGACGACGTTCAACTGGATCATCTGGCGTTGATTCTCCCAGTCGCTGTCCGCGTAACGGCAGAGATCGCCGAAACCCGCATTGTTGACCAGCACATCGACCATAACCCCGCGTCTTTTCACCTCTGCGAACAATTGCGAGGCCGCTTCCGGCTGTGACAAATCCAGAGCAACCACCTCGGCTTTGATTGAGTGCGCCGTCGCCAGTTCCCGAGCAATCTCGGCCAGGCGTTCGGCGCTGCGAGCCACCAGCACCAGATTGAATCCATGTTGGGCCAAAAGGCGGCTCAACTCATACCCAATACCGCTGGAGGCGCCGGTAATCAGCGCGGTCTTCTCTGGACCAGGGGAACTAGACATGGGGCGGCTCCTTCTTCCGAGATGACACTGCAAGGGAATGTGGTTGGATGCAAGTGGAGGGATTCATCGCCTTGACAGGCGATGACGCAAGCCAGGCGCATGCGCCGACATGGGGGTGTGTCGCGTGACGAACTCTCCCACTTTCACCCGCAGCCCGCACCGAATCATTCCCTGGCAAGCATGCTAGTCGACGCCTGATCAACGCCGGTGAGTTCGTCGCTACACAATCCGGCCGCTGCGCAGGAGGCGCCGAACCTCGTCATGGGAAAGCAGCGCGAACACGTAGAGGCACTCGGGGCGGCTCTCGCCCTGTCAAGGTGGTGAGATGATTTCTCCTGGCGGCCCCGGGGGGTCTCCATCAAGACCCATCGATCGGGGCCGCCAGCTTGGTGCGAGGGGCCTTGTCTGCTGCGGTGGGGGCACAAGCCGTGATCCAGAGCACATTCCTGCGACGATCTCGCGACAGTTGCATTTTCACGCGCCAGCCTCCAGACTTCCGCACCACATCTTCTGGGGGATGATAAACGTGACTCGCTCTTACTCGCCGGTTTTGTCGGCAATCGCGGCCGTGCTTCTTTTCACGGCATGTGTGGACCTTACGCGCCCGTGGGAGGGGTGGCAGGATGCCGCCACCGGTAGCGGCGGGACTCTCGCGCCTGGAACTGATGCTGGCCGCGGTGGCTCGGGAGGCAGTACCACCACCCTTCCCACAGGAGGGACGGCGGCGGGTGGGGCAGCTACGGGCGGAACCAGCCAGACGGCGACGGGTGGGACAGCGGGAAGCATAGTGGTGGATGCAGGCGCCGCGGCGGATGCGGCTGCGACAGGTGACACGCAGGGCACGGGTGGCGCCGGCGGTGTTGTCGCGACCGATGCGGGGACGGGTGGCACCGGCGGTGTTGTCGCGACCGATGCGGGGACGGGTGGCACCGGCGGTGTTGTCGCGGCGGATGCGGCCGCCGAGGCTCCGGGGACTGAAACCGGCGACACCGGCGGAGCGACGGATGTCGGGGCCGCGGCTGACGCGGCCTCGCCTGAGGATGTCGGGCTTGACGTTCCATTCTCTGCCGACACCCTGCCGTCTGACCTCGGCATAGTCGCATCTGACACCGCTGAGACGGGAGAATCGGATGGTTCCAGCACAGACGGAAACGACGGGCCCGGAACCGGCGATGTGGGCACAGATAGTGCGCCCGCGCCCGTGATCATCAGTATCGACTTCGTGGGGGGATCCCCGAATAGCGGCTCGCCGCCATCTGGAACCGTCGTGATGGGTGCCAGCGAATCTGCCGGGGTGAAGCCAGCTACGCATTGGAACAGCGCACCCGGTGACAAAGGCACCCTCTCGTCACTGGTGGCCGCCAGTGGCAGCACGACAACAGCGTCCGCTACCTGGAACGTGGATGAGATTGACTCACAGACAGACACCTACAGCAATTTCTTCACCGACGCCCCGGGCGACACACGCATGATGAATGGCTACCTTGATCCGAGATCGGTCAACTACAACGCCACGATCACGGTGACGGGCTTGCCCAACCCGGTGAGCAGTGGATACGACGTCTACCTCTACTTCTATTCCTATATGTCCGGGGTGGAGACGCGCCTGTACCAATACAATATTGGCGCGACAACCTATTCCGTGACACAGACTGGACCCTCCGTTACTAGTACCTGCCCGGCATATAGGCTGGCCTCTGGCGCCGACGCAGGTACGGCGGGCGAAGGGAACTATGTCGTGTTCCACAACCTGAACGGTGACCACTTCACCTTGACTGCTCGGCCGGCACAGAACTCATCGGGGCAGCAGCGTGCCCCGGTCAACGGCATTCAGATCGTGTATCCGTCGGGAGACTAGCGTTCCTATTCGCGAATCAGGGCCACGCGCTGACCGTCGCCCTCCACCCGCCCCAGCCGGCGCGCGGGATTCCCCCCGATGTAGCTGCAGGCCGGGAATCTTCCCTCGACAAAGCTGCCGGTAGCTACGAACGACCGGTCGCCGATCTGCACCCCCGCACTCAGCACGCACAAGGGTGAGACGAACACACAGGCACCGATAGTCGTGGCCATGCAAAAGGTCTCGGCCCGGCCGCCGGTGAGGACGTGGTGGATGGTGTTGTGGGTGTAGATCTGACTGCCGGCGCCCACGGATGAATAGTCACCGATGCTCAGCGAGGCGTGGAATCCGTCAAGTACGGTATTGGGCCCGATCCAGCAGTGCTTTCCCACTTGCGGGCTTCCCAGGATCAAGCAGCTATCGTAGACGCTGCTGCCTTCACCGAAGCCATGCGCGCGCGCTAGTTCCCAGCGGTCATCGAGCAAATCGCCGGTCGACACGTGTCGATCGAACCTGGCCTTCATGCGACGGCGCAGATCGGTGAGCATGGTTTTCGTGCGACGAAACTCCTCACCGCGCAAAACCGCGTCCCAGTCGGCCGAAGGATCGAGGGTGTCCCCCGCATAATGGCGCGCAGCCACCGAGGCATCGCCCGCCTCGCCGAAAATTGCCTGCACGTCCTCCGCGCGCACCACGGTGCGACCACGGAAGTGATCGACTGAGACATGGTGAGCCTCCATGAGCCTACGGGCATTTTCTGTAAAAAGCGGGCCGCCCGCCGCCGGCTCCCCCGCCGGCGCAGCAGCGGCATCCTCGGGCACAACCGACCAAATCTCGGCGAAGGCATCGCCCACCTCCAGGATCTGACCGACCGGAAAAAGCTGCCGGAGGAAGCCGCCTGCCTCGGCCTCGACCTCGAAACTGGCCTTGCTGGTCACCAGCACGGCGATAGCTGTGCCCGGCGCAACCGCAGCGCGGTCAGGAACGCACCACTCGACCAGGCGGGCGCGATCGTCGCCAGCCACCGCACGAGGAACGACAATGCGAACCAGTGGGGGCATCAGGATTCTCCGGGGTAATGGCGCACGAGTTGTCGGATCGACTGGACCAGTGAAGCGGAATTGGGTAGCACGCATTCCTCCAGGGACCGCACACTTGGAATCGGCACCGGCACCGCGCCCAGGGCACGCGCCTGAAAAGGCCGCCGCGCGGATTCCGCCACGGCGGCAATCACCGCGGAGCCAACGCCATAGGGAGCCGGGCTCTCTTCCAGCACGCAAAGCCGCCCGGTGCGGCTGACCGACGCCGCGATCTCATGGCAAAGCAAAGGCCAAAGCTGGGTTAGGACGATTAGCTCGAAACGCAGCTCATCCGCAACCAGCAACTCCCGCATGGCAATCTCGGCCACGTCCAGCATGCCCCCATGGGTGACCAGGGTGACGTCCCCGGCGCGCCCATCGGCAGGCAGGTAGACCAGCGGCGGAAGATCGCCCCCGCTCGCTGACACTGAATGCAGCTCGCAATCGAGCGGCGGCTCAGGGCGTGGCGCATCGGCATAGACCCGCTTGTGCTCGACCAGCACCGTGGGCGCTCCTCCGTCGAGAATCGCCGCCAGCAGGGCACTGGGCTCATGGCGGGCGGATAGGCTCACCACGCGCAGACCGGGAACACCAAGAAAAAGCGTTTCCAGACTCTGGCTGTGGGTGGGTCCGTAGCCGCGCCCGCCGCCCGAGGCAAGCCGGACGATCAGCGGACAGCGGGGCTGTCCATAAACGTAATGCAGCTTGGCTGCGTAGTTCACCAGGGGATCGACAGCCAGGGTGGCGAAGTCAGCAAACATCAGCTCGGCCACTGCCGGCACGCCTCCCATGGCCAGACCAGTGGCCACGCCCACGATAGCTGACTCGGAAATGGGCGTCGCTGCCACCTGCTGGGGAAAACCCGTGGAAAGGCCGCGGGTCGCGCGGAACGCTCCTCCGTGGGGATCCGCGATGTCCTCGCCCAGAAGAATGGCGTGGCGATCGCGTTCGAGCAGATCGCTCAGGCCCGCGCGAACCCGATCGACCATGAACTCGTTGCTCGCACTAGTTTGTTGCGCCAGCAAGGCCGTGCTGGCCAATGCTCCCGGCGGACGTGGCCATGCACTTCCCGGCGTGGGATCCAACGAGGCGCGAGCCTCGACCTCGCGAACCAGCCCTTGCACGGCCACCCTTGCGTCGGCGTAAAGGGCGGCAACCGAGGGCTGCTCGGATATCCAGAACGACAGGGGATCCTCGCGCCGCAGCCGCTCGATCACCGTAGCGGGACGCGTGTCGTCGCCCTTGCTGTGCGCGCCCAAACGTCGAGTGTCCACCACCTGGAAAAAGGGGTGCCCCGCGCGGACACACTCGACCACCTGGCGTAGGTGCTCAGCCAGTGCCACGGGATCCTGATCGCTGGTGCGCGCAAAGGGGACGCCGAAGCCCTCGATGCGTTTGGCCAGATCGCCGCGTTCCACGTCTTTCGCCTCGGTCGACATGGCCCAGCCGTTGTACTCCAAGAAGAAGAGCACCGGGACATCCCGCCAGGCAGCGAACCCCAGGGCTTCGTACAGTGCGCCTTCCCCCAGCGTCCCATCGCCAAGAACCGCGACAGCAATCCCGGGCTCACCCTTCTGGCGCAAGGCCCAGGCAAACCCGGTGGCCAGCGCAGCCGCTTCTCCTTGCACGCCGGTCGAGAAAAAGCGACCGCGCCGCAGGTGCTGGGTGCCGCCGCGACCACCGCAAAGCGCGCCTTGTCGCCCCAGCAGCTCGGCCAAGAGCGCGTCGGCAGGACCGCCGGTGGCCAGGTAGTGCCCGTGACCCCGGTGGGTGGCAAACAGCGCGTCCCGATCAACGTCCAGGTGGCGGGACAGCGCCACGGCTACCAACTCCTGTCCCAGGCAGGTGTGCAAGGTCCCTGCCAGGCCGCCACCCGAGAAGAGCTGAAGCAGACGCTCCTCGAAGGTGCGAATGAAAACCGCCGGCCGGGCCAGTGCCGATATCGCCGCTGCGGGGGCTGAATCCTGCGGTGTCATGATTTTCGACTGCTTCCGACAACGTGATGATAGCACCTGTGAACCGGTTCATTTCGACGAATCCGTGAAGTTCTTCGGAATGCGGCACCCTTCCCTTCTGCGCGTAGTAAGAAAGGCCTCACCATGAGAAACAACAAGGTCTTCCTGGGTATCATGATCCTGGGCATAGCCCTCAGTGGCGCTTGCTCGGACTCTGGAACACAAGGCAACGGAGCATCCGGAGGCAGCAGCTCCGCGCCAGGCACAGGAGGCGAGCAGGGCACGGGCGGTAGCTCCAACATGGGTGGCGCGACGGCTACAGGCGGCAGCGTGGCCAGCGGTGGCAACATCGGCAGTGGCGGCACCGGCAGTGGCGGCACCACAGGCGCGGGTGGTGCAACCGGTTCGGGCGGAAAGGCCAGCGGCGGCTCAATCGGCTCCGGAGGTAGCGCTGCCGCTGCGGGTGGTGCGACAGGAGCTACGGGCGGAAAGACCGGCGGCAGTGCGACGGGCGGCGCGACCGGAAACACGGGCGGAGCGACGGCTACGGGCGGCGCGACCGGAAACACGGGTGGAGCGACGGCTACGGGCGGCGCGACCGGGGGCAAAGGCGGTACCACGGCTACTGGCGGCGCTACCGGTGGCACGACGGGCGGCACAACCGGAGGCAAGGGCGGCGCAATGGGTGGAGCGACGGGCGGGACCGGTACGGGCGGCACGACCGGAAACACGGGCGGAGCGACAGGCGGCGCCATTGGAGGTTCAGGCGGCGCGACCGGCAGCCTGCCCGCCTTGCACGTGGATGGTCCCCTAATCAAGGATCCCAACGGCAATAAGATCGTCCTGCGCGGGTACGCGCTGATCGATATCGGATCGCTTTACCTCAAGACCAACAGCGCTACTGGGATCACCAACCGAATCGATGCAATTGCCGCGGCCGGGTTCGATGCCCACCTGGTTCGCATGCCAGTCTACCCGCGAACCGACTTCAACGGCGGAGGTTCCAATTCCTATTATTCGCCCTTGCCCTACCCTGTCGGCACCGCGGCCCCGGCAGGGCAAAAGGTGACCGTCATGACCGGCCCGGACTACATAAGCAACGTGCTCAAGCCGGCCATTGACTACGCCACCTCCAAAAAGATGTATGCCATTATCGATCTTCACCAGATTGACGACACGAACACCGCCAACGATTCGGGAACCGCGGCGACCAGCTTCTGGACGGATATCGCCCCGCAGTTCAAAGACTACAGCAACGTCATCTACGAGTTGTACAACGAGCCCATCAATTCCAGCATGCCCTGGGCGACGTTCAAGACCCAAGTGCAAACGTGGATCGACACTGTGCGCGCGGCAGCGCCGAACAACATCATCATCGTTCCCTCCATGAGCTGGGACCAGCACCCGGGCGATGCCGCCAGCTCGCCCCCGAATGGCACGAACCTGGCCTACACCGCCCATATCTATCCGAACAATTGGGGCGCCTCCTTTCAGAAACAACTCGCGACAGCCGTGGCCGTGGCCCCAGTTTTCATCACCGAGTGGGGCTACTCCTCGCCGCAAACCGCCGCAAATTGGGGAGACGCTTTCGAGACTCTGGTGGATGGCGATGGCGCGAATTGGACCGCGTGGGTTGCTGACAACTCTTGGGGACCCGCCATGTTCTCCAACAGCGGCCTGACCACGCTCACCGACTTTGGCACCCTGGTCAAGAACTGGCTGGCGGCCAAGGTGAACGACGGCTGGGTTCAGTAGAGCGACTGCGCACGTCCCGATCCGCTATCTCACGGTAAGACTCAGGCTGAGCGTGCGGATGATGCTTCCAGCGGTGGCCTTGACGGTCAAGCTGGCCGCGCCGGTCGTGGTCACGAGGTAAGAAAACCCTGTCAGCGGGCACCAAAGTTGATGTTGATGCACGTCCGCGTTCCGACGAGAAAAATAGGCTCAGGAGTTTCATGTCCAAGATCTTGAAATGGCGCGCCCTCTCTTGCTGGCTGCTCGTCTGTGACTGCAGCGGCAGATCAGGCTCGCAAGTGATCCCCATCGACGCGTCGAGCGGCGAGCCCGATGCCCCAGCCGCAACCGGCGGGGTAGCGGATACTTCCGCACCTGGAACGGGCGGCGCGCAGGGAACGGGTGGCGCCGGGGCGGGCGGCGCAACCGCGACAGGTGGAAGCGAGGTGGATGGTGGGACCGATTACGGCCGGGACTCAGCCGGTGCCGGCGGATTGCCCGCTACCGGCGGAGCCACCAGGGTGGGTGGCACGACCGCGAACGGTGGAACCAAGGCTACGGGTGGGGCGAGTGCCACTGGCGGGAACACCAGCAACGGCGGAACCACGGGAAGTGGAGGAGGGGGTGCAGATGGTGGCAGTGGCACCTGCGGCGACGGCGATCCGAACATGCCCGCTGAGCCGACGATCCCGACTGCCTGCACTACCCTGCAAGCAACCCAAAACGTTCCCGCAGCAGGTGTCCCCACTGAAGCCAGCCTCGACACCTTGGCGATCCAGACAGCGCTCACCGCATGCCCCTCGGGACAGGCGGTCAAGCTTACGACAAATGGTACGAACAATGCGTTTGTCACCGGACCTCTGACCATGCCTTCGGGCGTGACCTTGTGGGTGGACGCGGGCACGACCCTGTACGCAACCCGCGACACCAAGGTATGGGGCTCGGCATCCGAACTCATTCTAGTAGCAGGTTCGAATTCGGGAATCGTGGGCGACGGCATTATTGATGGACAAGGCGGTGAACCGAACCTCGGTTCCAGCCAGTCTTGGTGGGACCAGAACGCAGGCAGCAACGGCAACAGTCCGGCGCTCATCGCAGTGAGAGGTGCGACGAACTTCACCCTGTACCGAATTACCCTGCACAATTCCCCGAAGTTCCACGTCAAGCTGGGTGCCACCGGGTTTGTGGTGTGGGGCGTGACCATCAAGGCGCCGACCAAGGCGAGCAACAGTGCTGGCACGGCATTGACATACTCCAACGCGCACAACACCGACGGGATCGATCCAGGCGAAGCGGCCAGCGACGGCTACATCGTCTGCAGCAAAATCAGCACGGGCGACGACCAGATCGCTCTCAAGGGTTCGAGTGCCACCGGGGTAAAGCACCTGGTCATCGCCCACAACCACTTCGGCGCTGGCCATGGCATGTCCATCGGCAGCGAATTCACCGGCGGGGTGTCCGACATCAATGTCTACGATCTGTCCATCGACGGCCTCGACATGGGCACGAGCGGCGGCAGTTCCAATGGAATCCGCATCAAGTCGGATTCGAGCCGAGGTGGGCTGGTGAACAACGTGACCTACAGCGACGTCTGCGTGCGGAACCTGTCGAATCCGATTCTCTTGACTCCGAACTACTCCACCGCTACCGGCTCCTTCATTCCACAGTACACCAACATCAAGATCCAGAACTTCCACGATGTGAGTGGCGGTTCGAACACGCCCCAAGTCACGCTCGACGGCTATGATTCGTCGCACATGAACAGCATCACGCTCGACAACGTGATTATCGACGGGATCTCGTCTGCGAACGTGACCGCCTCGTACACAAACGTGACGCTAGGCCCGGGCAACGTGAACTTCCTGCCGTCAGGCGCGAACGTGAACCTGACCAACACCATCTCAGGATCAAGCGCGCCAAATCCGTGCACGAACAAGTGGGTGACGTTCTGACTTGGGAAAGACCGTCTTCTTGCGCTAGAATGTCCGGCCATGGCGCCAAGTGATCGCTGGCCTGTCCCCAATGAGCTCCCGCCGGCCCTCGGCAGCCCCGTGTTCATGGGGCCGCTCACCCTGCCCGACGTCCGGCGCAAGCGGCGGTGGGTCTGGCTGCTCTTGTGGACGCTGCTGGTGTTCGCGGGCGGTGTCGCCGCCGGTCCCACGCTGACAAACCAGGCGCTGGCGCTCGTCGCACGCGCGTACTCGATGCTCGGGATGTCCCCTCCGCGGTTCGTGGACAAGCTCAGGCCGGCCGCGCCCACGCTCACGCCGGTTGCGCCTTCGATCGTGCCCCTGCCTGCGCCCCCGCCCAGCGTCGAGGAGCGAGCCGAGGCGCCAGCGGCGGCCGCAGAGCCCGTCGCACCTAGGCCCGCAAAACCCGCCGAGCCCGCAAAACCAGCAGGAGTCGCAGCGCCACAGCCTGCGGCGCGCGCTGAGGCCGTTGCAACAGGCCGCACGGAAACCGCGTTGACGAAAATACCGGTTGCGCGCCCACCTCACGGGAGGAGCGAGACAAGGACCCCGTCGGCCAAGGCCGCGCCTGCCGGAACAGCCGCCAACCCAACCGCCCCGGCCCCAGCAGCCGCCGCCTTCCACGATCCTTTCGCCGAGGGCGCTGAAGGCGCGAACCAGCCCAAGTCCGCCGTCCCCAGCCGCAAGTCCAGACCGTCATTCGACGAGCCCTCGCCCACGGCGAAGAGTGAGCCAGCGCCGAGGCCCGCGGCTTCCGGGTCGCAGGATTCGCTCGACAACCTGATGGCGGATGTGGTCACGACCAAGAAGGCCAAGGACAAACCGCGCGAGGGCAAGAGCCTGGACGCCCTGCTGAACGATGTACAAAAGGGCAGTCCCGAGCCGGCGCCGAAGCGCGAAGCTCCAGCGCCGCCTGCCCCGCTGTCGCAGGCCGATATCTCCAGGGTCATGGCAGGCGTAAAGACGCGCGCCAAAGAATGCGCGCGGCAGCTCGGTCAGAAGGGTATCGCGGAGCTAAGTCTGGTCGTGGGCAAGGACGGCAACGTCACCGGGGTCAGCGTCGACGGAAAACTGGCGAACACGCCGGTCGCTGCTTGCATTGAAAAGGCTGCGCGCGCGGCGTCGTTTCCACGCTCCGCCGGCCTGCGCTTCGACTACGCCATCGACGCTCGTTAGCAAGCGAATGACCTATGTGCGCAAGGACGTTCCCCCGCTCATCGTGGTCCAAGGAGCGAACGACACAACGGCACCGGTAGCTGACAGCCTCCGTTTGGTTGCTAACCTGACCGCTGCTGGCGCCGATGCCACCATGCATGAGGTAGCCGGCGCAGGTCACGGATTCACCACCCCCGCCGCCGCCTGGCCAGATGCGGAAGCGGCCATGTTCGACTGGCTCACCCTGAAGGGCCTTGCCGAGTAGCCCCCCGGGGCCTTGCCTTGGGACTTTCCTAGCAAATTTAACCACTTGGAACGCTAGACCGTGGTGCGCCAGGTCCGCGGGCAGTGTGGCCACGGCACCTGGCAGGCACGTCGGCGCTTCGCCCATCTCCTGTCCTGGCTTGGCCCGCTCGGCCATTCGATTCGGCTGAGCCGCATGGCCGCGGACGCGGCACCTTTGTTCTAGCGTTTTGCCATTTTGGGGGAACCATGCACACTACTCGCAAGACCCATCTTCTTGTCCTCGTACTGCTGGCCGGCGCGTCCATGGCTGCTGGCTGCAGTGGGAACGGCGCATCGCCCACCAACAGTGCGACGGGCGGTCAAACCGGTGGAGCCACCGCTACCGGCGGTACGACTAGCACGGGTGGCACGACCAGCGCCGGTGGACAGCCCGCCACCGGCGGTACCTCCATCAGCACTGGTGGCCCTGCCACCGGAGGGGTGGTTGCTAGCGGAGGGGGCGGCGGTCAGGGTGCTGGCCCAGCCGGCGGGAACACCAAAACCGGTGGAACCACAGGCACGGGCGGCACCACGAGAACAGGCGGCGCCACTGGAACCAGCGGGACCACCGCCACCGGCGGCATCATCATCGATGGCGGCATCACCGCCGCGGGCGGGATAACCGTTACGGGTGGAAAAGCCCCGACTGGCGGGAGCAATATCGACGGCGGCATCACCGCCACGGGCGGAAAGACCGGCGGCATCATCGATGGCGGCATCACCGCCGCGGGCGGGAAAACCACCACGGGCGGCATCGGCGCCACGGGCGGGACCACCACCACAGGTGGAACAACCGGTGATGCGGGCGCGGCCACGACCGGTTGGGCGACAATCCACAACGACTTCTTCTGGTATGACACAGACGGCAACTTGATCAATGTGCGCAGTGGAGCGCTTCGCAAGTTCGGTGACCTTTACTACTGGTATGGCGGCGCCCCGAACGATCACAACCAAACCTGCTATTCGTCGCCCGATCTAGTCCATTGGACCTACAAGGGCTACGTCCTCACAACCACCGGCGATGCCAACCGAATGGACATCCTGTACAATGCGACGACACAACAATACGTCATATTCCTGAAGTACATTGGGAACGGTGCCTATTTTGGCATAGCCACCGGTTCGACTCCCGACGGACAATTTACGTTTAAGAGCCAGACACTCGTAGATGGCTTCGTGATTGGGGACATGTCGATGTATCAGGACGACGACGGGACAGCGTATCTGGCCTATGTTTGGTGGGAGACCGGTGCCAATAAGGAGCATGGCATATATCGAATGTCGGCGGATTATTTGACCCTAGATACGCGAATGTATCTGTGGAACGAGGGCAGTCGCGAAGCTCCCCACATGTTCAAACGCAACGGCGTTTACTACTATGGGGTTTCCGAAACCAACGGGATTGATCCGTCAGCCACCCGGTACTACACCGCAACCAACTTGACTGGCCCTTGGTCCGCCGCAACCATGCTAACCACGCCCGGCTCGACCGTTTCGTACGAAACCCAGTGTGATTTCGTCTTCCCCTTCGCGGGCGCGCAAGGGACCGTCTACATGTACGATGGCGACCGTTGGGAACCCTCGGGAGGGACCCAGGGCAACTACCTGTGGCTGCCGTTCGAATTCGGCACCGGTCTTATCCCAGAGATGGATTACTACCAAGATTGGGATTTGAACGCGGCCGCCGGAACCTGGAGGGCCTTTGATCGTACTACACGCGACCTGGCACTCGGCAAGACCGCCACCGCCTCCTCGGCAGCCGCCGGGAACCCGGCCTCGGCCGTAACCACGGCCACGACCTACCAAAATTACACAGCTACGCGATGGGAGAGCACGGCGAGCGACCCACAAACGATCACGGTGGACCTTGGCTCTGCCATGGAAGTCAACAGGGCTATTCTCAAGTGGTACACAGACTATGGCAAAGCATTCAAGATCCAGGTATCGACCGATTCCACAACCTGGACGGACGTCTACAGCACGACCACCGGGGCATCGTATTCTGTGACCGACGTTACCTTTGCCAAGACCACAGCGCGCTATGTGCGAATGAACGGTACGCAGAGAGGCAATAGCAACGGGTACTCGTTGTTTGCGTTCATGGTTCTGAATGACCCTTAGCACACCAGCACGGCAGGCTCTCTCTTCGAGGGCGCTGCGCATTGTCTTATAGTTTCTAGCCAATTCACTTGCTTGAACCAAACCGTATCCTCACTTGCGCCGCGGGCCGCTCCGAATCCGCTGGGGACAAGCGCGATCGTCATTCAAGGTGTTTGCCACACTCGGGGAAACCATGAAAACAACTCCGAAAACACATCTTCTCATCCTTCTGCTCCTGGTCAGCACTCCGATAGCGGCTGGCTGCAGCGGTAGCAACGCAACATCCACTGCCGCTGGCGGGACCACCAGCAGCACCGGCGGTGCCACCGGCGCTGGTGGACAACTCGCCACCGGCGGCAGCACCGGCGGTTCTCTGGCCGGAGGCACCAGCGGCGGCTCGCTGGGCACTGGCGGGGTTGCTACGGGAGGCGCCGGTGCCACCGTCACCGGCGGGGCCACCGCTACCGGCGGCACCACCAGCAATGGCGGAACCACCCCTGCCGGCGGCACCACCCGAACTGGTGGCAGGACCCCCACTGGTGGCGCAACCGGAGATGGCGGGACAACCGCTACCGGGGGGACCACCCGAACTGGCGGCATCGCGGCTACTGGTGGCGCCACCGTTACGGGCGGCACCATCAGAACCGGCGGCACCACCCTTGCTGGAGGGACCACCGCCACAGGCGGGAGCTCCGCTTCAGGCGGCACCACCGGTGATGGCGGCGTAGCTCCCACAGGCTGGGTCACAATACATAACGACTTCTTTTGGTATGACAGCACCGGATTGTTGATCCAGGTCCGCAGCGGAGCCCTACGCCAATTCAATGGCATCTACTACTGGTTTGGCAGCCAGCCAGGCGGGATCGACCAGACTTGCTACGCTTCTACCGACTTGCTCCATTGGACCTACAAGGGCGTTCCGCTGGTCACGGCAAAATTGTGCGACAGAATGGACGTGCTGTACAATGACACAACCCAACAATACGTCATGTTCTTGAAATACGATGGAGACAAGGCGTCTTTTGGAACAGCCACTGCTTCAGCCCCCGAAGGACCATACACGTTCTTAGGCGATGTTCTCGTAGACAACAACTACATCGGCGACATGTCGATGTGGAAGGATGACGACGGGACAGCGTATCTGGCCTACGTTTGGGACCAAGCCGGCCCCAATCGACAGCATGCCATATACAAAATGTCGGCCGACTATTTGACTCTGGACACGCGAATACACCTATTCGATGTACCTAGTCGTGAGGCCCCGCACATGTTCAAACGCAACGGCACCTACTACTACGGGGTTTCCGAAACCAATGGGATAAAGCCATCACCAACGCGGTACTACACAGCAACCGCCCTGACTGTGACTGCCGTTTGGTCTGATGCAACGATGCTAGTCACACCCGGCTCGAGCACCACGTACGAAACGCAGTGCGATTTCGTATTCCCGTTTACGGGTCCGCAAGGGACCGTCTACATGTTGGACGCCGATCGTTGGATACCAACGGGAGGGTTTCAGGGCGACTACCTGTGGCTGCCCTATACTTTCGACACTGCTGGCAACCCGACGGCGGATTACTACCAGGATTGGGATTTGAACGTGGCCGCCGGCACCTGGAGGACCTTCGATCGGTCGACGCGCGACCTGGCTCTCGGCAAGACGGCCACCGCCTCGTCGGCAAACGCCGCGAACCCGGCTTCGTCCGTGACGACGGATACGACCTATCAGAACTACACGTCCACGCGCTGGGAGAGTTCGGCGAGCGACCCGCAGTGGATCATGGTGGATTTGGGCTCGGCCATGGCAATCGACCGGGTCATTCTCAAGTGGTACACAGATTATGCCAAGGCATTCAAGATCCAGGTATCGACCGATTCCACAACCTGGACTGACGTGTTCAGCTCGACCGTCGGGGCATCGTATTCTGTCACTGACGAGAGGTTTGCCTCGACCACGGCGCGGTACGTGCGAATGAATGGCACGCAAAGGGGCAATGCAAACGGATACTCATTGTTTGCTTTCATGGTTCTGAATGACCCGTAGGCGACACAACCCGCGGGCAGACGCATTCTCTTCGAAAGGCGAAGCCATGAGTACAACTCCGCGAGTGCGTCTTTTTGCCCTTGTGCTTTTAGTCAGCCCGCCGATTGCGGTTGGCTGCTCTAGCAGCAATACGCCGGCCGCCCTCAGTGCCGGAGGCGTCCAAACCGGCGGCGCTGGCGGGGCGGGCACGACGGGTGCGGGTGGACAAACGGCCGCCGGCGGAGGCACCGGCGGCGCGCCCGCAGGCGGAGCCGGAGGCAGCTCCGCAAACTCTGGCGGCCTTGCCAGCGGGGGAACCAGTGCCAGCGGAGGGAGCGTTGGTCGCAGTGGCGGTGCATCTGGTGGGAACACCCAGACCGGCGGAAGCATAGTCACGGGTGGCATTATCAGGTCGGGCGGCACCCCTGCCACTGGAGGGACTGCTGTTTCCGGCGGAACCATCGCTTCCGGCGGAACCACCCTTGTTGGCGGCACCACCCCTGCCGGCGGAACCACCCCTGCCGGCGGCACTGCCGCGGGCGGAGGTTCGACTGCTGCTGGTGGCACCACAGCGCGTGGCGGCTCGACCGCTGCCGGTGGCACTACCGCCACCGGCGGCAGCATTGCGGATGGCGGCGTCGCAGCCTCCGGGTGGGTGACCATACACAACGACTTCTTCTGGTATGACGATACTGGGGCGGCGATCGAGACCCGCGCTGGCTGCCTTCGCAAGTTCGGTGATACCTACTACTGGTACGGCCTTTTCGCCTGGCAGGACCCCAAGGCATGGAACGATCAGACCTGCTATGCGTCTTCCGATCTGGTCCATTGGACCTACAAGGGAGTTGTGCTTCACGTGGATGCGGGTGCCAACAGAATGGACGTACTCTACAACGACACTACTAAGCAATACGTGATGTTTCTCAAGTACGGTGGAGACGCCGCTTCTCTGGGCATAGCCACGTCTTCGAATCCCGACGGCCAGTTCACCTTCCTCAGCCAGACGCAAGTGGACGGTGCCAACATAGGCGACATGTCGATGTACAAAGACGACGACGGGAAAGCGTATCTGGCATATGTTTGGGACAAAACTGGCCCGAATCGACAACACGGCATCTACCGAATGTCGGCTGACTATTTGACCCTGGACACGCAAATGTACCTGTTTAGTGTGGCTAGTCGCGAGGCCCCGCACATTTTCAAGCGCAACGGTACCTACTACTATGGGGTTTCCGAAACCAACGGGGTTAATCCATCACCCACCCGTTACTACACAGCAACCAACCTGACCGGCCCCTGGTCTGCCGCAACGATGCTAGTTACGCCCGGCTCGTCCACTACCTACGACACGCAGTGCGATTTCGTCTACCCGTTCACGGGTACGCAAGGGACTGTCTACATGTTGGACGCCGATCGTTGGATACCGACGGGAGGATTTCAGGGTGGCTACCTGTGGCTGCCCTATGATTTCGACACCGCTGGCAATCCAACCGCTAATTACTACCAGGATTGGGATTTGAACACCGCCGCCGGCACCTGGAGGGCCTTCGATCGTACTGCGCGCGACCTGGCACTCGGCAAGATCGCCACCGCCTCCTCGGCAACCACCGCGAACCCGGCCTCGGCCGTAACCACGGCCACGACCTATCAGAACTACACAGCCACGCGATGGGAGAGCACGGCGAGTGACCCGCAATCGATCATGGTCGATCTGGGCTCTGCCATGGAGATCGACAGGGCTATTCTCAAGTGGTACACAGACTATGGCAAGGCGTTCAAGATCCAGGTATCGACCGATTCAACGACCTGGACCGACGTCTACAGCACGACGGTTGGGGCTTCGTATTCCGTCACGGATGTGACCTTTGCCAAGACCACGGCGCGCTACGTGCGAATGAATGGCACGCAAAGGGGCAATGCAAACGGATACTCATTGTTTGCCTTCATGGTTCTGAACGACACCTGAACCTTCTTGCCAGGAGGGGGGCGCGGGGTGAGCATGTGATGATGCGCTCTTTCGTGAAGCATTCTGGTAACGCGGTTTTGGCGTGCGCGCTCGCGTCGTTCGCGAGCGCCGCGCGTGGCGCCACCATCGAAGTCACGCCCGCTGATTCCTTCGCCAAGATCGAAGGGGCCAAGCCGGGCGATGAGGTGATCATCGATCCGGGGACCTACAAGTTTCGTGTCTACCTGCAAACCAAGGCCACGGCCACCCAGCCGATCGTCATTCACGCCAAGGATCCAGCAAACCCTCCGGTCTGGGACCTCAACGGCAGCAACGTCGAGGCCGCTCCGGGTAGCTACACCGCGGGCGATCGCGGCCGTGGCTGCTGGCAATTCAGTGGCGCCGAGAACATTCAGGTTTCGGACATCGTGGTCACCGGTTGCCACAATGCTGGTTTCAATTCGGCCGGGGTTCGCTATTACGAGGCCTCCAAGGGCATCAAGCTGAGCAACGTAGTTTTTCGCGACAACGACAACGGCCTCACCGGCGGCAGTCAAGACAGCGAGATCACAGTCGAGTTCTGCGAGTTCGACGGGAACGGCAACTTGAACGCGTCGACGAGCTCGCCCTCGCACAACATCTACATCTATGGAGGCACGTTCACCCTTCGTTACTCGTATGCGCACGATCCCATTCAAGGGCAGAATTTTCACATTCGAGCGCACGATGCCGTGATCGAATACAACTGGTTCTCGCGCGCCAAGTCGTATGCCGGTGACCTGATGACCGACGACGACAACGACGGCACCACGGCCGCAACGCAGAACATGACCCTGCGCGGGAACGTGATCGTGCAAGGAAGCACGCAGTCGAACACGTCGCAGATCGTCGCGGTGTACAACGATGCCGGCGCCGCCAACCTTACGTTGAACGTCAAGTTGCTCTACAATACGTTCGTCGGCACCACCGGGGGCCGCGCGGCGCTGGTGCACCTGTCCAATGCTGATGCGACCGTGATGAGCGCTGAGCTCGACAACGACATCATCTACGGCACAAGCCGGCCCACCCTGGTCGAGGACACCGCGCACGGAAAGGTTGCCGGTCAAAACAACTGGATCATGACTGGCGCAGACGCCACCGGGCTCGGCGGCTCGGTCGCGGGCACCGACCCAGAGTTCAGCAACGCCGCGCAGAACGATTTTACGCTCGCGCCTGGCAGCACCGCGATCGGGGCCGCCCTTACCTCGATCGCAGGCCTGCCGGATCACGAATACTACAAGGACGAAACCGTCACGCGCGAATATCGGGTGCGTGCAAGCGCGAAGGACATCGGCGCGTTCGAGGCGACCACCCAAGGGCCTGGCGTTGGTCCGGGAGGCGGATCCGCCACGGGTGGAGCCGGAGGCGCCGGTGGGACGAGTACTCCGACGGGAGGTGTGACCACGACGGGAGGCGCGACAGGCGGTATTGCAGCGACGACCGGTGGCAGCGCGACGAGCGCGGGTGGAGCGGGCGGCATTGTGATGAGCACGGGGGGAGCGGGCGGCACGGTGACGAGCGCCACGTCGGCATCGGGAGGCTCGGCCACGACAGGTGGAACCAGCGCTGAGACGACCGCAGCTGGCGGCAGCACTGGAACGACGGATACCACGAGCGCCACCAACGGGAAATCAGGGTGCGGCTGTCGTCTGGCTGGGGGCAACCGCAGCCCCACTTCCTGGGGCGAGATGCTGGCGCTCGGCGCGGCGGTGGCCGCGATGTTTCGGCGGCGTGAGGTGCGCCGGCCGGCGTGATGACCCGCATCGCCTGAGTCGCACCCATTCTGCCGTATGCCACCAACCCCTCTCTATGTCGTACGCACCATCGCGAGAAGTTTTGCGATGGTATTGAGATTTCGCCAGGTGCCGGTCTTCGCGAAGGGGATCCTCAGTTTCGAGCGCCCCATGCCGCTCGGAAAATGCACAAAGACCTCGCGTCGGTCAAGCCACACCCTTTCTCCTCCCGGAATGGGCAAGTCCGCGAGGGCGCCGCGGCCAGGCGCCTGGGCGAGGAATAGTACCAGCACCTGACTGGGCTCTGCCTTCTTGAATGGGTTGCGCTGCAAGATCGCCGCAAGCTCTGCTCCGCTGCGCAGAAAAACAGCACAAGGCTTGCCCAACTTCGTGCAGAGCGCCTGTGCGAGCTTGCTCTTGACCTTGGCCTGGGAAAGGGCGCTCGAAAACACGACATTTCCGCTCTGAATGTAGGTTCTCACGCTCCGGAATCCCGCGGCCTCGCACAGCCCACGAAGATCGCTCATGGCGAGTTTTCCGGTACCACCGACGTTGACTGCGCGAAGGACTGCGACAAAGACCGCCATCGTTGAAGTCACCTACCGTAGCTCCTGTTGGATGTCACGAGTGGCCCGGTGGTGGCAGCTACGGCAATGGCTGCGGGATGTCGCTGTTTTCGCCCTGGAAAACGGTTGGAGCGTGTGGCATAGAAGAGGATCCGGAGGGGCCGGCGGGTCGTGCCGGCTGGGAGGCACATGAAATGAGAGCCCTGTACATCAAGGCATACGGTGGTCCTGATGTCATGCAGATTGGCGAGCTGCCTGACCCCGAGCCCAAGCGGGGCGAGGTGCTGGTTGCCATCAAGGCCGCCTCGATCAACCCCGTGGATTGGAAGGTGCGTTCGGGCGAGTTGAAGCTCATCACGGGCCGTACCTTCCCCAAGACCCTTGGCTCGGACTTTGCTGGCGTGGTGGAGCGGGTCGGCACCGGCGTGGCCGTTCCGTCGGTGGGAGAGCGTGTCTATGGAATCACAGCCCTGATGCTGCGCAAACCGGGTGCCCATGCCGAGCGGCTGGTTGCGCCGCCAAAACGTCTGCGACGCATGCCCGACAGCATGTCGTTCGAGCTTGCGGCGGCGCTGCCGGTCGCGGGACTCACCGCACTCAATGGGCTTCGCCAATGCGGTGATCTGCACGGCAAGAGCGTGCTCATCAACGGCGCTACCGGCGGGGTGGGGCACTTCGCTGTGCAGATCGCCAAGGCCCGTGGCGCGACCGTGACCGCGGTGTGCAGCGAACGCAACGCCGAGCGGGCGCGCTCGCTGGGCGCTGATGTGGTCATCGACTACCGCAAGCAGGATTTCGCCCGGGGCAACGTCCGCTACGATGTGGTGTTCGACGTATTCGGCCACCTGAAGTTCCCGGCCGTCGCGCCTGTGCTCAAAGATCACGGAACCATGGTGACCACGCTGCCCGGGCCATCCCTCATCGCACGAATGGTCTGGCGGCGGTTCGTCGGCGGCAAACACATCGTGCTCGGCAGCATGCGCGACCGTCCCGGGGACTACGCCGAATTGGAGCGCCTGCTTGCCGACGGGTCGATCAAGCCGGTGATCGACAGGGTCGTCCCCCTGACAGAGGCCGCGCAAGCCTACGCAGCCCTGGAAGTCGGCGGCACCGTCGGCAAGGTGGTCATCCGCACCGGCTGAATCGCCGACGGCGGACTACGAGCGAGGCTTGTGCACGCGACGGCGCAGTGCCGTTCGTCGTGGCCGGGGCGAAGGCGAAGACAGGGCTTGCAACATGGCCACGTCGCGCAGGTCCTTCTCGCGGCCGCTGGCGCGCTTGTTTGCCATGAGTTCCCGGCGCCCGATGATGAACAGCGGCCGGAGCATGAAACTCAAAGGCCAGCAAGGCTTCACGAAGGCGACCGGCGTTTTCCTGCGCGGGATCCACGAAGACGTCGAGGTCCTCGGTCAGCCTGGGCTCGCCGTGGGCCGCCACGGCGTGGCCCCCCACGAGCAGGAAGCGAACGCGCTTCGAGATCAGAAGCGACAAGAACTCGTTCCAGTCGGGACTTAGTTGGATCTTCACCGAACCAGACCCTCCTCAGCTTCTCTACCGCGGAGATGCGCTCTTCAAGACTCAAACGCATGAGATCGTCTCGGTCGCAGTCTTCGACCTCACGAAAATTCGCTGCCGTGCGCAGGATTCGCTCGATCACGGCTCAATTGTCCCACCTGTTCTGCAGCGAGGCAAGGCGGCTGCTCGTCAGTGGTCAACCCCCGACCTCCTCCTCCAGCAGCGCCAACGCCCTTGGCAGATCCGGGCGCAATTGCAGGACCGGCGCTAGGGGATCTTCGCGCAGTCGCTTCATGCGGCCGGGCGCGGTTTTGATGGTGAAGGCCGCGGGATTCAGGCGGGCGTTCACTTCGGACCAGCGCACGGGCATGGACACGCGGGCGCCGGGGACTGCACGTGCGCTGAAGGGGCCGGCAATGGTCTTGCCGTGGCCGTTTTGTAGGCAGTCCAGGTACACGCGGCCGGCCCGCTGGGCGACGGCACGGGTCACAGTGGCAAGATCAGGATGATCGCGAACCATGACTTGGCCGAGCAGTTGGGCCAGGGTGCGCGACTCGGCGTGGATGAGTTGGCCAGCCAGAGGAATGAGAACATGCAGCCCGCTGCCGCCGCTGGTCTTGGCAAAGCAAGGCAAATCGATGCGCTCGCACAGTTGGTGAATGGCGCGGGCCAATTGCACCACATGGGCAAAGGGCGCGTCCTTGGGATCGAGATCCAGGATGCACCAGTCCGGCCGCTCCAGCGAGCCAGCTCGACTTGCCCACACATGCAGCGGAATGCTGCCCAGGTTGGCCAGGTACAGGATCGATTCCACATCGTCGCACAGGAAATACTCCAGCTCGGCCTTGCGCTCGTCGCTCCAGATGCGCACCCGACGCACCCACTCGGGCGACCAGGTGGGCGCGTCCTTCTGGAAGAACGACGGCCCGGCAATGCCCTCGGGATAGCGGGTCAGCACCAGGGGCCGGTCGCGCAGGTAGGAGAGCAGCCAGGGTGCGATCGCGCGATAGTAGTCAATCAGATCGCCTTTGGTGAATCCCTCGGCGGGCCAGAAGATTTTCTTCAGGTTGGTGAAGGCAATCCGCTTCTCGACGTCCGGCTTGGCAAGCGGCGGCTCGGTCTTCGCCAGTGGACGGGCACATTCCTCCGGCCACTTGTCTGTGCGCCAGCGCAAGAAACTCGGCTGGCGCAGAAGTCCGTCGCTGGTGATCTCCTTGTAGCGCACCTCGCACACCAGGCGGGGCTTCACCCAAGTGTGTTCACGACCGCTCGGCACTGCTCCCGAGCACGGGGGCTCGGCCTGCACGTCGTCGTGCAGTTCTTGCGGCAGGCTGGCCAGATCCTTCTCGGACAGGCCGCTGCCCACCCGTCCCGCATACACCAACGCCCCGGATTCCTGGGCTGCCAGGTGCAGGGCGCCCAGTCCGCTGCGCAGACCGCGGGGCGCGGTGTAGCCTACCACCACGAAATCCGCGCTGTGGTCGCGCCGGATCTTCAGCCAGTCGGGCGAACGACCGGCGCGATAGGGTGATTCGGCCCGCTTGGCCATCACGCCCTCCAGCCCCAGCCTCGAGATCTCCTCGAACATCTCTTGCCCGCGGGTTTCAATATGGTCCACGTAGTGCAGGGGTCCCAGTGCCGGCAGCAATCGGCTGAGCAGTGCCTTGCGTGTGGCAAGAGGCAGCGAGCGCAGATCGCGAGCCTCGAAACCGAGCAAATCGAAGACGAACAGGCTGGCGGGCAGGCTCAAGGCCGCGTGCTCGATGTCAGGCTGCCGGGTCAGCAACGCCCGTTGCTGCAGGCGCTCGAAGCTGGGCCGGCCCTGCTCGTCGCACACCGTGATCTCGCCGTCCAGAACAATATCAGCCGGCAGAGCGCCCAGTGCCGCCGCCAAATCAGGGTAGAGCGCGGTGGCGTCGCTTCCATGTCGGTAGAGCAGCTTGCCCCGTCCGCCTTCATGCGCGGCCAGAGCGCGGAAGCCGTCGTACTTGATCTCGAACAGCCAGCCTGGCTCGGAGAAGGACTGCGGCCGGTTTTCCGCCAGCATCAACTGAACTTGCTCGGCCCGCAGCGGGGAGATCGGCAGCTTGGCGACCTGGGCGCGCACCTCGGCCCAGCGGGGCGAGCCGTCGCGCAGTTCCTCGATGGTCAAGCCAGACAGCACCGAAGCTTCAGCCAAGCTGCTTTCGCCGCCGCGGACAACGTAGGCATCGCGTTCTTTGATAAGCAGCCAGTCCCTTTCGCTCTTCGCCAGACGCACCAGTGACCAGGCCCCGCGCAGCTTGTAGCCGGCGAAGGTGAAACGCAGCTTGCCCTTGGCCAGACCCTGCTCGACGTCGTCGAGCGGGTTCCAGGTGCCGCGATCCCATACGATGGTGGGGCCAGCGCCGTAGTTGCCGGCAGGAATCACGCCTTCGAACGATCCGTATTCGATGGGGTGGTCTTCCACCTGCACCGCCAGGCGCTTTTCCGCTGGGTCGAAACTGGGCACCCGGGGCACAGCCCACGAACGCAGCACGCCCTCCATCTCCAGGCGAAGATCGTAGTGCAGGCGCCGCGCGGCGTGTTTGTGCATCACGAACAACCTCCTCGGACCAAAACCGCCGCCAAACGGCTCATTGGTCCGGCTCGGCGAGCGCTTGGCGCGATAATCCTGCAGGGGCAAAAGAACCTTTTCGCGCAAACATTGCGCGGGACTCGCAGCAACTGTTTTCTGCGCTACGCTTGGATCATGGCGCAGGCAATGGCGGGTGCAACAATCTCGTTTGGGTTGGTGTCGATTCCAGTGAAGCTGTACGCGGCCACGCAGCCTTCGGCTGGCATTTCGTTTCACCTGTTGCACGGCAAGGACGGCTCGCGCCTGCGTCAGCAGTACCTTTGCGCCAAGGATGGCCAGGTGGTGCCACGCGAGGAAATGGTGAAAGGCTATGAGTTCGCCAAGGATCAGTACGTGACCTTCACCAGCGAGGAACTCAAGGCCATGGAGGAGAAGGCGACCCAGGCCATTGCCATTGCGCAATTCGTACCCGCGGACAAGGTCGACCCGATCTACTTTGACCGTCCCTATTATCTGGCGCCCGACAAAGGCGGCGAGAAGGCCTACCGTCTACTGGTCGAGGTGATGCGCCAGAGCGGCCGCGCCGCCATCGCCCGCTACGCCGCGCGGGACCGGCTGTACCTGGTGATGTTGCGACCGGTTCCGGGAGCACAGCCGGGCGCCAGCGGGTTGGTCATGCAGCAACTGTTGTATGCCGACGAGGTGCGCCCCCTGGCCGAAGTTCCGATACCCGAGGGGCAGTCGAGTGAGGCCGAACTGAAACTGGCCAGTCAAGTGGTCGAGCAGATCGCCTCCGACAGCTTCGACCCAGTGGCATATCGCAACGACGTGCGCGAGCGGATGCAGGCCGAGATCGAGCGCAAGGTGGCAGGCCAGGAGGTGGCTGTGTCAGCCGCGCCGGAGCAGCCCGCGCAGATCATCGATCTGATGGAGGCACTCAAGGCCAGCCTCGCGGCGCGCGGACAACCGGCAGTGACGGGCACGCGCGAACTCGAACGCAAGCCGGCCCGGCCCGCACCGTCGCACAGTGCGCGGCCCAAGGCGCGTTCCTCGCGGGGCTGACCGAGAGATGGAGGTGGGCGATGCGGGTGTGGGTCGGAACAAGCGGGTTCAGCTACCCGCCCTGGCGTGGCTCGTTCTATCCAGAAAAACTTCCGGCCGGCGACATGCTGGCTTTCTACGCGCAGCAACTCCCGACGGTGGAGATCAACAACACCTTCTACCGCATGCCCAGCCCTGCCCTGCTCGAACGCTGGTCCGCCGCCACGCCAGCCGACTTCGTCTTCGCCCTCAAGTGCAGCCGGCGCATCACCCATGAGCTGCGGCTCCACGACGCGCAGAGCGCGGTGGAGCGCTTCGCCAAAGGGGCAGCAACCTTGGGCAGCAAGCTGGGCCCGGTGCTGTTTCAGTTGCCGCCCTGGCTGCACAAGGATCTGGAGCGCCTGCAGGCCTTCCTGACTGTACTGGCACAAGTTGGGCAAGGAATTCGTGCAGCCTTCGAGTTTCGCCATGCTTCATGGTTTTCCGAAGACGTCTACGCCACCCTGCGAACGGCAAAAGCTGCACTGTGCATTGCCGAAGCCGAGAAGCTGGAGACGCCCCTGCAGGCCACCAGCTCATGGGGCTACCTCCGCCTGCGTCGGGAAGACTACACAGAGGCCGCCCTGGACGCCTGGGCCGGCCGCATCGCCCAACAGCCTTGGAGCGAGGCCTACGTCTTCGTCAAGCACGAGACTGCAGAGGCGCCTGCCCTGGCCGGTCGCCTGCTCGCTGCGCTCCGAGCTTCTGGCTGATGGGCCGCGCCTTTGAAACACAACCCATCTCGCGGTCGGGCGTGACCCTCGCTGTCTGGTATGGCAACTTGCGGACATGCCAGCCCCGACCAGCCCACGCAAGCAATCGCTCATGCCTTCCTCACCCCTGCGCCGCCTGCTGCGCGCTTCTGGCCATGCCCTGCAGGCGGTGGTCCAGATTGGCAAGGGCGGAACCAACGCGGCGGTCATCGCCCAGGTCGCGCGGGCACTCTTGGACCACGAGCTCATCAAGGTCAAGTTGAGCCGCGAGTGTCCGGAAACGCGATTCGAAGTAGCCGAACGCCTGGGCGAGAGCCCGGGCGTCAACGTGGTTCAGATCCTCGGGCGCACCATCTTGCTTTACCAGCGCCACCCCAAACAACCGCGTTTCGAGGGCGAAGCGGCGCGAACTCTCTGAGTCAGCCCTTCTCAACGAAGTCGCGCACGTCCACTCACGCGTGCATCTGCCTCCGGCCGTGCTAGATTCTGCGCGGTTGCTGCCTCGTGATTCGGCGGCGACCTGGAAGGAGCGTGTTCACATGTTCAGCGTTCGTCTTGCTTGCGCCGCAGCCTTTTGTGGTTCGGTTTCTTTGCTATCCTCTCCGGCTATGTCCCAGCCCGAGTTGCCACGTCCCAGTCCTGCGGCCAAGGTGTCGCAGGCTATCGGACTGACCGAGGTGTCGGTCGAGTACAGTAGCCCGGCGGTCAAGAACCGCAAGATCTGGGGCGGCCTGGTGCCCTATGATCAGATCTGGCGGACCGGGGCAAACCAGGCGACCAAGATCAGTTTCAGCAAGGACGTGGTCTTTGCGGGCAAGCCTGTGCCGGCCGGGAGCTACGCCTTGTTCACCATTCCGACCAAGGGCGCGTGGACCGTAGTGCTCAACAAGAAAGCCGACCAGGCGGGCACGGGGCGTGACTACAAGGCCGACCTGGACCTGCTGCGCGTGCAAGTGCAGACCAAGGCGGCTCCCTTCCGCGAGCGCATGACGTTTCTCTTCGCCGATTTCACCGACGACGAGGTTTCGCTCAATCTGGAATGGGAACGGCTGCGCCTGTCCATCCCCATCCAGGTTCACACGGCCGAGCAAGCCCTGGCCAACATTGCCGCCAGCATCGATGGCACCTGGCGAACCTATGCCTTTGCTGCGCGCTACATGTTGGAGACCAAAAAGGACTACAACACTGGCCTCAAGTACATCGACCAGTCGCTGGCGCTGAAAGAAGATTGGCTCAACCTGTGGATCAAGGCGTCGCTGCTCGCGGCCAAGGGCAACTACAAGGATGCCCATGCCCTGGCCGAGAAGGCCTACCAGCTCGGCCAGAAGGCAGAGTTCTTCTTCTTCGAGGCCGATGTGAAGAAGGCGCTCAGCGAGTGGAAGAAGAAGCTCTAGTGCCGACGACGCGGCGATAGACCGCGTGATAGCGCTCCACTGCCGGTTCAAGCTGGAAGTGCGTCTCGGCCCGACTTCGTGCTGCGCGTGACATTCGCGCGTGGAGATTCTCGTCGGTGAGGAGACGGCGTACCTGCTTCGCCATCTCGTCCGGATTTCCCACCGGAGCCAAGAAGCCGGTCTCGCCGTCCAGCACGACCTCGGGCAGACCGCCCACGTTCGAGGCCACCACGGGTACGCCACAAGCCATTGCCTCCAGCGCACCCAGGCCGAAACTCTCGGTCTCGCTGGGCAGCAGGAACACGTCGCTCCCCTGCAAGACCTCCGCCACGTCCGCGCCCTCGCCGAAGAACTTCACAGCGCCTGCCAGCCCGAGAGAATGGACCAACCCATCGACGCGTGGGCGTTCCGGGCCATCGCCGACCAAGTGCAACTTCACTGGCATCTCGCCGCGCACGCGCGCGAAGATCCGCACGACGTCTTCGACCCGCTTGAGCGGACGAAAATTGGAAACGTGGGTGAGAACCCGCTCGGCGGACGCGATCTCACGACGAACCACGCGAAAGCGCTGGGTGTCGACGAAGTTCGGAATCACTTCAATGCTGGTCTCGCGTGGCAGGCCGAGGTTGCAGAAGGCCTGCTCCGCCAACCAACGCGAGGGAGCGGTGATGGCATCTCCGGCCAGAACCGCAAAGCGCGTGAGCGACGAGAATTTCGGATTCGCGCCAATGCGGGTGACGTCCGTGCCATGCAGGGTAATCAGGACTTTGGGAGCGACAGCGCCCAGAACCTGGCGGGCCAGATAGGCGCCGAGCGCATGGGGAACGGCGTAGTGAACGTGAAGAAGGTCCAGGCGTTCCGCTTGCGCCACCTCGATCATCTCGGCTGCCAAAGCCAGGGCATACGAACGCTCTGCCGGCACGGGATAGTCGAGGGCTGCGACAGCGTGAAACGAGATGTTGGGACAGGAAAGGTCGAGGCGTGCGGGTGGCTTGTCACTGAAAAACGCAACCCGGTGGCCCCGCCGCGCCATTGACATTCCAGTCTCGGATGCGATCACGCCGCTTCCACCAAAGGTTGAAAAGCACGCCACGCCGATGCGCAATTGGGCTGCGCTCATGGCAGAAGCTCCAGAACGTCCGTGGCAAAGGCGCCTGCCTGCTCCAATCCTTCAATCACCAAACGCTTGCAAACCGGAACGCCCAAGCGGCCGGCCAGCCAGGGCCAACCATAGAAGCGCTCTTGCGCGACACCGCCGGGATAAAGGACCATCTCAAGCTGATGAATCCTTCGCTGTGTGGTTTCATCGCCCTCGACCAAATCGTGTGCGTAGCGCCCAATGAGCTGTTCCAGGGCATGGGCCACACTGCCCCGCGTGCGCTGCGCGGGCCGGCGCAAATGCTCGCGAGTGGCAGAAATGGCCGATGTGATTTCGTCGACGGCCGGCAGAATCTGCCTTGCGACTCGATCGCGCAACTCTTGCGGATCAGGAGAGCCGGCGGGGCGCGCTGGATGGAGCCGGGCACGGAGCTCATGCGCAGGTTGCGCCAGATCGGAAGCTCTAAGCCCCGACTGCGCAAGCCAGCGACGCGTGCGAGCGTCCACGCAACGAAAACGCGCGCGGGAAACCAGTAGCGGCGGCACAACCCCAAAGTGATGGTAGAGCGGGCCTAGCTCGGCGAAGTAGTTGATCTCGCCCGGACCACCAACATAGGCCGCGGTTGGCAGCAGCGCGTCCTGCACGATGGGGCGCAAGAGCGCGGAAGTGGAAAAGCGCAGCGGCTCGCGCGCAAGCAGGTCGAGCAATTCGGCGTGGGTTACGGTTTGTGTAGTCCCAGCCAAAGCCCACTCCGTGGCACCTTCGCGTGCGCTCTTCTGCAGACGAAAGCGCGGCCCGGCCGCGCTGCCTTGGTGAAAGAACACCAGCGCGCAAGAGCGAACCGGAACCTGCGTGGCAAATCCCGCAGTGCAAAGCGCGGCCTGGCGGTCCTGCAAATGCCGTTCGATCAATTCCGCATCTTCGATGCATGACCGGTAGATAGGCGCAGCCAGGGACGCCACGCGCGCGTCGCGCGGATCGAGAAGGATCAACCCCTCGTCGGCGAAAAGCGTGGCCAACACTCCGGAAAACGCCGCTGCGAGCGATCGCCCAGGCCGATATTGTGCCCGCAAGAGCGCCAACACCTCTTCTGCCCCTGGCTGGCCATCGAGCAAAGAACCCAGCTTGTCGAGCACAGCATCGATCTCCGCCCCCAAGCACCGGTACGCCACCGACACGCGAGACTCGGCCTCGCTGCCCTCCGACAGCTCAAGCTGCACGGGTTGCCCATCCGATCCGGCCACGGCGCAGGTGCGGATCTCAGCGAAGTCGTGGTCCTCGGTTTGCAGCCAGAAGAGCGGCACGCAGCGGATCCCAGACTCGGCCTCGATGGCCCGCGCCACGACCACCGCCGAGGCTGCCTTGTAGAATGTGTAGAGCGGGCCGAGGAACAGTCCCACCTGTTGCCCTGTTGCCACCACCGCCACGCCGCCTTCTGCCAGGGCTTCCAGACTTGCCTGGCGGGCTGCGCTCGCGGGCAAGGCAGCTTGTTGCTCGCGCAGGACCTCCAGCAGAGCGGCTGGCACCCTGCGACCAGCCGCGAGCCGGGCCACCCTTTGCCGTTCGGCCGGGTCGCGAAAGCCTGACGCAAAAAACGCGTGTGCAGCAGGCTCACCTGCGAGGTAGGAATCAGAGAATGCGCGGCCCACTTTTGCCGTTGAGTATACTCGGCGGGAATCCCTCGCGCCGGGCAGGCTTCGGCTTTTTCCTCCCCCTCCTGGTTTTGTCCATGACCACTCTTTTACCCAACGTCGCCCAGGCTGGCCCGACAGAATTGGATAGTGCGCAGATCCAACTGGCCCTGCGCAAGCTCGGCGTGGTGGGCAGCGTGCTCTACATCGGCGCGCACCCCGATGACGAGAACACCAACCTGCTCGCCTACCTTGCCAACCACGCGCTCTTGCGCACGGCGTATCTGTCACTCACGCGCGGCGATGGGGGACAAAACCTGATCGGCGCAGAGCAGGGAGCGGAGTTGGGTGTGATCCGCACGCAGGAACTGCTCGCCGCGCGCCGAATTGATGGGGCGGAACAGTTCTTCACTCGTGCGCGCGACTTTGGCTACTCGAAGACCCCTGAAGAAACCTTGCGCATCTGGGGCAAGGACGCTGTGCTGGCCGACGTGGTTTGGGTCATCCGGCGTTTTCGGCCTGACATCATCATCACCCGCTTTTCCCCCGAGCTGGCCGACACGCACGGGCACCACACGGCCTCGGCGCAGCTCGCGGTTGAGGCATTTCGGGCAGCCGCGACCCCGACACGTTTCCCGGAGCAACTCGGGCAGGGAGTGCGCCCCTGGCAAGCGCAGCGACTGCTTTGGAACCGCTCTTCGTGGAGCATCAAGCCGGGGGAAGACTTGTCGAAGTTTCTCAGCCTGGATGTGGGCAAGTACAACCCGCTCTTGGGGCTTTCCTACGGCGAGATGGCGGCGGACAGCCGCAGCATGCACAAGAGCCAAGGCTTTGGCGTGGCACGCGCGCGCGGGCCCATCGTCGAGTACTTCAAGCTCCTGGACCAGGCGCCTTCCTCTCCTTCGCTCGCCGGCAGCGTGCTGGGTGGGATCGACTTCTCCTGGTCGCGCATCAAGGACAGCAGCGAGGTTGCACGCCTGGTTGAACGAGCGGCTCGCCAATTTGTGCCTGCGACGCCGCACAAGATCATCCCAATCCTTTTGCAGTTGGATAAAGCGCTGGACTTTATCCCCGATGCGTACTGGCGCACACACAAGGAGGACCAGGTGCGCGAGTTGGTCTTGGCTTGTGCAGGACTCTTTATTGAAGCGACCGCCGCCGATTTCCGTGCCGTGCCGGGCGAGACCGTGGACGTGACGGCGACGGCCATCAATCGCTCGCCCGCCGAGTTCGCTCTGCGCGAAATTCGCCTACCAGACTCCGTCATCCCGATGAGGATAGGCTCGCTCGCTTCGTTTGAGGTGAAGCGAGCCATCCGCGTCCCAAACACCGCGGCTCTGACCACTCCCTACTGGCTGGTCGCGCCGCCGGAGCCAGGACTCTTCCGTGTCGAAGATCCCACGCTCGTCGGCATGCCTGAGGCCCCTGCGCCGCTCGCCGTCGAGTTCGTGCTGGTCTCCCCCATCTCCACGCTGACCGTGAAACGGCCTATCACCTTCAAGTGGACCGATCCGGTTGCAGGCGAGTGCTATCGTCCCCTCGAAGTTACACCCCCGATACTAGTGCGGCCTGCAAGCACCATGTTGGTCTTGCCCAATGGAGAGCCGCGAACCTTGGGCGTCCGCCTCACCGCAGTGGCCGCACCAATCTCGGGCAGCTTGCGTCCCGAGATCCCAGCCGGCTGGTCGGTAGCGCCCACCAGCGCCCCCTTCGAACTGGCCGCCAAAGGGGACGAGAAGGAAATTCTTTTCCACATTCAGCCATCGCCGAAGATGGGCCAGCAGGTTTATGCAAGAGTTGTCTTGCATTTCGTGGCTGAGGTTGGTGGAGGCCGCTTCTCTCTCGGCCAAATTCGCATTGAACACGCCCACATTCCCATGCAGACGATTCTTGCCAACGCCGACGTGCAGTTGTCCGCCTTTCCGCTGGAACGGAAAGGAACCCGAATTGGCTACCTTCCCGGGCCTGGCGACGAGATCCCCGCCAGCCTTCGCCAAGCCGGCTACATGGTGACGGTCATCAGCGACCCGGTACTGGCAGACGCGGCCGCGAGCCAAAGCGCTGCCGCTTTCGCCGATTTCGACGCCGTCGTGACCGGCGTGCGCGCCTTCAACAGCAATGCGCGGGTACGTGCAGCCTACCGGGCCCTGTTGGCCTATGTTCAGTCCGGTGGAACGTTGGTCGTCCAGTACAACACCAATAATCGCCTGAGCCCGCTCCACACACCCATTGGTCCCTTCCCTTTCGAGATCGGCCACGAGCGCGTGACTGACGAAGATGCGCCGGTCACCTTCACCTCGCCCGCCCATTCCATCCTCAACTACCCCAACAAGATTACCGAACACGATTTCCAAGGCTGGCTGCAAGAGCGCGGCCTCTACTTTGCGTCCAATTGGGATGCGCGCTATCAAACTATGGTCTCCATGAGTGACCCCGGCGAGCCTGCCCTGCCTGGTGGCATTTTGGTCGCGCGGTATGGAAAGGGAACCTTCATCTACACCGGGTTGGCATTCTTTCGGCAATTGCCCGCGGGCGTGCCGGGCGCTTTCCGCCTGTTCGCCAATCTTCTCGCCGGCGCCACGGAGTCTCATGGCAAGTGAGCCCGAGCTAGCGCGCCGGGAACTTCATGCGGCGCCACCCTTTCTGACCTGGACCGGCCTCTACTGGGTTGTGGCCGGCGCACTCCTGGCCGAGATAGTGCTTTTCATAGCCCTCACCCTTGCCTACCGATGAGTTCACTCGACTGGCTGGTTCTCCTCGGCACCCTGGGCGGCATTGTGGCGTACGGGGTGTACAGGACGCGTGGCAGGCAGGACATGGCTACCTATCTGCGAGGGGGCTACCAGGAAAAGTGGCACACCATCGGCTTGTCAGTGATGGCAACCCAGGCCAGCGCGGTGACCTTCTTGTCAACCCCCGGCCAGGCATACCAAGACGGAATGGGCTTCGTGCAGTTCTACTTCGGCCTGCCACTGGCCATGATCGTGCTATCAGTCGCCTTCATTCCTCGCTATTTCCAGCTTCGGGTCTACACCGCCTACGAGTTTCTTGAGAGCCGATTCGATCGCAAGACCCGCCAGTTGGCGGCGTTCCTGTTCTTGCTCCTGCGCGGACTTTCCGCTGGCATCACCATCTACGCGCCCGCCATCATCTTGTCCTCGGTTCTTGGCTGGCCGCTTCGCCTCACCTGCTTGTGCATGGGGGCCATGGTGATCCTGTACACGGTCGCGGGGGGCACGCGGGCCGTCAGTCAGACCCAGAAGCATCAGATGGTCGTAATGCTGGGCGGGATGGTGGTCGCATTCATCGTCATCGTGATGCGCTTGCCGGCAACGGTTTCCCTGCGCAACGCCTTTCACATCGCGGGCACCCTGGGCAAGTTGAACGTCATCGATTTTTCTGCCGATCCGAGCCGGCGCTACACCCTTTGGTCCGGCTTGCTGGGAGGTTTCTTCCTGGCCACGGCCTACTTCGGGACCGACCAGTCGCAGGTACAACGCTACCTCGCGGGCCAATCCATCACTCAAAGCCGCTTGGGCCTGCTCTTCAATGGCCTGGTCAAGGTTCCCATGCAGTTTCTCGTCCTGCTGGTTGGCGTGATGGTTTTCGTTTTCTACCAATTCAATCTGCCACCGATCTTTTTCAATCAGCCGGAACTCGCCCGCGTCTATCGAACTCCCCACGCGGCCCACGCAGCCGCGCTTGAACGCGACCACCAGGCCGCCTTCGGGCGCAAGCGCGCCGAAATCGAGCGCCTCGACGCTGCCTTGAACCGGCACGACGAAGAGTCTATCGCTGCCGCCGAGAAAGCGGTGCGCGCTAGCGAAGCGGACTCCGCATCCATCCGCGCTGAGATGAGGCAAGTCCTCGCCACTGCCCTGCCCCACCCCGCGACCAAGGATGCAGACTACGTGTTCTTGTCTTTCGTTATGCACAACCTTCCGCGTGGAATCGTGGGCTTGCTTCTTGCCGTCATCTTCTGCGCAGCTATGTCCGCCGTTGCCAGTGAACTATCGTCGCTGGCCTCGACCACGGTCATCGATTTCTACCGACGCAGCCTGTGCAAGAACGCCAGCGATGCGCACTACGTCCGCGCCGCGCGCTGGTTCACCGCAGGCTGGGGCATCTTGGCTTTGCTTTTCGCCACCTTTGCTTCACTGCTCGACAACCTCATCCAAGCGGTCAATATTCTTGGCTCGCTTTTCTACGGCACGGTGCTGGGCATTTTCGCTGTGGCGTTCTTCCTGCGCCGGGTGCAGGGAACCGCCGTGTTCCTCGCCGCGCTCCTCTCCGAGGCGCTCGTCCTCTTCCTCTTCCTACGAACCAACGTCAGCTTTCTTTGGTACAACGTCGTCGGTTGCGCAGCCGTGATGCTGATTTCTGCGACCGCGACCAAATTGCCAGGTCTTTGCACTCCTCGCAGTCCGGGTTGATCTGGTGGCGGTCTTGGTCGGGAATCTTGAAGCACTCAACCAGTGCCACGTGCACGCCGTCGAGGATGGCCCGCCGATAGGCAACCGAGTGGCCGTGCAGGACGTCGATTTGAACCAGCGGCATGTTTCTATGCCGGCTCGCCGGCGTTCCCACCCGTGCGCATGCGCGCAGTCAGGTTCTGCACCGGCACCAGCTTGTCGCGGGGTTGCCAGACACCGGGCTGCGCGTCGTTGCCGCCGATGCTCATGCGGCCACTTGCACGTTTGCCGCTGACAGCGTTGTTGAGGAACACCTCCAGACGCCGATTCTGTCCGCCGCTGCCGTCGTAAAACAAACTGACAATGGGCATGTCCACCTCGGCTGACACGCGGCCAAACACTGCTGTGGCCACGGTCTCGGGCATGCAGCCAAAGGGCGCGCAGTTGACCACCATGGCAGCACCCTGTTGCGCGAACTTGATGGCACGGCCGATTGACAACTTGCCTTCGCCGCCACAGTAGAACGCCATGTAGGGGGTGGCCAGTTTCATGCATTCCTGGAAGGGCGGCTCGTGCCGGTCGTCGAGCAACGGGCTGGCCGCGCGCATGAGCTTCTGCTCCCAATGCCTCATCCAGTGGTAGGTCACAAAGGTGTCGGCCTTGTCCCACGACATGATGGTCGAGGGGAATTCCTCCATGTAGTTTTCAATTGACGACGTGTAGAGGATCCAGTCGGTAATCGGGATCATCCACGCCTCGCCGCCAAACATCTCAATGGCGCTGATCACGTCTTCATTGGCGTAGACGTTGTTGCGCACGTAGATCTCGCCCACTATGCCGACCAGGGGTTTGCGCGCTCCCGCCACGGGAATGGCAGCGATCTTGCCAATGCCTTCGTGAATGACAGCAGGAAGATCGCCGTCTTTCTCCAGGGCCAGCGCCACCGCATCAGTCACTTCGGCCACCACCCGGTCAGTTTCACCGGCGTTGACCTCGTAGGGCCGAACCTTGCACTGGGCCTTGAGGATGATGTCCGCGCAGGCAATCGCCTTGAACAACGAGCGGCGCATCTGGCTGTCCAGCCCCTGGTAGGCGTTGTTCGAGGCCGGCGCCAGGATGGCCACGTCTTCGAATCCCTCGCGGTCCAGGATCTGGCGGTGCAAGACGGTGTACTGGCCGAAGCGGCACGGGCCCTTGGAACTGGGCATGAAGAATGCGTGCCGGCCGCCGGCTGGCTGCTGGCGCAGCGTCTTCAACAACGTCCCGATGGTGAGCGCGCAGGGCAAGCACTCGGATCCGCGGGTCAGCGAGCGTCCCAGGTCGAACGATTCCTTGTCCTCGTCGGGCAAGGTGCGCGCGTCGTAGCCGTGTTGCCGAAAGGCCGCCGCGAACAGGCGCGTGCCGAACTGGTGCATGGGCGGGATCCAGATGGTGCGGCCACGCAGATCCGAAGGCTCGATGTGCTCGCGCGCGCGCCCGCCGCGTTCGGGCCGCGGCCGCCGCAACACATCGAAATACGCCTCCAATCGGGTCATGTACCCGGCGTCGGCGCCGTGCTCGTCCAGCTCCAGCATGAGCAGCGGCCGGCGCCCCATGATCTCCTCGGCAAAGCTGAGCAGGAAGCTGTCCGGCCCGCAGGAGAAGTTGGTCAGGTACACCACGTCGAGCAACTCGCTCTCAGCCGCCTGTTCCAGCGCGGTCAGGATCCTCTGGCCGTAGCTCCAAAAGGCGTTCCGGTAGCGCAGACCCAGGCGCCACAGCTCGGGCCGAAGGAAATCCATGGGCAGGACCGTGCGGCCCATGTCCGCGATCTTCTGCGGCAGACCCAGGTTGGCGCCGCCGTCGTAGTTGTTGTACGGCCTTCCCACCAGCAGAATCATCTTCTCGTTCTTGGCGGTGGCCTCGGCCAGGATCTTGGCGCCCTCTTCCTGGCAGCGCTCTTCGAAGCCGGCCTGCGCCTGCAGGCCCGCGCGCCAAGCCCGCCGAATGTCGCGCGACGAGCACCCGAGTGGCCGGGCCAGCTCGTCGGCCAGCGTCTTGATGATGTCCCGCTCGCGCATACGCATGTCCACCAAGGGCGAGAGTAAGCGCGAGGCGTCCATGTGGTTCATGGCCAGGGCGCTGCGGCTGCAGGCCGCCGTGCCTTGCACATAGGGGCACACGGCCGTTCCCGTGGTTTCTTCATTGGCCGGTGTGTTCTTCAGGTGCGGCACGAACACGAAGTCCACTCCGTCGCTGACCGCCAGCTTGGCCACATGGCCGAGCGCCAGCTTGGCCGGGAAGCAGAAGTCGGCTCCCGCCATGCGCGGGCCCAGCTCGCGGATCTCGTCCGTGGTCTGGCCGGACAGTTGCACGCGCAAGCCCAGGGTATTGAAGAAACGCTGCCACAGCGGATAGTAGGTGTAGGTCAGAAGGGCCTGCGGAAGACCCACCACCGGCGCGTTATCGGGAACCTTCACCCCGGCGCCCGCTTCGCGCCACAGACGCTGGCGCAGGCGCAGGGCTCGGTCGAATGGGCTCTTGCGTACCTTTTGCTCGTTGGGATCGCGGCCGCACATATAGCCCCACGAGGGCGAGCCCTGCACGCCCTCAATGTCGGCAAAGGTTATGGTGCAGTCATTCTGGCAGAGACTGCAGCTTTCTTTGCGCAAAGCGATCTTGCGCTTGTCGAGATCAAGCCCACGGAAGCGCGATTGGTGCAGGCCCTGCTCCGCCATGGTCTGGCGCACCAGCCGGGCCACGCCGAAGGCGCCCATCACGTGACAGTAGGGTGAAACCACCACCTCCACGTCGAGCAGGCGCTCGAACGCGGCCACCAGCGCCTTGTTCCGCGCGGTGGCGCCCTGGAACATGATGCGCTTGCGGCTGCGGTGGCGGTTGCCCACCACCTTGTTGAGGTAGTTCTTGGCCACCGCGACCATGACCGCGGCCATGGCCTCGGGCCGGCTGGCGCCTGCCTCGATGAAGCGGCCCACGTCCTGCTCCATGAAGACAGTGCAGCGATCGGTGGCGCGCGGGGGCTTCACCCCCAGCACCGCCTGACCCACCTCCGCCACCTGGTAGCCCAGCTTGTTGGCCTGCTCCTCGATGAACGAGCCCGTGCCCGCGGCGCACACGTAGTTCATGTTCGCGTCGCGGATGTGACCGTCGACGATATGCATGTACTTGGCGTCCTGGCCGCCGATTTCGAAGATGGTGTCGACGGAGGGATCGGTGAAGGTGGCGCCTGCCACATGGGCGCTGATTTCGTTGATGATGGCGTCCGCGCCGATCACCTCGCCCACAATCTTGCGGCCGCTGCCTGTGGTCCCTGCGCCCAGGACTTCGATGTGCGCGCCTTTCTTTTCCTCAAGCTCGCGCAAGGCGTGGCACAGCTTCTGCGTGGCGCCCACTGGATCGCCGCCCGTCTTGCGGTACACGTCGACCAGCAGCTCGTCCTTGTCGTTGACCAGCGCCAACTTGGTGCTGGTCGAGCCGATGTCGATGCCCAGGTACACGCGCAACGACTGGCCCGCGGGCCACGAAACCACGCGGACCTCGTTGCCTTCCTGGTCAGTGTAGGACTCGGCCAGGCGAAAATCGGGGTACTTGGACTTCTCCAGGGTGAGCGGCCAAGGGTGGAACTCCACATCGCTGCTGGTGGCAATACGATGCAATGATTCGCGCGAGGGCAACCGCCGCGGCACCGCGCCCAGGGCGGCAGCGCCCATGGCCGCCACCAGATGGGGCGAGGCTGGCGCGCGCAGCAGGTTGGGGAAAACCGCGTCCAACCAACGCAGGACCTCGCGGTTGAGCGCCACCCCTCCGATGATCGCAGTGGGCGCATCCAGGGGCCGCGCCCGCAGAAGGGTTCCAATCAGGGTGCGGGTCATCCCCCGGCACAGGCCGGACCACATGGCGGCCTTGCTGTAGCCCTCCTGCTGGCGGTGGATAAGGTCGCTCTTGGCGAACACCGAACAACGGGTGGCGATGGAGGGCGGCTCGGCCACGCTGCCCACCAGGGCCGGATCGCTGCAGTCCAGGCCCAGACGCGCGGCTTGCTCATCGAGGAACGATCCAGTGCCAGCCGCGCACATGGAGTTGGTGGCGTAGTTTTGAAAGTGCCCCTGGGCGTCGAGCTGCACCAGGGTCACCGACCCGCCGCCGATGTCGATAATGTTGCGAACCTCGGGGAACTGGGCGTGCACTACGCGAATCTGACAGGCCGCGATGTCTAGCCGCCTGGTTTCAAAAGCCTCGCAGAAGCGGGTCGCATTCAGCCCGCAGAAGCCGATGGCGTCCCCGGGTGCCAGATTAAGCTCGCGGAGGGCGCGCTCCAGCACGGGGGCCGGTTCACCCTTGTGTCGGGCGTAGAAGGATTGAACGACCTTGCCGGCACTGTCGATCCGAACCGCCTTGAGCGATACGGCGCCGATGTCGACTCCTATTCTTCCCGGTTGCTCCACGGTCACACGTGTTTCGTGAGGTTGATGTAGGTGTCCGCCGGTGCGCGGCATCCTTACCACAGAACAGTCGCTGAGGCTAACCCGAGTCCGGGTGCTTCAGCGCAAAGCGCTATTTCCCACCGAACACGCGGCCCAGTCGCCGCCAAAGCGGCAGCCGGGCCTGGTGGGGTGGGGTAGGCTTGGCTGCCACGGCCGGCGCGGCCGCGACTGGTGCAGACGCCGTCTTGCTCGCAGCAGAAGGGACCGGCTTCGGCTTCCCCGGCGCAAAATCCTGGGTCACCGAAGCGGACAGCTTCTGCGCAGTCTCGCGCAGCTCAGCTTCCTGCTCATCGGTGAACCCCAGTACCTCACGGGCGCGCGCCAGGGTCTCAGGCGCCACCCGATCACAGCGGCCAGCCCCGATGGTGACGCCGTGGCCGAGCTTCTGGCTCAGGTCTTCGGCGATGGCAACCGTAGCGGAAAGAAGACTGGGGGGCTCACCGTCAGGAAAACTGTGGTGGTTGGCCAGCACATTCTGTACCTCAGCCGGCAGCTTCCATAGCTGGGCGATCATGCCGGAGACTTCCTGGTGGGTCTGGCGCAAGACCTCGTCGAGTACCAGCGGGCTGATGGACGGCTCGTCCTTGGGGCGATCGGACAGCACCAGCAGCGTGGCTGCCATGCCAATATCGTGGAGCAGGCCGCACAGAAACGCGGTCTCCGTGGTCAGGGCCTTGCGCGAAGCTATCAGCCGGCAGAGGTGCGCACACATCGTGCTGTGCCTGCGGATCTGTTCCATCGCCGCAGCGTAGCGGGCCGAGCGAAACACCCGCATTCCCGCCGCGACTTCCCACACCACGCTGGCCAGGTGGCGCATGCCCAGCCGGACCACCGCGACCCGCAACGAGATGTCGTCTTCGCCCCAGCCTCCGTAGGCCGCCGAGCCGGCGACGCGCAGAACTTGTGCTGCGAGAACCGCGTCCTTCTCCAGCACCTCGACCAACTGATCCGCTCCCACGTCGGAGCGAAAGGACAGCTCATGGACTTCCAGCGCCACCGTGGGAAGAAGCGGTGGCCGGTAGCTGGGCGCAGAGAACACACGCCGCAGTTGCGTCACAAAGGCGATCACCAGGGCCACGTCGGCCGACGGCAAAGCCGCATCCGGCGGAGCCCCGGTCTCCTGCGGCGCAGGCTGGGCGCCGGCCTGCGCATCGTGGGGGGAATTCCGCTCGCTCGTCACAGTGTGTGCCTCGGCTGATGATACACGTGCCCTGCCACGGACCGCCAGAAACCCGCGGATCTGGGATTTGGAGGAGCGGAAAACGGTGGTGGGTAGCGGTAACGATGGCAGGGACGGGTGCGGCTACAGGGGCGGTGGCAGTTACCGGTGACGGATACGGTGGCGGCGGGCACAGGGCCGTCGTCCGGTAGGGGCGACCTGCGGTCGCCCAGGTGGCCCCAGGGCCGAGGCGGTGTCAGGGATGGGTCAGGCGAATGGGTTCAAGAGTCTCACCCCTCATTGCCTCGCCAGAATCCCGCGATGTATCATTGGGAGGAGCCGATGCCGAACGAATTCTCCGAGATCGCCAAGCGCTACCGGGAAACCTCGCTTGTCCAGCAGAGCGCCGCGGAGACTCTCTTCCGCTTGCTTGCCATCGGGGGCTCGGAAGATGTGCTCGACGTGGGATGCGGGACCGGCAATCTGACGAAGAAGATCCGGGTGGCGACGTCGGGTAGGGTGGTCGGCATTGATCCAGCGGAAGGGATGATTGAGCGTGCGGCCCGCGAACACGGCGACGGTATCGATTTCGCGGTCTTGTCAGCCGAAGCCTTGTCTTTCCGTGAGGAATTCGACACCATCTTCTGCAATTCCACATTTCAATGGGTGCGCAACGCTGACAAGGCGGTGGCGGGGTTTGCCGGTGCGCTTCGGGCCGGCGGGCGAGTGGGCATCCAGGCGCCAGCGCGCTCCGACTACTGTCCGAATTTTCTTTCGGCCATCGAAGCCGTCGCCGCTGACCCCGCTCTTGGTCCAACCTTTACGCACTTCAAATCGCCGTGGTGTTTCTTCCAAGACGCAAGCGAATACTCGGCGTTGTTTGTCCGCCACGGGTTTCAGGTGCCGTTTGCGGAGATCCAGACGGTCGACTCGACCTACACGCCTTCGCAAACCTTCGACATTTTCGCCTCTGGCGCGATTGCCGGGTATCTCGATCCTTCCTGCTACGGCTGCCCGATCGACGAGCGATACATGACCGGGTTTCGGCAGACGGTACGCGAGCAGTTCGAGCGGCAGGCCGACGCGGATGGACTAGTCCGGCTTGTGTTCCGTAGGATCTTCCTGGTTGCTGTCAGAGCGTGATGGCGTCCTGCCAGCGCGTGGGCTCGACCGGCGGGCCCATGCTTTCGCCTCCGGTTTCCGCAGCTCGAAGGCGGAACGAAGGCGAAGGGATCCAGCAGAAAAGACCCCCACCGGCCGGGATGGTTTCGCGCTGACCCTGTCGTTTCGTGCTTGCGCCGGGCTCGGGGACCGTCACACGCGCGCGACGGCCCGTTTGCGGCCGCACGGAGGTCCCGATGAAACGCTTCGAGGTTTACGAAATGGCTCTGCAGATGATCCGCTCTCTCCGCCCGGCGGTCGAGCGCATCCGGCAACACGACCGCGATCTGGCGGCGCAGCTCAAGCGCGCAGGCTCGTCAGTGCCGGGCAACATCGCCGAAGGGGCCCGGCGTGTGGGCCAGGATCGGCTGCACCACTACCGGGTCGCCGCTGGATCCGCTGGGGGAGTCCGTTCGCACCTGGCGGTCGCCCTGGCCTGGGGTGATGTGGACCAAGCCACGGTCACGCCAGCACTGGCTCTGCTTGATTCCATCCTCGCGATTGTTTGGCGACTGACCCATCCCTGACACCGCCCTGGCCCCGGGGCCACCTGGGCGACCGCAGGTCGCCCCTACCGGACGACGGCCCTGTGCCCACTGCCACCGTATCCGTCACCGACAACTGCCACCGCCTCTGTCACCGCACCCGCCCCTGCCACCGTCGCGGCTACGCACCACCGCTCCCCGAATCCCAGCGCGAACCGACACGCGCCGCGCCAACGAAAAACTCCGGCGGAGCGATCGCCATGGACTTCGCGGCTGCCAGCGAGAGTGCTAACTTGGTGGCCATGATCATTGCTGGCGACATCGGCGGAACCAAGACTGTCCTCGCGCTCTTCGAGACGGCGGGCGAGGATCTGCGCTGCGTGCGCGAGGCCACCTTTCCCAGCCTCGAATACCATGCGCTTGAGGCGGTGGTGGATGAGTTTCTCTCGGCCACCGCGCGGCCCGTGCTGACCGGCGCCTGCTTCGGTGTGGCCGGGCCGGTCGAGGGCGGCAGGGCTCGGCTGACCAATCTGCCTTGGTTGCTCGACGAGGAGCTGTTGGCCAAGTCCCTGCACGCACCCCGTGTGCGTCTGCTCAATGATCTGGAAGCGGCCGCCTTCGGCATGTTGTTTCTTGCGTCTACCGATTTTGAGGTGCTGCAGCCTGGGAAGGCTGGCGCCCGAGGCGACATCGCGGTCATCGCGCCCGGCACCGGCCTGGGTGAGGCCCTGCTCCACTTCGACGGCAAGCAGTACCACGCCATTGCGTCGGAGGGCGGCCACGCCGACTTCGCCCCGCGCACGGACGACGAGATCGTTCTTCTGCGCCACCTGCGGGCGGCCCTGGGCGGCCATGTCAGCTACGAGCGCATCCTCTCAGGCGCCGGCATCGGCAACCTGTATCGCTGCCTGCGCAGCGAGGCCACCACCCGCGAGCCCGCCTGGCTGACTGAACAGCTTGGCAGCGGTGATCCCAACGCGGCGATTTCGGCAGCCGCCTTGGCCAAACAGGATCCGGTGTGCGTGCAAGCCCTGCGCATGTTCTGTGCCGTGCTGGGTGCCGAGGCTGGGAACCTGGCGCTCAAGGGGATGACCACAGGAGGCGTGATCATCGGCGGCGGCATCGCCCCGAAGATCTTGCCGGCGCTCAAGGAAGGATCCTTTCTGGCAGCGCTCGCCGACAAGGGGCGCTTCTCGGGTTGGGCGAAGAACCTGCCGGTGCGGGTCGCGCTCGATCCGCGTGCGCCGCTCATCGGCGCCAGCCGCTACCTGGTCAGCAGCGCGATTCACCCGGGCGCAAGGGCGTAGAACCGCGATAGCCAAGAGCGTGTTCAAGAAGTCAGGACCGAGCCGGGCGGAGCGCCGCGGGGCCGAATGCAAGGAGCAGCGAAGCGCCGAATATTGGAGGTATTCAAGCGAGCGGCGACGCCGCAGACGGCCCCGCGCCGCCCGCACGGCGACGCGGAGGACTTCTTGAACACGCTCTAAGGTAGGTGAATCCGGCTACCGGCTATGTGACATCCGTTGCAGTCGGGGTTGGTTGGAGTGGTCGACATGGTCTGGTCGGCGTTGGGACACATGCTCACGGTCGGAGGACTGAGGGTGACTGCCGAGGTTGTGTAGAACGTCCCGCCCTTGTCGGTCACCATGGTGGTGTTGCCAATCTTGACTGTGGCGCCAGCGACAGCCGTGGCGCCAGCGGCCGTGGTGTAGACAGTTCCGGCCGCGTAGATCCTGGGGGAGTCGCCGCCGGCCTTGTGGCAGTTCATGCAGATCTTTCCCGCATAGTGTTTCGCGCCGATGATGTTGGTAGCGACCGGAGTGCAGTTCGTGGTAGCCCCTCCCGTACCTGGGGGAGAGGCGTCAGGGCGACTGGTCGAACCACCAGAGCTGGTCGTGCCACCCGAGCTGGTGGTGCCACCTAAGCTGCTCGTGCCACCCGCGCTAGTCGTGCCACCAGAGCTGGTCGTGCCACCAGAGCCCATCGAACCACCCAAACTGGTCGCGCCACTCGAACGAGTCGTGCCACCAGAGCTGGTCGTGCCACCTGAGCTGGCTGAACCACCGGAGCGCATTGAACCACCGGAGCTGGTCGTGCCACCCGAGCTAGTCGTGCCACCCGAGCTAGTCGAACCACCCGAGCTGGTCGTGCCACCCGAACTGGCCGTGCCACCCGAGCCGCTTGAACCTCCGGAGCTGGGTTGGCCAGTGTTTCCAGCCGAGCCACCAGAGCCGCCCTTGCCCTCAGATTCGGTCGAGCCCCCCAAGACGGGAAAGTCGTCAGAGCTACCCTTGCCGCCAACAACTAGTGGACCCACGGTGCCAGGATCCCCGACGCACCCGTGGCCTAGCAGTGCAGCCAAGAGCAGAAAGCCGAGTCCTGCGCTGCTGAGAATGCGGTTCATCGAAAGCTCTCTATGTCGAAAACCGAAGAATCTGGGCAACGCCCATTATTTGACCTGGCAGCCGCTCGTATCCGCGTAGCAGTATGTGCCTTCGAGCCACGGCTGGCAGGCACATTTTCGCGCATTTCAAAAAGCCTTACGCCACGCATCGCATTTGCCACGGCGCGACCTCATACCGCCTTGTACATGAACCCGTAGGCGATGTGCACGCCAGCCAGGGCGAACATGATGATGGTCAGTATGATGTGGACCCAGTTCCAGTGGCGCAGCATTTTCTTGGCGCTTTCCAGATAGGACCGAGTACGCCGCTGTGCCGCCCGGTCGGACAGGAATTGCAGGATCTGTCGACGGGTTTTGCGATCGGGGACGTCGCCCAAACCGGCAAAGCGCAGCCAGAACAACGCGGCGAAATCGCGCAACTCGTGCCACAGCATGACCGCAAGCAGGCCGTGCGAGCCGACCGCCTCCTCGTGTTCAGGGGTCAGAATGCGCATTGCGCGCGATGGCCTACGGTGACCGACTATCGAGGCAGCGCTTCGTATCAGGGATTCCGTCTCGAAATCCGTCAGGCCGATGCCCGAATGTACCTTTCCATAGAGATAGCGGCCGATGGCTCCCGACGCCACGACGATCCACATCGACATACAGGAGAGTCCCACCCAACGGTCCAGCTTGAAGGCGGCGTGACACGTGACAAGCGTGGCACCGATGAACCCCACCCATAGGTGCACAGTGAGCCAGGTGGATTGGGCGCCGAGCTTCTTCAGCAGGCCCAGGCGGGCATGCAGCGGGTAGAGCAAGGTCAGCAGCATGAATGACGTCCCGATGTACCCAAGCCAGTGACCGAATCCCTTGCCCGAGCTGTAGGAGATCGGTTCGCCCCTGCCGAGCCATTGCAGAACGGCGGCCTGCAAGCTGTGCTCGGGCAGAGTCCGGCGCAAGAAGGCCTCAAGACCCACGGCCGCCAGGGCGAGGAAGAGGAGCGTGGCCACCACGGCACGGGCTGTGCGGTGGGTCTGCCGGGCGCGATGTTCGGCAACGCCTTCGAGGAATGCGACCCCGGAGAAGTTCCGGGCGCTCCCGCTAGGTCCGGGCCTCGCCTCCGTGAACAGCTCCTGCGGCGAAAGCTCCAGCAGGGTGCCGGTCGGGCAGGCGCGGAAACATGCGCGATCCGCGAAGCCTGCACAGTGATCGCACTTGACCGCCCGCTGGCGCTGCTTGAGCGCAGCCGTGTACTTTTCCATGAAGATGGCGCCGTGGGGACAACTGCGTGCACAAACCGCGCAGCCTGTGCAACGTTCGCTGATGCGAATCTCACCCCGCTCGTCGAGTGCCAGGGCTTGCACCTTGCAGGATTCCAGGCACGGCTTGTCCACGCACTGCCGGCACACCTTTTGGATGGCCAGACGCCCGAGGCGCAGTTCGGCGCGCAGTCCGCGAGAAGAGCCATGGCGTTTGGCACACGCCTCTTGGCACTTGTTGCAGTCGAGACAGAGATCGAGCTGGCTCACCCGCACCAGCGAGCTGGATGCAAACCCATGGCGCAGGAAGAAGTCCTGTACCAGTCGCCGGGTGGGTTCCTGCTGGCTGAGGAAGTGGTTGCGGGAAGCTGCGATCTGTTGCTTCAGCCGCGTGGACCAGGCCGCGTGCCGGGCCATGATTGCGGCCAGGGCCGGGCGGCTGGCAGCCAGTAAGGTGGCCGGTGTGCAGCCCATGCAGTCGAGCACCGGCTCTCCCGCGCCGGGCGGGCAATCGAGAAAGCCGTCGGAAAACAGATCGCCCTGCCAAAAAAAACCGATGTACTCGCTCGGGCTATCGTCGCGTAGGCGGGCTGGTGGAGCCGTGCCCTCTCGGTCGAGCGCGATGGAGACGACACCTGAGAGCACGAAGCAGTAGCTTTCGTCTTGGCTGCGCTCCAGCGACGACAGTCGCTGGCGACGGTCGAGTTGGCGCACCTGGCTTCCGCGCAAGAGCTGATCAAGCGCTGGGCTGGGCAGGTCGGCAAAGACCGGCAGGGAGCGAAGGGATTCAACTGTGACCGCGTGGCTTGCTTCGTGTGCCATGGTCCGTGTCCCCTAGTATGCCATAGTCCATTTCTCCTATCGGGGCGTGTGGCATTGCAAGCAATCGGCGCGCCGGTGGCAGACGTAGCAGTTGTCGTTGGCAAAGCTGCCCGCCGCGAATCCATGCACCGTCTTCCAGGCCCCGCGGTGGTTGAGCGGCGCCGTTGTCCTGTGGCACTGGATGCACGCTCCGGGCTGGTGGCACACCCGGCACTCCTCGGGATCGAATGCCGAGGCTGGTCCGTGACCGCGCAAGCGCCAGAGCGCCGTGTGGCTCTTGGGCGGATGCGTGCGATGGCAATTGCTGCAGGTAGGCGAGGCGTGGCAGCGAGCGCACGAGCGCCCTGCAGCCCCGGCTTCGTCCTCGTCCCAAGGCAGATTGGCGTGCGAGCGCAACCAGAGCTGGTTGTGATCGCCCGGCTTGAGGGTTCGCGCCGCCCCTGCCAGCAGGCCGCGGAAACCGGAGGTAGAGTGACACTCGTCGCAATTGGCCCCGGCTGACCCGCGATGCGGATCCGCGTGGCAGTCGGCGCAGCGTTTGCCCATGACCGGGAACCGGCGATCTAGCGGCGGTGCCACTGCATTCTTTGTCCAACCGAGAGCGGGGGGTGAATCGGGTCGCGGCCGATGGCAGAAAGAGCAGGCCAGATCGCGATGCGCGCCGTCGCGGACGAAGGCCGTCATCGTGTCGTGCTTGAACTTGGGCGCTCCCTTTTCCGGTCGGTGGCACTTGCCGCAGTCTCGGCCGAGCTGGCCCCGGTGCGGCTCAGTCTTTTCGTGGCAGTTTACGCACGTGACTTCTCCCAGTTTGTAGCGGCCGTTGATATGGCACGACTCGCACTTGGCGTTCTTATGCAAACCTTCCAGCGGGAAGCGCTTGTTGTGCTTCCAAACCAGCCGCAGGTCTTTGAAATGCTGGGTAGGCGAGTGACATTGGGAACAGTCGTTGCCGAGCTGTCCTTTGTGTTTGTCTTTGTCTTTGTGACAGTCGACACAGGCGAGCTTGTTGGTGCGGTAGATTTCGTTCTGGTGACAATTCGCGCACTTGCTGCGCACCTTGGGCTCGGCGTGAAAGCCGATGAGCGGGAAGCGCGTATCCTTGTTGTGGGTGAAAGCCCGCGTGCGCGTGCCGCCTTCCACGTGGCAACCAGCGCAAGGCTTGTCCGCGAACTGCCCCTTGTGTACCCCACGGTGCTGGTGACAGTTGACACAGCCTCCCTGGGTGTAGGTGAGCTGCGTGCCCTTTCCGTGGCACTTGCGACAGTCGATACTCTGGTGCTTGCCGAATAGGGCAAAGCCGAAGCGACGGTGGTCGACCTTGGCCTCTTTCCAGGGATGTCCAGTGAAGTGACAGGACGCACATTTTGCGGTCTCGACAGTCACCGGGTGGAAAGGACGGTGGCAGTCGGTGCAGGTGCGGTGCGGGGTGCGGCCCGCCATCTGGGCGTTGGGGTGGCACTTGGTGCAAGGCTGTTCGAGGTGCTTGCCGTCAAAGGCGATCCCCGAGTAGCGGCCGTGCGGCTCCAGCCAGGCGGCGAGGAGCATGCCGCGCAGGACGTGACCGGGAGGATGGCAGGTGTCGCACTTCTGTGCGAGCTCACTCTCGCTAAACCCGTGAACGCTCTTGTGGCAACTCCGGCAATCCTTCGAGAGACCGAGATACGTTATGCGACCGGACTTCATTCGCCGGGTGTGGCAGGAGGCGCAGGCAAGCTTGGCGTGGTCGTTTAGCAGCGAGAAACCAACCTGGGTGTGGTTGAAGGTCTCGTGCCCGCCCGCGTGCTTCCAGTCGATGATATTGAACTCTCGCCCCTTGTGCTGAGGATGGCAGTGCAAGCACGGTTCGGTGAACGTCGCATGCAGACCACGCCGTTTGGCCAGCTCATCCTTGAGCGGCTTGTGGCAGTCGAGGCACTTGGCGTTTGTGACACCGTGGTTGGCCTCGTGGCACTGTGGACAGCCGTCCGAGTTGTCATAGGCAGCGTGACTCTCGTTCAGCGGCCCGGGCGCCACCCGGAAGAAAGACGGCTGCGCGACCACCAAAGGAATGGCAAGCAGGCTCATCAACAGCGAGCACCCAATGCCCAGCAGGCGCGTTCTTGTCGTGAACTGAGGCTTCATTTCCTGCGTCGCGCCTTTGCCTTGCCCCGGCCGGGCTTCTTGAGCTGCTTTTTCGGCTTGGACTTTGACTCCGACGCCGCCGGCGGATTTTCGTCCGGGCGGCGCTCAGGCTCGGCCAGTCGCTGGACTCGCGCCGCAGCCAGCTCGGAGTGTCGCGGCCAGTCCTCGAACCCAGTCAAGTCGCGCGCCAGCCCGATGGCCTTTGCCTCGACCAGCCAATCGAACGCATCAAACACGAAGGGTGCCTGGCCATTGACCGCCGCGATCGCCTGGCCGAGACTGCGCCTAGCCGCAACCGGATCGCCGGCACGTGCCTGCGCGAGCGCCAGCGCGAAGTGTTGATGATAGAGCGCAACCACCGGGGCCGGGCGGGCCGACGAAGCCGCTGGGGAAACATCAGTCTCAGCCGCCCGTGCGCCGGCAAACCGTTGCGATGCCAAACCCGCCCAGGCCGAGTCGGGCGCGACGCGCACGATCCGGCCGACCAGCTTGCTGACAGCCTCCGGTTTGCCTTGGCGAGACTCGAACCAAGCTTGTTCATAGCGATGGGCCAGCCACAACGGGCCGAGCTCGAAGGCCCGATCCCAAGCCTGCCGAGCTGCCTTCACCTCACCTTTGTGCTCAAGCGCGGTGGCCACAAGATAGTGGAACTCGGGATCTCGATCAAAGGTCGGGCGGAGCAACTCCAGCTCAGCCAGACGCGCGGCCCGCTCTTGCCGTGACTCCACCGCCAGGCTGGCCAAGATTCGTTGCCCAAATGCGGGAGCAGTCGCGACAGACGACAGATACGGCTTGATGCGGCCCAGGCGCGCGGGGTCAGCGTCCTGGTATCGGTAAAGAGCCGACTCGCCGCGGATGATGAGATCGAGGTGAGGATCGTGCGCGTCGAGCGCGGCATTCGGGCCGCGCAGAAGGGCGAGGAACTGCGCAGCCCGATCCAGCTCACCCTCCCTGAGGAAGCTGGCCAGACTGCGCGCCACGTGCTCACGGTCTTCGCCCGCCCGACGCGAAAGGCCTGCGCGCACGATCCAGCCAACCGCCGCCCCGACGCAGAGAACCAGCACCAGCACGGCGAGTCGCCTGAAGGGGGCGCCGTGCCGTCGCGTGGTACGGGTTGCGGCCAGGTACTGCCCAGGATCGAGCCACGGTCCGAACAGGCTGTCGCCGTATAGTCTGGCCAGTTGACGGTCGAAACCGGAATCCCGGTGCTCGACCGCGCCCGCCGGCGCTTGGCTCTCGTCCGGCAAAGGGCGGGGTGTGGGGCGCCCGTTGCGGTTCGCCGGAGCTGAGGGAAAAGGCCCACGCATGCTCACCATGGATTGCTCCCGTGACAGCCGCTGGCGGTATCCGCACAGGTCATGGTCGCCGGATCCCAGCTGCCGGTTTCCATGCTGACATCGACTTCACCGTCTACGTGAAGATCTTGGTGGATGATGGTCAGGTCGGCAGAAACCACCCGGGTGTGGCAGGTGTCGCAGGTGTATGCGACATGCAACGGGTGCGAGCCGCCAAGATCCGCCGGCAAGATGCCGTGGCACGAATCGCACTTGATTTGCGAGCCATCGACCTTGGTCCAGAGCGGAGCCGCTGGGATGAAAGTGCCTGGCAAGGTCAGGGTGGCGCCATGGCAATAGGTATTCGTGCAAGTTCTGCTCGCGCGGTTCCAGACTGGACTGGCCCCCGCGTTTTGTGCCAGCGGGCCGAATGACATCAGCGTCGGACGGGAAAGTGGATCCGGGTGGTCGTCACCGTTCATCAAGGTGGGCACGGGGTGGCATTCTGTACAGGCGACTGGCGCGGAAATGGATCCCCCTGTCATGTGGGACTGATGGGCGCCTACGCCGATGTCGCTCGTGCTGGTCGCTCCATCGAGCGCGCGCGGGGGGGCCGCATTGTCGGGGCTGCCATGGCATGAAGAACAATTGAACTCGGCCGGGAGGCCATCGGAAAGCGGGCTGCGCTGACAGCCCAGTCCGAACGACACCAGGATTCCGGCCAGAAGCAGGCAGTGGAGGAAACGGCCCATCACAAATCCTCCCGAAGCGAGAAGAACGCCGAGTGGATGTATCGATCGACGATCTCCAACGTGTAGCGAGCGCGCACCTCCAGCCAAGGCAGGACGCGAAACCCGGCACTACCGTAAACGGTGCGGGCATCCTGCAACTCCTCCACGTCGCGGTAGTAGTTGACCTTCCAGCGCTGGTAGTAGGTTCCCGCTTCGGCCTTGACTTTGCGGGTGGAGTACCCCGCCGATCCCCCGAGGGCCAGGAACGAATCGTTGCTCAGTGACCAGGGTACGTAGTTCCATTCCAGGATTCCGGTGGCGAAGAGGCCCTTGATTGTCAAATCGTTGAGTTCGGTCTGAAAGTAGACCCCGCCGAAATTGCGATTGAACGGACCCTCCACACCACTCAGGAGTTGACGCATGCGCCAGCCCGCGCGCAGATTCAACTTGGTTCTCTGGCCCAACCCGATCTCCTTCCAGACCTCAAAACGAGTGCGCAGATTGGGCAGGCTGGGGCCGAGGAGGGAAAAGAACGGGTTCTCGTTCTCGCTGATCTCGCCTAGAGTCCGGAGCTGTGCGTTCACCTGAGCATCAACCCCAAGGGCGATAGACGGAAACACCAGGCGCAGCGCCCCGCCGGCGTGGGATGCGCTCCGGTCAAGGCCACGCACGAAAAGCTTGGCCCAGCTTTCTTCGCGGCGCATCGACAGCGTCAGACCATAGGAATGGGCATAGACCCAGACCCTTTCCTGCTGGTCCTGGGCAAGAATGCTGTCGTGCTCGAAGCGCGAGTCAAACTCCAGACGAACGTTCTGGCTAGGCCGATAGCCCGCGCCCACGCAGGTCACCCAGTTTTCGAACAACCCCGGCTGGGCCTCGAAGAAGTGGATAGTTCGCCCCGCGTAGCCAAAGAGCGAAAGCTTGCGCTCCCACAGGCGCAGGCCCAGCGACGCGCCGTCGAAGGTGATCGGCAATCCATGCTCGCTCGCTTGCCGGCCAAGACGCAGGTATTCGAGCGGAAGACTGTGCCGCCATTCCGCTGATAGCGCGTAGACCACGAAGAGGGGCTGGCGATAGTCGGATATCTCCCCAAACACGTCGGGCTGGCCTTGCGGCACATGCCCATCGACGTCGTACCAGAGCGCCGCCGAGATCTGGCCCTGCAGATGATCGTGATAGCCCCTGCCCTGTCCATCAAGAGTCAGGCGAAGATCCTGGTCGGTCTCTGCGCCGACCGGTGCCCCAAGCGTGCCCGACGAACCATCCAACCCCGACCCAGCAGCTCGCACGCGATATTCCTGCACGAGCGACAGCTCGCCTGACCACGCGGGTTCCGGATCGACCCGGGTCTGCACCGTGGCCTCGCTGGACTCTGGTCCAGCAACGCTCGCGAGAAGGGTCAACGGCCACAGGACCAAGGGATGACTCGAGCGGGGCCGTCAGTTTCGCGTCTGCGATGCCAGCGGGCTCGCATCGATCAGGATGACGAACGGGGGCGGGTGGGCGGCTGAGACGGTCTGTTCGCGCAGCAAGTAGGCGTGGTGACACATGAAAGACAACTCCGGCCTGGGTTGCTGAAGCTAAGGTTTGTGGGAGAGCCGATCCCGTTTCCCCTCCCGCAGAAGGAGGCGGCCGAACCCACCGCTCTCGGCGCAGCTTCGTATTGTTGGCGGCCGGTAGTCAAGCCGGGTGAACGAGCTGTGAACGCGTAGCTGACGGAATCCTGGAGTGCTGCAGACGCACGCCCTCCCCCATTCCATCTTCCCTGTCCACCAGTGGTCCGTCGGAGACACGCGCCCGCAGAACATCCAAACGCGCTATCGCCAGGGCCAGGTCTTCCTGACGCCGAACGCCACGGCTACAGCGAGACGTTCGCTCGGCAATCCGGCAGTAGCCGCAGAAGGTCGTGGCCGAAGCCGCGGCCGTGCTTCAGCGGCGCCTGCTCCACGTGAGATGACCAGGGCCCGCAAGCGAGCCCTGGTCACGTGGTCTGAGACAGCTAGAACTTGATCGTCACCTCCAGCGTTGCCTCGGGCGCGGCTCTGGCGACAGTCGCCGAGGATTCGCCGGTCAGCTTATTAGCAATTGCGGCCGCGACGGCTTCGTCACCGGCCAGGCGCTCGACCTTGGCAATCTTCCCTGCCCCGTCCACTGTGATGCGCAGGCGAAGCGTGCTGCCAGGCTTGGCTTGCGCGCAACCTTGTTGATCGGCCACGCGGCGAATGACAGCCAGCAGGGCCTTGCTGTCACCCAGACTCTTGCTCTTGCCAGGTGTCACCCTGACCGAACACGCGGGCGCCTTTTCGTCCCTGGCGGCCTTGTTGCTGCTCTTGGCGAGATCATGGGCCGATCCGCCCTTGCCAGCCGCTCGCGTCTCGGAAGCGGGTTCCTTGAGCATCGAAATGGGTGCGGCAGAAACCGGCGCGGGGGCATACATCCACTGTGGCGACGCCGCCCTCTTCATTGCGTGTGGCGCAGCAGCGGTCGGCGCGCCGGTGGCGTGCGAGTACGCAATACCACCCAACGCTTGCTCGGCCCCACTCGACCCAATCGCGAGATTCGACACGCCTTCAGGCATGGGAAGCGGCTGGCGCACGGTCTCCAGGTGCCCACTGCGATTCACCACCTGCGAATCAACCGCCACGAACGAGGTGAACGGGGTCAGCAGGCTGTAGCCCAGGCCCAGAGCAGTGATTGCGTCCTCGACCTCCTGACCGCCGCCCATGTGCAACTCGTCTTCCAGAATCTCAACCCACTTGCGCGCCCACAGGGCACGCAGGGCCGCGTTTTCTGGGCGCGCGTCGGCTGGGCGAAGATCGATGCTATGTCCGAATTTCCCTCGGCCGCTACGGCCAGTGATCTCGATCTTGCCCGGCCGGTCCCCTTGGTATTTGCCGAAGAGTAGCAGCGGTCGCTCGGCCAACAGGTCAGGCACCTTCTCGGGCGCGACGTCGTAGGCGTCAAAGCCCTGCATGCGAACCTCGATATCGGTGAGCACCGGCCGCTCGATCATGTGGCGCAGCTTCTCCGCCTCGGCCGCGGCTTTCTCGGGACGGGCCACCACGAACGGCTCGCCCAGACCGGCGCGCGCCATGCCCTCGATGAGCCCGCGGTTGACCGAGGTGCCGATGCCGAAGGCAAACAGGTTGGTTTGGTCCAGCCGCTCGCGGATGAAGCGGAAAGCCTGCGCCTCCACGCCCACGTAGCCATCGGTGATCACGACCACAGTGCGCGAAGTCCCGTGGCCCAGGGAAGGAATGGCGTAGGCCGCCTGCAACCCGCCCATCAATTCGGTGCCTCCGCCGCCGCTCTGGTGCAGGATCACGTCCAGTCCCTCGCGGATGTTCTTTTCATTGGCCGGTTTGGAACCCGACGGGCTCCACACGTAGTTCGCGCCCGAAAAGAGCGCCAGGTTGAAGTGGTCGCTAGGCCGCAGCCGCGACAGCAGCTCGCGCATCAGGGCTTTGGCCGTGTCGAGAGGAAATCCGTGCATGGAGCCGGACACGTCGAGCAGGAAGATGTACTCACGCGGCGGAATGTCCGCTTCGCTGGGCCGGCGCGGGGGCTCCATCAGCAGGGCGAAGAACTTCTCGCTCGGGCGGTCCAATCCAGCTGACGGTTCTTGATACAGCAAGAGCCCAGTCTCGATCTTGTCGCCTGCCAGCCGGTAGCGGAGCATGAAGTCTTTGTTGCCGCCGCCGGTTTGGTCAAGCCGGATGTCGGCGGTGCTGCTCCCGGCATAGCTGACCGCGATCTTGTGCGAAGGCGACGAAACTTCCTTGAGCGCGATGCCGGTCTGCACGTGGACCTTGATGTCAAAGGCGTAGGGTTCCTTCTCGCCCTCGGACAAATGGGGATTGGCCATCCATTGATCGGTCTTGGGGTTGGCCCCGCCCGGGTAGCGCGGACCCACCACCGTCGGGTAGACGAACTCGTAGGTGGCGTTCTCCGGCAGGATCATCTCACTGTAGTCGAGTTCGACCTCGATGCGGTCGCCGGGCATGATGTTGGCGACGCTGGTGGTGAATACATTGGGCCGCTCTTGTTCCAGCAGCGAGGCCCGCTGTCCCGCGCGCTTGGCCGCCTCGTACTCAGCCCGTGCCTCCTGCTTGCGCGCGATATGTGCCTCGATGGTGCGCGCGCCGATCTTCATGCGCATGGCGTGCACCGCCGCTCGGGTCGAGGCGGGGAACACGTACACCGCCTCGATGGGCTTCCCGGCCTGGTTCTCGAAAACCTGGTGCACCTTGACCGCCGCAATGACCCCCGCAATCTCCACCTCGGCGCGCGTCTCTTTGAGCGGCAGGCGCTCGGTTTCTGGATTGCCACCCGCCACGTAGAAGTAGGGCGCCAGGGTGCGATCGTCGGCCTGGTCTGCCCGATCTCCCTGGCTATAGGCAAAGCCGACCCCACCGGTGTTGTGCAGGCCCTTGAGCACCGCGGCCGGGCTCTTGACGACGGCCTTGCCCGACCCATCGCCCGACTCGCCAGCCGCGCGGCTCGCGGGCACCCAGGCCAGCAGGCAACCTAGGAAAAAAACGTCAACCATTCTTGGAGTCTTCACGCAACGCATGTTTGGAACCTCCTGCCCCGGGTGAAACTGCGTGGGGCGATACTCCCCTGGAACGCGCGGCACGGGAAAAGGATCTGGTAATCCGATCGAGACGAAGTCCCCTACTCAGTTGTGGACGCGTACGAGCCCGATACGCGCGACGCCTGTGGTGGCCGAGGTGACCTTCGACAGGGAGACCTGCCCGACTAGGCTGCGCCCAAGTTTGTCGCCCAGCTTCTCGTCGCCAGATAGTCTTTCCACCGCCGTGATCTTTCCCTCGCTGTCGATGGAGAGGCGCAGGCGGAGGGGATTGGCGATGTGGACAGCAGTGCAGAGCGCGGTCCTCGGCCCGCGTTGAATGACAGCAACCGCCGCGCGCAAATCGCCCACCTCGCGGTCACTCTCCGGTTTCGTCTCAAGCCTGCAGGTCGCCTTCCCTCCCGCGTCGTGGCCATGAGCACTCTGTCCATTTCTGTCGCGACCGCGTCGCCTTTGCTCGGGTTCCTCTTCGGGCAAGCCGGCCAGAGGGTCAGATGGTACCTGCCGGCGGTCGCGAATGAGACCTGTCGGCGGTGCTCCTGTCGCACGGTCGGTTTGCCCGGCCAGGGCGTGGCGCAAGGGAAGTGACCCTCCCGCGCAAAGGAAGGTAGCGAAGCAGAGCACGACTTTCTCGGATGAGTGCGCGCGTCGCATGGCGGGCCTCCTGCCCCCGGGATGGCGGCTCGGGGGACTTGAAACCTTGAACGCGCGAGGCGCCGACAAGATCTAGAAGCCGGAAGTGTGCTTCTTCACCACAGAGA
>Ga0182011_10000077_pt1 | contig 74537 bp, 93 predicted proteins | sample 711E1DmetaG_FD_120481 | JGI IMG/M metagenome (GOLD analysis project Ga0182011, IMG submission 120481) | Permafrost microbial communities from Stordalen Mire, Sweden - 711E1D metaG | ecosystem: Environmental > Terrestrial > Soil > Wetlands > Permafrost | place: Sweden: Stordalen | collected...
ACATCAGGGAATATATGCTAAAAGCGAATATAACCCTCTTGAACTGGCAAATAAGCTGTATAAACCATCATATATAAGTCTGGAAACAGTATTGGTAAAAGCAGGAGTAGTTTTTCAGTATTATGAGAGGATTTTTGCAGTTTCTTACCTAACTCGGGAAGTAAAAGTAAACGATTCCGTTATACAATACCGTCAAATAAAAAGGGGTGTCTTAACAAATATGCAGGGAATTGAAAGTAGCAATGGATATTTTATTGCAACACCTGAAAGGGCTTTTCTGGACGCTATATATATTTATAAAGATTATCATTTTGATAATTTAGGCACTTTAAATTGGGATAATATATTTAATTTACAAACAATTTATAAAAGTGGCATTCTTAATAAGCGGGTTAAACAGTATTATAAAGACTATCAAAAAGACTATGTTAAATAAAGATATACACAAAAATATTCTCATAAATACGCTTAACAGCATTTACAAAGATACTCAAATTCGTACGTTTCTAGGTTTTAAAGGGGGAACAGCCGCATTGTTATTTTATAAACTGCCGCGATTTTCTGTAGACTTAGATTTTGACCTTTTGGATATTAATAAAAAAGAATTGGTTTTTCAAAGACTTAAAGAAATACTATCGAAAAGTGGCAAAATAGATCAAGCTTGGGAGAAACAAAATACTCTGTTTTTTTTAGTTAATTATAAAAAAGAAGAGAGAAATATAAAAGTGGAAATCTCCAAAAGATCACTGAAGTCAGAGTATGAAGTAAAAAACTATTTAGGTATCCCAATGCTAGTAATGAAAAAAGACGATATGGTTGCATCTAAACTGGCAGCCCTTATTACCAGAAAAAAATTTGCTACTCGGGATATGTTTGATTTATGGTTTTTCTTGGTAAATAACTGGTCAATTGATGAAGAACTTCTTAAAGAGATAACCGGACTTTCTATTGCTCAAGCGCTCGACAAAGCGCAGAAACGTATTAAGAATATTAAAAAAACTGAACTTCTGGCGGGATTAGGTGATTTACTAGATAACAAACAAAAAGCTTTTGTAAAAGAAAAACTTAGGGATGATTTAATGCTTCAACTTAAAATCCGCCAGTCTCTTGAAGATTGACAACTTCCTCCGGCCGGAGTGCAGCCGGTTGTTGTTGTAAAACTCTGCGGGGGAAGGTTGGAGCTTCTGTTCCAAGAGCGGATGTAACAATTTCTAATTGCTCGTCTCTTGACATTTGCGGAATTGGTTCAACTGAGCCTCTTCTTTGAGGTAAAGCCGCCGCAGGAATCCCTCGCCCTCTTTCGGGTCTATCGGATTTGCCCGGCGCTTCTGGTGTACGTATTGCCATAAAGTTAACCTCCTAAGTGGATTTTATGCCAATACTATATATAAAGTCGAGCCAATAAAAATTTTACGGCGTTGGGATAGCGGGGAGTGTAAAGAGGACGCCGGTTGATTGTCCCAAGACCGATTGAGAATAGCCAACGGCAGTAGCTTCGGTTTTAGGCTCAAAATTAATCGGCGTTTGAGTGGCGGCAGCTGTTGCCACCGCAGAAAAAGTAACCGTTGCCACTGTCCCGCTACCATTGGTAGGTTTTTGGCTCGGATTAATGCCTAAAGCGTAAGAAATTGTGCCATTAACCGCGTCAATTTTTTTCAAAAGCACAACCGGATTAGTAAGGAATGTTCCCGGGGTAATGCTTACGTTGGTTAAAATTTTTGGATCATAAGAAATTTCCAATTGAACGGCAGTAGTTTTATTGTCACCGGTTGAAATTAAAACATCGGTAGAATAATTATTTAAAGTAGTGCTAACCGGAGCGGAGAATGAAAGCTCTGTCTGAGCATAAGACGGCGTTGATGGAGCAGGCGTTAGTCTGACGCTGATTGGAGATTTTATGTTTGGCAATAGAGCAATTGCTAAAAGTCCGATTGTAATTATTACTAAAACAATAATTAAAATTAAAGTTTTTCTTGGCATCCAGCCTGATTTCTTTTCGACAGGCATCGGGGAAGTAACAGGGACTTCCGGTACTGGGTTCTTTACTTCGGTTGTTGTTATTTTTTCTTCGTTTTCCATAGGGCAGAATTATTGTTTCTTAAATTAAACTTCCTGTCAAGCTTTAGTCTCCGTTTTGCACGGACCATTCTCTTAAAAGCAAATTATAGTTGTTATTGTTAATAACACCGTTATCATAGAAGTCTGACCTGGTTGTGTAATTAGTATCTGTTGTGCAAAGCTTGCCGTTATCGGGATTATTAAGGTTAAGCGGATCATGAATGCAACTCATTAAAATATTATAGTCCTGAATTTTTATGGCATTGTCATTGTTGATATCCCCCGCAACAAGATTAACTCTGGGCATATGGTTAGTGATGCCGGCGGTAATAACTTGTATTTCCGGAATTTGCTTGACCAAGCGGCCATCGGTTGCAACCATTACTAAATAATCACCGGTAGCAAATTTTGCTCCAAGGTTAACAGTAGAGGTAAATAGGCCGGATGTGGCATCGTATATCATTGAGCCTTTAAAGTCTGTTTCTTTATGATTTTTATCAAACAATTTAACGGTAAGCGGTCTGGTTTTGTTATTCGGATTTTGGTTGGAGCCGGCAGTACTAGCTTGGGTAAATTGGGTTGCCGGTACAACTATGGGAGTCCAATTGGGATTTGCATTATCGCCGGTGTGACCGATTCCGTCCAGACCAATAGTTAAGCTCAATCCAGTATCTCCGGGTTGTACTCCGCAACTTCCACCGGCTTTGGTGCAACCATCGGTACTTGTTCCGCAACCTGAATTTGAAATGCAAGTATTGTTAGAGCAGGTAAAGTAAGGCTTAGTTTTTGGCTTAGTGCAAGTGGCATTGGTTAGTTTGCAAACTTTGCTTTGGCAGGTGTATCCCGTGTCGCAGTTTGACGGAGCCGTGCAGGATTGCGTTCCTTGTGTTTTAGTTCCGTGACAATCGGTTACGGTTCGAGTCTGACTTCCTGTTAATGTGCAGGTATTATCAGCTGCTTTACAGTCGCTCCAAGCTCCGTAAGTTTTATTACAGGTTGGGATAGAGCCGCTCTTGCTACAGGTAAAAGCGTTTCCCTTAACATCACTATAGTTTTTGCCGTCAGTGGTGTAATGCAGAAGCCAGGAATAAGTATGTCCGGAGGTTAACGTAGCGACTCCGCTTTGAGCAGGATATGCACCATATGATCCTTTAGTTCCTGGCCCTTTAGCTGTGGTACTTGGAGTACAGGTTTTACCGTCGCAATATTTAACTAGTATTGCCCAATTAGTAGTAGTTTGTCCTGCAGGGTTCCAAGTGAAAGGAAAAGTGGCAGCTGTGCCCGTGCATGAAGCGCCATCCGGCATTGCCTTATTACCTATTGTTGGTACTGGAGTTTTTGTACTTTTACAGCATTTTTCCTCCATATATTTTTCTGCAGGACAACTTCCCGAGCCATCCGTTAAACTAGAATCAAAGCCTTTGCAATTTGACCCTGCAGTTGGCACACAGGATTGTCCAACTGTGTCAGCGCAGGTATAGTGAGTTGAAGTTGCCGTAGTGAATGTTTTAGATGGAGCACATAATGTTTTTTGAGTTGTTCCACCGTTATTTCCAAACAACTTGGCAGCGCCATACGACTCAATATCATCATTGGCATATGTAAGGGTATGAGTTGTTCCGCTGGCTCCCGAATTGAATGTCAACGAGGTGTAATTGTTAGAGGTTGTAGCTGAAAGCCCTGCTAATCGAGTACCATCCATAAAGGCGCTAACATCATGCCACGCATTCGTGGCCGATCCTTGATATATGGAAATTGTGTAATTGGTATTGGGAGCAAGAGTCGAAGGAAGAATCTTATTAGAGTCCCAAGTGACATTGCAGGTAGCGGTGGTATTACAAGTATTAGTATCGATATTACAACCATATTGACAATCGTGAGTTATTTGCCAAGTATTGTCCTCTGTAAATATCTGTCCGCTTGTGCTTTTACAACTAAGAACATGGCCATAGTTATCAGCAGAATCAGAGCACGCATCCCCAACGTCCATTAGCGGTTCGCAGTGGCTATTAACAGGTCTAGTTTCCGCTAAGATTTTTTGGGAGAAGAGGGAAACAAAGATAAGCAGAAAGGCGATGGAAAATAGAATAGACAAAAGTTTTTTCATTAAATAATACCTATACACTAAAAGTAGTATATTACAGATTGATTGTCAAGAGAGAGTTCGCAATTCCTAATTTCTAATTTTTAATTCCTAATCAAGCCCAAATGACTAAATGTTTAAAATTTAATGCCATTGGGATTTGATATATTAATATGGTATGACAAAAATAATTTATTACACCACAACGAAAGGGGTCAATCCTGTAAGCGACTTTTTAGATAGCATTTCATCTAACCAACAGTCAAAATTGCTTAGAGTAGTTTCGTATATAGAAAATTATGGTTTATTATCAATATTGCCTCACGTCAAAAAATTAACGGGAACACCCTTTTGGGAGATACGTATTCTGGGAAAAGACAATCTACGCGTCATATATGTTTCTGTGCAAAATGATTGCGTCTTACTCGTTCATGGTTTTATAAAAAAGACACAAAAAACATCCCCAAGAGATATTAGAATAGCTTTGATACGTTATGACGATTGGATTAGTCGGAAAAATAGGACTTGACACGATGATATCTTTTAGGATATCATCGTTATATGAAAAACAGAATAAAAGAGTACACATTTAGAGAAGATTTAAAAGAAAGACTCAAAGATCCAGAGTTTAGAAAGGCTTGGGAAGATTCCGAATTGGAATATCAAATAGCAACTCAATTAATTGAAGCCAGACTTGCTAAAAAACTCTCGCAAAGAGATTTGGCGAAAAAGATGAAAACTTCACAAGCCGTTATTTCAAGAATAGAGGGTATGGATGGAAATCCTTCAATATCTTTATTAAGAAGATTTGCTCAAGCACTTGATACTACATTCAATTTTTCGATTTCTTAATCAGTAAGTCTAAATCCTCTTGCATCTTTCTTAGCCTTCATATATAATAGTACCTATCACTCACATCCGGACATTTGTTCCTGAGTTAAAAGCTTCGTCCGGGTGGCGGAATAAGGGACAAGTAAAGATTTATGAAACAAATTTCACTTGAAGAACTTCTTGAGGCCGGATGTCATTTTGGACATCAGGTAACCCGCGGAAATCCAAAAGCCCGCGACTTTGTTTTCGAAGCCCGCGACAATATTCAAATTATTGATTTAGCCAAAACCAAAGAGGGATTAGATAATGCGGCAGAATTTGTTAGAGCGCTGGGCGAAAGAGGTGGAAGTCTTCTAGTAGTCGGAACAAAACGACAAGCAAGACCAATCGTAGAGGAAGAAATTGCCCGAGCAAAAGAAATGCTCAAAAACGATAAACCCGATAGTATTAACAAGCTATTCTATGTCACAAATCGCTGGATTGGCGGGGTTCTGACGAATTTCGGCGAAGTTTCAAAGAACTTCAAAAAACTAAAAGATCTCGGAGAAAAATTAGTCAGCGCCGAAGAAAAAGCCAAGTACACCAAAAAAGAAGTCGGACAGTGGGAAAAAGAAAAACAAAAGTTGGAGTCGTTTTACTCTGGTGTTTGGAAAATGCAACAAAAGCCGGACGCTTTGTTTATTATTGATTCGCATTTGGAAGACTTGGCGGTTCGGGAAGCAACCAGCGTTGGCGTTCCAACAGTGGCGATTGTTGATACCAATGCAGATCCATACATTATTAACTATCCGATTCCGGCCAACGATGACGCGGTCGGCTCAATAAAGTTGATCGTCACTCATATCATTGACGCGTGGATTGAGGGAACAAAAGCGCAAAAACCGCCAAAAGTTGAAGGAGAAGAAAAAAAGGCTGAAGTTAAAGTTCAAGCGCCTGAAACAAAAGAAGCTCCTAAAAAAGAAAAGGTTGAAAAGAAAGAAGCAAAGCCAAAAGCCGCCAAAATTAAAAACGAGAGTAAGAAAAAATAATTTACAATTTCTAATTCTTAATTTCTAATCAATTTTTAATGACGAATGTTTAAAAATTAAAACATTTGGATTTGATTGAAAATTAAAAATTTTGAATTTATAATTAAATTATGGTTGATATTAAGTTGATTAAGCAATTAAGAGAAGAAACGCAAGTTTCAATAGCGGATTGCACAAAAGCTTTGGAAGAAGCAAAGGGTGACTACGAAAAAGCGATTCAAATTCTCAAAAAAAGAGGGATTGAGAGAGCCGAGAAAAAAGCTGATAGGGAAACCGCGCAGGGAATCATTGAAAGCTACATTCATCAAAATGGGAAAGTCGGAGTGCTGTTGGAAATTTTGTGCGAAACCGATTTTGTTGCCCGGACCGAAGATTTCAAAAAACTTGCTCATGAAGTAGCGATGCAGATAGCGGCGATGAATCCAAAAAACGTTGAAGTATTGTTAAAACAAGAATATATTCGCGATGGTTCAGTCACCATCGAAAACCTGATTAAACAAACAATTGGCAAGTTGGGCGAAAATATTGTTGTCAAACAATTTACCCGCTTCGAAATCTAACCCTTGAATAGCACTCAGATTACAACTCTTCACGACTTGACTATGCTATAGGATGGAGTATGATATGAACATCATAGCCCTTAGTACAAAAAATCAATATGGAGAGATTGAGGTCGAATAATTTATGCGTTGAGCTACAGCCCTTGAGTGTGGTTAAGAGCTCAAGTGGAGATCGAACAAGATTAGGGCGACGTCTAGGGATCGAATATTCTAGCTTAACCCTTGCCCATTCATATTTGCCCGATAGAGTGCCAGAGGTTTTTAGTTTTGAGGTTGGTAGTAATGGTTCAAAGCTCACCATGGAGAGATTAAGGTTAGCTAAAAATGTTTCCTTCGGAGACATCGCAAATTTAGTAGAAGAATTGCAGACGCTTCCAATAGATACGGATATTCCTATTTATCGCCCTAACGATTATACGAGAAGAGCGTATGTAGAGCTTAGATTCTTACAGCGCGAAGGATTATTTGTGGGATTTAGCGATAGTGAGGTAGATAGGGTAAAACAAGCATACTCTAGGCTTTTGCCATCTCTGGGGTTGTATAAAACCGTTTTCGTACATGGAGATGTTCAAGCTCGTCATTTTGCAACAAAAGCTAGCGGATTGGCAATTTTTGATTTCGATCAGGCTCATTTCGGCAGCGAACTTGAGGATTGGGCATTTTTATCGATTAGGCACCCGTTTCTATTAAGGACGATAAGCGGTTACTTGCAAAATAAATTTGGAAATAATCCAGAACAATTGGCAAATCTTGAACCAGCTTTTCTTCTAATGCAAATTGATAAAGTGCTTCATAGCTATTTTTCAAGAACTTATCAGTGGCGGGGTAAATCTTTCGATATGGCTGCAAAAATATACGGGAGAGGTAAGCTCCTTAGTCTCGTATCAAGGGCGAAAACAATAGCTCATTGAGTTGACTTTTCCTATAGGATATCATAAAATCAGGCTGAATATGGGAATTGAGTTTGATGGAATGGTAAGAATTATTGAGCAAAAGGATGTTATATCTCGTCGTAGACAAATTGTAGAAAGACTGAAGTCAAAAATTTTAATTACCCCGAACAATATACCTGCATGTGTTTATCCGATAGTTGAATTTATTCATACGGTTAAGCCGGACTACATTATTGCCAATGATAGGGGTGGGCGGCTAACAGCTTTAGCGACAGGTGTCCTTTATCAAGAATTGTATGGCGAATTGCCGACAAGAGATCGTATGATTCTATTTAAAAGGATGTCAAAAAGAATGCCTCGTGAGGAGATGAGGGAAAAGCTAAGAGCTGATGTAAACCGCATGTTATCCGAATCGGAAAATCCTCGATTGCTTGTAATTGATGATTACGTAAATTTCGGAAGGACAAAACGCCTAGTGAATAGAGCTATAAGCGAGCTCTCGCAGGGTAGAATAAAAGTTTTTTATGGAGTTATGAGAGGGGTTGGGGCAGATGTTAGCGCAGATAAACTAAGCCTTGCGGGAACAAGCTGGCGTAACCGTTCAGATATAATTGGCGTTAGCTATGCAAATAATTCTCATATCGCAGAAAGGGTAGGGTCAGAAAGGGCCCTTCATTGTAGAAGGGAAATTGTGGAGAATGCCAGAAACTTTGCTCGAAGAATAGCTAAAGAAAGGATAGAAACGTAAATCGCTATGCAAAATAAAATTGTAATTAAGGTGCAAACGCCATCAGAATTTTTTGTAGATTTCATAAATTTGGCCAAAAGAGCCAAAAAGCGAATTTGGATACAGACAATGCTATTTGAAGCTGGAATAAATGCTTCCATCCTTGAGCAAACATTAGCAGTTAAATTAACAAAGAAGGAGAAGCCTGATGTTAGAATTGCATTAGATTGGGTATCAAGTAAAGCGGTGCATGGCAAAATTGGCCTACTCCCAGAATTTAAAAATAATGCGTACGCAACTAATTTACACCGTAAAACATGGAAAATATTAACAAGATTTAAAGGAAAAGGCATAAACGTTTTTATTAATAACAAACCTAATTTAATTTCTTTAATATTGCCCTTATTCAAAAGGAATCACATAAAAATGTATGTAGTAGACAATACGGCTGTATGGTTGGGCGGCGTAAACTTTACCGACAACTCATTTACCAACACTGATTTTATGGTTAAATTTACCGGCTCAAAAACAGTAAGTAAAATTGCAAGTCTATATAACATTCAGAATGTCAAAGGAAATCTTAAAGTCGTCTTGAATAATGGTTATATTATATATATAGATAATGGATATTGTGGACGATCGATTATTCTAAAGAAAGAATTACAAATAATAAGTAAGGCAAAGAAGGAGATTTTATTTATTTCCCAATTTATCCCTGATGGTAAAGTACTAGAAAAATTTATTCGGGCGGCAAAAAAAGGAGTAAAGGTGACTGTTTACACCTCTAACATTGAACATAGAGCTTTTCAAGAAATGCCCTATAAATTATTTTACATTTTTTTCAAATACAGGATAAGATATATTCCGAATTTCCACCTAATTCACGCAAAACAAAAAATTCATGCTAAATATCTCGAAATAGATAAAGAAAAAATATTGTTTGGCTCACACAACCTAATTCAATCTACGGTATTATTGGGGACAAAAGAGATCTGCGTCTATGCGCGTGACAAACAATTGTCAAAATCAATACGGTCCAAGCTTAATCTATCGATTGAAGACACTTCTGTTAAAAGGAAAGGGGATAAATAAATGCCTGCAGAAAGACTTTCAGACATGGCAAAATCCTTGACGAATATTAATAGCGCTGAGTCCTTTATGCACAGAAAAGTTGGAGAGATGGTAATTGGTCGCTTGCAGCCGGTTGATGTTAAAGCGGTGCTTGCAGATAGAGATCAGAAACGCGATCTGGGAATTTATGTCCATATACCGTTCTGTACAGAAATTTGTTCGTTTTGCGCTTTCCATAGGGAGGTTGCTCGTCCTGGCAGACAAGATGCTTACGTGGAGACATTGGTAACACACATGGACGATATTTTAGGCGGACTTAGCACAGCTCAACCAGTAGACTCAATTTATTTCGGGGGAGGAACGCCGGGTTTATTAAGGGCAGGTGAGGTTGAGAAGTTGCTTTCAACGATCAGTCAACGGGTGGATATAAAAGATTCGCGAGTAACATTTGAACTGCATCCGCAAGACGTTAATAGGGAGTATATTGCGGAATTATCTTCGGTGGGAGTAGCAAGATTTAGTGTTGGGGTGCAAAACCTGTCAGATGCTGAAAGATCGGTTTTGAATAGAGGATTAACTTCTGCTAATCAGGATATTGCCAAATTGAAAATGTTAGGTGATATGGGCGTAGTTTTTAATGTTGATCTAATGTTTGGGACACCAAGCCAGACATTTCGGAGTTGGGGTGACACGCTTAAGAGATTGATGGACGAGGCAAAACCAAGAGAAATAACTTTATATCAGTATGTCAATGCTTATGGAGCTAGTACGAGAATAGATATCGAAAGAGGTATTTTAGCTCGACCAGGAATAGCTGAGAGGCATAGGATGTATGATTTTGCCAAAAGAACTCTACTGGAAGAAGGTTATAAACAGACTAGCGTGCTGACTTTTTCAAGCTCACCAGAGCAACGAAAGCGAAAATTGCTTAATCGGGGGAGAGATTTTATCGGTCTTGGTCCAAGAACTTATTCCAAAATAGGACGGCACTTTTTTATTAATGATGCTAACACAGTGGATTTCGTAGAAGGCAGGGACAATGCACGATTTTACGGCTTTACTGCGCCAGATTGGTTTTCTAGAATTAGCGAAACTGCATCTGTCCCGACTGTGAATTCGAGTAGGGCAAAGGATGTTCTGGGATCATGGGAAAGTGAAACGATAGCGCAAGCTTATGGCGTATTGTATTACATTTTGAATCAACAGAGGATTTACAGAAGGACAAAAAGTTAATATGGGAGTTGAAGATTTTGATCCGACAAGAAGCAGGATGGCACAAATCATGGATGCGATAGCAAATAAGAGATATAAGATCCCAACAGGTCAGGAAAATGTAAGAAGATGGGGGTATCGTTTCTAGTGCAATTGGCGAGGTTGATGATCAGATCGATAGTGCCGCAGAGGAAGATGAGCGTTGGGTAACAGTAAGAAATGCCGCAACCTTTCTAAAGGGCGAAACAGAGGAATTGGGCAGCGAGAGCGAAAAATACACAGGTAGAATGGGGAAGCTAAAGGAATTATTGTCTGGATTGCCTGATGCAGAAAGAGAGCAGTTCGTTAGGCATTTTCTTGAATTTGCCGAAGTGACAATTGGAATGAGGTCAGAACCAAGCTTCCGGGCAATGGCGAGGCTTAGGGGTAAAGAAGGTGATCTGACTGCATACTTTTTTCACGATGTAGTTACCCCTGATGTTAGGGAGCACCCTAATTTTGACCGTTATGTACGCACGACAAATGCTTTATATAGGGCAGGTTGTTATTATGACAGCGCTCAGGATTTGCCTTTCGACAGGAGGAGCGGTATTACCGTTGTTAATCCAGGTTTGATAAACAGAGCATTGCTTGTTTTGCTTTGTTTTAGAGAAAGTTTAGGTGTGATACGGGAGTTGAATTACCCAATTGTTAAGTCTGTAATGAATCGGGAGAAATTTGTATTGTCACAAAATAAAAGAACGGATAGGCGAGGATAAGTAAATATCTTCTGATTTATAAGTTTCTATAGATTACTACTTTTTAATATGTTATTATCTATTTGTTATGAATTTGGATCAAATTAAACAAGGAATGCAGAAAGTGGTTGAGGTCATTAAAGTTGATCTCGGAACGGTGCGCACCGGCAGAGCCTCGCCGGCGCTGGTCGAAAACGTTGTCATCCATGCTTACGGCGGAACGCAAAACCTAAAAGTTATTGAATTGGCGCAAATTGCGACACAGGATAGTCAAACTATCGTTATCACCCCATACGATAGTTCAATCATCGGTGAAATCCAAAAGGGTTTAATGGAAGGTAACATTGGTTTAACGCCGGTCATTGACGGGCAAATCATCCGGATTTCAATCCCTCCTCTAACCGAAGAAAGAAGGCAACAGTTGGTGGCCTTAGTCAGTCAAAAATTGGAAGGTGGTAAAGTGCAAATCAGGCAGGTAAGACATGAGGCAATGAGTGAAGTTAAAAAACAGTTGAATGATAAAACAATTTCCGAGGATGAAATGTTTCACGCGGAAAAAGAAGTGCAGAAATTAACCGATGACACAATTGCCGAGCTTGACTCTTTGGGCAAGAAAAAAGAAGAAGAACTAATGCAGATATAGTCTGCAATTTCCAATTTTTAATTCCTAATTTCTAATTAATCCCCAATTTTCTAAATCCCAATTTTAGGTTAATTAGAATAATTAGGTCAATTAGAAATTTTTTGTGTTATACTTTTATCCTATGTTCTCGACGCTAATCACAATTATAGTTTTTTTAGTGATTCTTTCAGTCCTTGTTTTAATTCATGAAGCGGGACATTTTTTTGTGGCAAAATTGTTCGGAATAAAGGTCGAAGAGTTTGGTTTTGGTTTTCCGCTGACACGCCCAATTTTTTCCTTCAAGAAAGGCGAGACGCAATATTCTTTTTATCCGGCGCTGATTGGGGGATTTGTCAAGCTTTACGGCGAAGATGAAGCGGGAGCGGGAAGAGTAAGTGTTCAAAATAATTCTTTTTCGATGAAGGAAGAAGATATCCAAATTTCTTCGGATTCAGTTCTGGAAGAAGATATTGAGATTTCGGAGAAAATAACAATCAGTAAAAAAAATGCGGTTGAGGATTCAAGCCGGGCGTTTTTTGCAAAGCCTATTTGGCAAAGAGCAATAGTTATTTTCGCCGGAGCATTTATGAATTTTGTCTTGGCGGTAGTAATAATTTCGTTTTTGTTTTCGGTTGTTGGAGCGCAAATGCCCGGCAATAAGGTAATAGTAGATATGGTTGTTAAGGGGGCGTCGGCGGCAAAAGCAGGCATTGTAGTTGGGGATACTATTGTATCTGTTGATAAGATTTCAGTTTCCAGCACCGAGCAATTAGCTACTTATGCCAAAAAACACTTAGGACAAAAGCTCACGTTAGAAGTCAGTAGTCAGAAGTCAGTAGTCAGAAGTTTAATTGTGACGCCGCGAAAAGTTTATCCGGCAAACGAAGGACCAATGGGAATCGCAATTTCGCAGAACGTGATTACAAAAAAATATCCTTGGTACGAAGCGCCATTTGTCGGAACAAAAGAAGCCTTACATGAAATTGTCCTGATGTGCCAGGGTTTAGTTACTTTAGTTTCCCAGCTTATATTTCATGCGTCTGTCCCGGCGGGTGTTACGGGGCCCGTGGGAATAGCCCAACTGACGGGGATTTTCTGTTCAAATACGAATAGTTGCTTATCGTTTATTTCGTTGATTTCTTTAAATCTGGCGATAATAAATATCTTGCCGATTCCGGCGCTGGACGGGGGAAGACTTTTATTTATCGTAATTGAAGGAGTTTTCCGCAAGAAAGTCAGCGCGGAGATTGAAGCCCGCGCGCATATGATTGGGATGATATTTTTGCTAGGATTGATTGCTTTAATTACTCTTCACGACTTGTTTAGAATCTTAACCGGACAGCCAATTATTCCCAAATGAAAATTATTAAGGTAAAAAATCCGGAGGAGGGGATCGAGGTTTGTAAAAAGCTACTTTACGAAATAGTTTCCAAAAAGTCAGTTTTATTTTTGTCCGGCGGCTCAACGCCAAAAGTTCTTTATCAAAAGCTGGCGGAGGAAAAGAAATTAAAAGCCGGGGCGGTGGCGTTGGTTGATGAACGGTTTGGCGAAAAACTGCACGAAAACTCCAACGAAAAAATGATTCAAGACACAGGTTTAATTCAAAATCTTTCTGAGCAGAATACTCGTTTTTACCCAATCCTTAGAGATAAAGATATTGGGGAAACCGCAAAAGATTATGACGAAACTGTTCGCTATCTCTTCAATTACTTTCCCAAAAGTGTTGGGATATTAGGAGTTGGGGTTGACGGACACACGGCTGGCTTACCAGCTGGAATGACCAATGATCAATATCAAATGTCAAATAAAACGGATTTGGTGACAAGCTTTGATGATTTTCCGGCGGCGCAAAAAGAGAGAATTACGCTAACTTTTTTAGGACTGTCAAAACTGGACCAGATAATTGTTTTGGTTTTTGGAAAAGATAAAAAGAAAGCGCTGCGGTTAATGTTCAAGTCCGGTTCAATCGCCGAAATTCCATCAAGAACTCTAAGTACAAAAGAAATTTCAGACAAAGTAACATTAATTACCGATCAAGTTATAAAATAAGACTTTCTATTTTTATTATTTAGTTCTATAATTTCTTTCATGACTCCTTTTATAATGGTAATTTTTGGCGCCACCGGAGATTTGGCGCAAAACAAATTAATGCCATCATTGTTCTCTCTGTTTAAAGACAAACTTTTACCCAAAGATTTTTTTATTGTCGGGTTTTCTAGACGCGATTTTGCCATTGAAGACTTCCATAAATATTTTGCAACCGAAAAAGAAGATCCGCGGTGGGGCGTTTTTACCAAGCATCTTTTTTACGAATTGGGAAGTTTTGAAGATGCGACAGCTTATCAAAAATTAGAAAAACAGCTGGAAGAGATTGACAAAAAAATGGGCAGTTCTGCGTCAAGATTATTTTATTTAGCAACGCCGCCTGATCACTACGAAACGATTTTAGACAATCTCGTTGCAACAAAATTATCAGCAGGAGAAAACGTAAAAGTTATTATCGAAAAACCGTTTGGAAAAGATTTGGAGACGGCAATACATTTAGATAAAAAACTAGCAGAGATTTTTGACGAAAAACAGATTTTCCGCGTTGACCATTATTTAGGTAAAGAAACAGTGCAAAATATGTTGGCGTTTAGGTTTGCCAACGGAATTTTTGAGCCGGTGTGGAATAAGCAATTTATTGATCATGTGCAAATTACTTTTGCCGAAGAGTCAGGAATTGGCAAGCGCGGCAGATTTTTTGACGGTGTCGGTATTTTAAGAGACGTGACGCAAAATCACATGATGCAATTGGTTTCGGCGGTGGCAATGGAAAGCCCCAAAAGTTTTACGAAAGAAGATTTAAGAGACGCGCGAGCCAAAGTTATCGGCTCAATGAAAATGGCGGACGGGGAGTCAATCGTCAAGGGTCAGTATGAGGGTTATCGAAAAGAAGAAAATGTTTCGCCTCAGTCGCAAACGGAAACGTTTGTCGGACTAAAGTTATTTGTCGAAACGGAAAGATTTGCGGGCGTACCATTTTATATTAGGGCGGGTAAAAAAATGCCAAAGGAAGTGGTGGAAATCTCAGTTGTCTTTACGCAAACCTGCCATATTTTATTTAAAGAATTTGGCTGCCCGGAAATCGGTAATGTGATTACTTTTCGGATTCAGCCAAACGAGGGAATCAGTTTAAGGTTTATTGCCAAAAAGCCGGGGGCAAAACTAGGGCTAGAATCGGTGGACATGAAGTTTAATTACAAAGAGAGCTTTGGCACTAGTGGACTGGAGGCATATCAAAGAGTGTTGTTAGATATTTTTGGCGGCGATCAAATGCTTTTTAACCGCTCGGATGAATTGGAAAGTTCTTGGAAATTAATCACCAACATCTTAAGAAAATGGGAAAGCGGAAAGGGAGAAATTCAAATTTATAAAACAGGGACTTGGGGGCCAAAAGAAGCGGATGGTTTAATTGAAAAAGACGGGAGAAAATGGCTATGAACGATAAAATTACTTTTGAAGATTTTAAAAAGGTAGAAATAAGAATTGGTAAGATTTTAACGGCGGAAAAAGTGGAAAACGCCGATAAGTTATTAAAGTTGCAAGTGGATTTTGGAGAATTTCAACGGCAAATTGTGTCGGGGATTGCCGAAAGTTTTACGCCGGAAGAGTTGGTTGGGAAAAGTTTGCCGTTTGTCGTAAATTTGGAATACAGGAAGTTTAAAGGCGAGGAAAGTCAGGGAATGTTGATGGCGACCGGGGTTGATGGAAAAGTAATTCTTTTGGAACCTGCCACAGAAGTCCCCGAGGGAACAGAAGTAGTATGAAGATTGGAATCTTAGGTTTAGGGAAAATGGGTTCCCGTATAGCTCTCAAATTACACGACGAAGGTCATCAGATTTTTGTTTGGAACAGGTCGTGGGAAACAACAGAAAAGTTTGTTGTAGGGGTTCGGCAATCACGTTTTTCGGATGACGCTCGCCAAGCTTCCGCGCAAAGTTTAAGAAGACGTCGCTCGCTAAACGAAAGCCTTTCTTCAAATTTGGTAAACAAAGATGTGACGGCTTTCAATTCACCTCAAAACGGATTACCTCACCCTTTTAAGACAATTGAAGAATTAATTTCAAAACTTTCAAAGCCGCGAATTTTATGGTTGATGTTGCCGGCAGGAGAGCCAACGCAAAAAGTAATTGACGAACTTCAGAAATATTTACAAAAAGGCGACATCGTTATCGACGGCGGAAACGCGCATTTTAAAGACACCGAAAAAAGATACCAAAAATTCAAGAAAATGGGAATTGAGTTTTTGGGAATTGGTGTTAGCGGGGGAATAGTCGCCGCAAAAAATGGTTATCCGTTAATGGTTGGCGGTTCCAAAAAAGCCTATCAAAAAATCAAGCAAATTTTGGATTCACTTGCGAAACCTAATGGCGGGCACGCGTATTTTGGCGAGGGCGGAGCGGGGCATTTTGTAAAAATGGTGCATAACGGAATTGAGTACGGCATAATGCAGTCTTTGGCCGAGGGATTTGCGGTTTTGGAAAAATCAAAATATAAGTTCGATTTATTGGACGTGGCCAAAATCTGGCAAAAAGGAACTTTGGTTTCTGGTTTTATGTTGGATAGGGCGGTGGATGCGTTAAGTAAAAGTTCAAGTTTGAAAGATATGTCAGGACCAGTAAGCGAATCGGGCGAAGCAAGATGGACAATTGAAGAAGCGAAAAAAGAAAAAGTTCAAGTCGAAATCATTCAGCGCTCCCTCGCTTACAGAATCCATTCGCAAAAAGACAAAAAACTTCAGAAGTCATTCACCGTAAAAATGCTTAACGGTTTGCGGAATTCCTTCGGCGGCCACGAAGTTAAGAAGAAATAGGCTCTTTGTGTTATACTTTAGGGGAAATGAGATATTCGAAATTATTTGGCAAAACTGTTCGGGATTTTCCCAAAGAAGAAGTTTCAATCAATGCCAAATTATTAATCAAAGCGGGATTTATCGATAAATTAATGGCGGGTTCATTCACCTTGTTGCCGCTTGGTTTCCGCGTTAAAGAAAAAATTGAGGAAATCATCCGGGAGGAAATGAATAAGACCGGCGCCAACGAAATGTTAATGCCGCTTTTGCATCCTAAAGAAATCTGGAATGAAACCGGCCGTTGGGACAGCGCAAAAGAAGTCATGTACCAATTTAAAAAAGACAATAAAGAATATGCTTTATCATTCACTCACGAAGAAATTGTGCTGGATGTCGTACGTAAGAAAATTTCCGGCTACAAAGATTTGCCGGTAAAAGTTTATCATTTTTCAACCAAGTTTAGAGATGAACCGCGGGCAAAATCGGGCATTTTAAGAGGCCGCGAATTTTTAATGAAGGATTTATACAGCGTTCATTTAACGGCGGAGGATTTGGATAAGTATTATTGGGAAGTGGCAGATGCATATCTTCGTATTTTTAAGCGCTTTAATCTTGACGCCAAAGTGGTTGAGGCGGCCGGAGGAGTTTTTACTGATTCCCACACTCACGAACTTCAAGTTTTGTGTGATCAGGGAGAGGATACAATTTATTTTTGTTCAAAATGCGACTTTGCCGAAAATAAGGAAATCGCGACGGTTCACGCTGGCGACAAATGCCCAAAATGTTCAGGTTCAATTGAAGAATCAAAAGCAATTGAAGTTGGAAACATTTTTAAATTTGGCACTGTTTATTCGCAAAAAATGGGAGTTTATGCTACCGATAAAGATGGCAGCAGAAGACTTTTGCATTTCGGAAGTTATGGAATTGGCATTACGCGGATGATTGGAACTCTAGTTGAGCTTTTCCACGATGACAAGGGGATTATTTGGCCGAAAAGCGTTGCACCGTATCAAGTTCACCTAATTTCGATTCAAAGCAATGAAAAGGCCGACAGGATTTATGAAAAACTGCAGAAAGAAAAAATAGAAGTTTTGTATGACGACAGGGAAATCCCGGCCGGACAAAAATTCGCGGATGCGGATTTAATCGGGATTCCGGTTCGACTTGTCATCAGCTCAAAAACTAAAGATCAAATAGAATGGAAAGAAAGAGCGAGTGAAAAAACAGAGCTGTTAACTTTTGAAGAAGTTCTAAAAAGGCTTAAAAAAGACCAAGCAGTTTAGCCCAAAGCACCGCGTAAATTGCAAAAAACGCTACTGCGCCCACGATAATAATCGGTAATACTTTATTCACGGCTTTTTTTGCCGTTGTTGCATTGTTGGAAGGAGGATTAACGGTCGCGGTTTCTGTCGATTTGTTTGATTCATCTGCCCGGAAAACCTGCGATACCGTAGAATTCTCATCAGAAGATGGCGCCGGCGTTTCGGGTTCAGGTTGAGGTTGGGGATTGGCGGGAGCTGTTTGCTCAACAGGCTGAGTCTCCATCGTCGGGGGCGGTGTCGAAGGATTGCCAGCCAAAGCAGTTCCCATTACTCTTTCGTAAGTTTCTTTGAGCTTTGGATCTAAATCGTTAACAGTCTTAGGATTCATAGGCAGTAATTTATTATAGCTTCTTACTAAGGTTTGTTGTCAAGTGTAACTTCTTTGATTTATTAGTATAATGTAAGTATGCAGATAGTAGTCGAGGGATTATTGACTAATTATCAAGTTTTCGGGGACGCAAAAGAGACGCTTTTAATTTTGCCCGGATGGAGGCGGTCGGCCAGCGAATGGCTGCCAATTGCCAAAAGTTTATCCGATAAATACAAAGTAATAGTTTTGGATTTGCCGGGATTTGGCGTGACAACCCTACCAAAAAGGGTTTTTGGCGTGTTCGAGTATGCGGATTTTGTCAGAAAATTTTTGCAGAAACTCAAGATCAATAAGTGTATCGTCTTGGGACATTCGTTTGGCGGAAGGGTAGCAATCGTTTTAGCTTCTGAAGGAAATATTATTGACAAACTAATTCTGGTCGATAGCGGTGGAATTGAGCAGAGAAACTTATATGCTAAATTAATATCTCTTTTCAGGCTAATATTTTTCCCAATTTTAATGTTGCTTCCTGTTTCTTTCAAAAACAAAATCGGCAATCTAATGGGGTCTGAGGATTACAAAGATTCGGGCGAAATGCGCAAAATTTTCGTCAAAATAGTCAATCAGGATTTAGTATCATTTTTGCCGAAAATAAAAGTGCCAACGTTTATTATGTGGGGAGATAGAGATAATGTTTTACAGGTTTCGCAAACGAAAATATTCAAGAAAGAGATAAGGGGCTCAAGAGTGAGAATTGTTTGGGGAGCGGGGCACAATCCGCACATCCAGAAACCAGAGCAACTAGTAGTTATTTTAAAAGAAATTTTATGATTCAAAAACTTTTTCCTTACAAAATACAATTGCAGATTTTGCAACAAGGCGAGTATCGGATTAGTAATTTCTTGCGCTGGATATTCAACAATTTTGGCAAAAGAGAGCTCGAGAATAAAAAAAAGTTAGTATTTTCCGCTAAAGCAAAAGCTATCTTAATTTTATCATTGGCCATAGATGCTTTGACTATTGTAGTCTTAACTTTGCTATTCGGACTGATTGGTTTGATTTTCGGACTGATTCTTACTTCGCAACCTTACATTTTCTTAACGATTTCGGTATTGATACTAAAGCTTCCCGAACAATTATTGAGGGTTTGGATTAAAAGAAAAGCGATGCGAAAACTAGCTACTTTTAAAAACTTAACAGTAATTGGCATTACCGGATCCTATGGCAAGACCAGCGTTAAGGAATTTTTATACGCAATTTTGAAAACCGAATATCCAACGCTTAAAACTCCGGAAAGTTATAACACAGTGTTGGGAATTGCCAAAGTTATCGACTTAGAATTGGACGAATCATATAAATTTTTTGTCTGCGAAATGGCGGCATATAAACGGGGAGAAATTAAAGAATTAGCGGAAATGCTTAAACCTAAATATGGAATTTTAACTGGGATTAACGAGCAACATCTGGAGATGTTCGGTTTAATCGGAAATACTGTTGCGGCAAAATTTGAGCTGATTGAAGCTATCCCTCAAAATGGCTTTGCCGTTATCAATGGCGGCAACGATTTAGTTAAAAATAATTACCAAAAATACGAAAAGAATGTTGTCGTTTATGGGTTAGGAGATTTTGATTTTTCGGCGAAGCATATCAAAATGGACGAAGAGGGATCAACGTTTGATTTAATCCTTAACAATAAAAGCTATCCATGCAAAACAAAATTACTTGGCAGATCGCAAATAGAAAATATGGTGGCCGCTTCTGCGATGGCTTTCAAGCTTGGCATAAAGCCGGCAAAAATCATTGAGGCGATAGGAAATTTGTCGGCAGTCGCGCATCGGTTAGAGCTTAGAAGAACAGACAAGATGATTGTGATTGACGATGCCTACAATAGCAATGTTACCGGTTTTAAAGAAGCGCTAAATCTTCTGGGAAATTTTGAGGACAGAGAAAAGGTGATAGTGACGCCCGGCATTGTCGATTTAGGCGCAAAAACGCTGGAAATTCATAAAAAATTAGGAAAGCTCGCTGAAAAAATTTGTGACGAGATAGTTCTGGTCGGCAAAAGCGACCGTACTAATGGATTATCAGCAGGAGTCAATAATCAAAAAAAGGTTCATTGGATAAATTCAATCAGAGATTTACAAACTGTTCTAAAAACGCTTAACTTAAAAAATCCAGTGGTACTTTTGGAAAACGATTTACCGGATAATTATTAAATCTTCGCAGCTTTTCCTGAAGGGTTAAAATGCTCCAAAATGTTGGTAGGGAAACTAGTGGTGTTCTTTTTGTTGTCGGCGTGTTTCTCTAGCGCTAAATCAATAAGTAGAGTTAGTAAATCTTTAAATTTTATTCCCGTAGCTTCCCATAAGTAAAAACTTAAACTTCCGGGAATAGTGTTAACTTCTAGTATTACAATTTGTTTTGTTTTTTCATTAAACATAAAATCAATTCTAGCCAGTCCGGCGCAATCCAGAGTTTGATAAGCTAATTTAGCGAGAGTTTGGATTTTCCCTTCAATTTCTTTAGGTAAATCGGCGGGGACTTTTCTTTTGGTTGAAGCCATGCCTTTTGATTTTCCGCTTTCGGAATTATATTTGTCGTCATAACTTAATAAATCTTTTGATGGAAAGACCTCCTCGCAAACAGAAGTTTCTAAGGCGCTTCCGCTGTTGCCCATAACGGAGATATTTATTTCCCGTCCCGCAAAAGCTTCTTCGGCAATGATTTTTCTGTCAAATAAAGCCGCGACTTCAATTGCGTTTTCCAATTCTTCATCCGTTTTTACTTTGGCAACGCCGATACTGGAACCGGCATTGGCAGGCTTAACAAATAGCGGAAAGGTCAATTTTTGTTTAATCTCTCCCAATATTTTTTCTTTGTCCTTTTCCCAAGCGTTTCTGTAAAACCAATAATATTTCGTAATCGGTAATCCATTCTGTTCAAAAAGTTGTTTTGTAACAACCTTATCCATTCCGGCAGCGGAGGCCAAAACTCCCGAGCCAACATAGGGAATGTCTGTTAAGTCAAAAAGTCCCTGAAAAGCGCCGTTTTCTCCAACGCCGCCATGAAAGCAGGGAAAAATTACGTCAACGCCGATAATTTTTCCATTAAGAAAACTGCCAGCGGTCTGGAAACCTTTTTGTTGACTGCCAAGATATGGCTGTACTCTTTGTGACTTTTGGGAAATTTCCGGAAGATTTTTGTATGAGTCAATTCTTGACAAATTGCCGCCGGTAAAAAGTTCTCCCCTTTTGGAGACGTAAATAGGAATTGCATCGAACCTCTCTTTATCCAAGCTTTTTAACACTTGTAAGCCAGTAATTACAGACACTTCATGCTCAGGAGAAATACCGCCAAAGATAACTGCCACTCTTTTCTTATCCATATGTTGATTATAGCAAAATTGCAGTAACACAGTTCAAATTTTGAGTAAGGGCTTTTTTTTGAAGCTCAAAAAAGGTACAATAGACAGCATATAGAAGATAGCGTATAGGGTATAGTTAGCTAAACGCTAGACGCTAATAACTAAAAACTAATAATGAGATATATTGTCGTACATACATCGCCGGACATGGATGCCATCACATCCGTTTGGCTAATCAAAAAGTTTTTGCCCGGCTGGGAAAAAGCTGAGGTTAAATTTGTGCCGGCGGGGGAGCGAATTGGAGAAGAACCTAAAGGCCAAAGCTTTGATTATGCCATCGAAAAAATCGGCCGGGACGAATATATTCAAGCCGATACCGGCATGGGGCCTTTGGATCATCACCAAACCCAAAGTATCAACGTTTGCGCCACCACACTAACTTTTAACTTCATAAAAAAAGATTTATTAGCTTACAATCCACCGGTCAACCCGGAAAAAGTAGAGGCTTTAGAGCGGATGGTTAAATATGTTTTAGAGGTTGATCATTTTCAGGAAATCTTTCGGGCAGAGCCCTTAGAGGATTACAATGATTTTTCGGTAGTCAATATTTTGGACGGACTCAAATTAGAAAAACCAAATCAAGACAGTTACTATGTTCAGTTTATCTCTGAGTGTCTGGATGCGCTGTTGCATGATTTTGAAAATAAAATTTGGGCGGAGCGGGAAATCAGGCAAAACGGCATCGAATTTGAAACCAAGTGGGGAAAAGGTTTAGCGATTGAAAGTATTAACGATTCAGTCGTAAAGCTAGGACAATTGATGGGATATGTAATTGTTGCCAGACGCGATCCGCGCAAAGGTTATTTACGGATTAAAGCAAAACCGAATAAAAGCGATACAGATAAGGGTGTGGATTTAACGTTGATTTACGAAAAACTCAAAAAAATGGATCCCAGCGCGACCTGGTTTTTGCATGTTTCTAAAAAAATGCTTTTAAATGGCAGTCCTAAAAATCCCAAAATGAAGCCGACGAAGCTGCCTTTGAGTGCTATAATAGGGGTACTTAGGACAATTTAGAATTTATAATTCAGAATTAATAATTACGATGAATGATTGTATTTTTTGTAAATTAGTAGCGAAACAAATACCTGCTGTCGTTGTATTTGAAGATAATGATGTAATTTCGTTTATGGAGTTACATCCGTCAGCGCCAGGCCATGTTATGGTAATTTTAAAGAAACACGGAAGAACACTGTTTGACTATAAAGACAATGATTTAGGAAAGCTCATGGTTGGTGTCAAAAAAGTTGCGAAAAAAGTTCAAGTTGCGCTTAACGCAGATGCGTTATCAATTGGCTTAAATCATATGGAAAAAAGAGGAGTTCCACATTTGCATTTTCATATAATTCCGAGGTTTGAAGGTGACAACGGAGGGATCATGCAGACAATTGTTCACAATTTACCCAAAGAAGACAGAGAAACTATAGCTCAGAAGATTAGAAATGTAGAATAGTATGTTAAAAGGAGGTGTTTTTATTTTATGGTAGTTGTTAAAAAAATGCCGGGAGATAGCGATGACGCGCTTATCAGAAAGTTTTCCCGCAAAGTAATGTCTGAAGGTATTCTTCAGGAAGCAAAAAGAAGAGAGTTTTATCTTAAACCTTCACAGGCCAGGAAGCAAAAGGTGCAAGACGAAAGAAGAGCAAGAAGACTGGCCAATGATAGGGCGGCAGCTTAAGTATGGATAAAATTTCCGTTTTAATTTTTGTGGAGAGCCGGTATAAGATTAACCGGAAACGCATTAAAAAAGTCATAGAAAGCGTAATTGCCAAAAATGAAGTTACGGGACCGGTGGAAGTTTCTGTCGCCGTGGTAGGCGACCGGAAAATGCGGGAGCTTTCCAAGAAATACAAAAATGAGGATAAAACCAGAAACATTTTATCTTTTTCCCAAACGGAGGGCGAGTCGGTGGTTACGCCCAGTGACGTTTTGCGCTTAGGCGATATCGTCCTTTCTTTCCCGCAGGTGATTAATGATGCCGTCCGTGACGAGATGCTGGTTGATGACAAAGTAGACGAGTTGGTTGAGCACGGTTTAATGCACCTGTTAGGATTACATCATGAGTAAAAATACAATTTTCAATTTTTAATTTTCATTGAATGATGCAATGAATCATTGAGAAATTTATTGTAAATTGGTAATTTGTAAATGTTAATTGGAACGAAGCAACGTTATGGTTTTTTACAGAAAGTACAGGCCCCAAAAAATTGAAGAGTTAGATAATGAATCGGTGCGAAAAAATCTTTACTCGATTTTTTCCAAAGGCAGTTTTGCGCACGCCTTTTTATTCACCGGTCCGAAAGGGCTTGGCAAAACTTCCGCGGCCAGAATTGTCGCTAAAGTTATAAATTGTGAAAAACATCTTGGGCTTAAAGGTCACCGCGAAGAAAAAGAAATTGAGCCCTGCAATAAATGTTCACAATGTCAATCAATCTCAAACGGAAATAACCTGGATGTTTTGGAAATTGACGGCGCGTCAAACAGGGGAATAGACGAGATAAGGGATTTAAAAGAAAAGATAAAATTAGCCCCGTTTAAGGCCGCAAAAAAAATCTACATCATTGACGAAGTCCATATGCTGACGACCGAAGCATTTAATGCGCTTTTAAAAACTTTGGAAGAACCGCCCAGTCACGCGGTTTTTATTCTTTGTACCACCGAACAGCATAAAGTGCCGGCGACCATTGCTTCAAGGTGTTTTAAAATTAATTTCACTCGCGCTACCAATGAAGAATTAGTGCGTTCCCTGCTAAGAATTATTAAAGCGGAAGAAATAAAAGCTGACAAAGAAGCGCTTCTGGAAATCGCCAAATTGTCCGACGGCAGTTTCCGGGACGGCGCAAAGTTATTGGTAGAGGTGGCTATTTTTGCCGGCAGAAAAACCATTACCTCCGATTTGGTGGATGAAAAATATAATAATTCGGGAATTGCGGACAATGTTTCACAGATGCTGGAAGCGCTTATCCAAAAAGACACAAAGAGGGGAATTGCGATTTGTAAAGAATTGGCAAAGCAGGGAATGGATTTTAAATATTTTATTGAAGAGTTGATGGGCAAATTGCACTTAATGCTTTTGCAGAAAGTGGGGGTGGAAAAAACGGAGAAAGAGCCGATACTTGAGCTTTCGGAAATCCGGAGATTATTTCAATTATTAACGGCTGCATATCTGGAAACAAAGTCGGCGGTTTTATCACAAATGCCATTAGAGTTGGTGATTTTGGAGTGGGGAGAAAATGGTGGTACGCTGAGGTCGCTATCTGAACAAGGCGTTGCTCGGGAATCGCATTCTTCGGATGACGCTCGCCCGGCTTCAACAAAAACATCAAGTCCACGCCGCTCGCTAAACGAAAGTCTTTCTTTGAATTCTGTGAACAAGAGTGTGTCGACTTTCGATTCGCCTCAGAATGGATTACCTCGCAACGCCAGAAATAATGTATTAATAGAATTAATTAACGAAGTGAAAGTTCAGAATCCGTTAGTTGCCGGACTTTTAAGAAGTTGCAGTGCCGAGGAGATTAAAAATAACATACTCAATATAATCGCCAGCTCAAGGTTCCACAAAGAGAAACTGGAAGAGCAAAAAGCGATGAAGATATTAAAAGATTCGGCAGATAAAATTTTCGGGAAACAGATTGAAGTTTACATTTTAGGAGGTGATAAATAGTGAATAATCCATTTTCCCAACTCGGGGAACTTAAAAAAATGCGGGATCAGGCGATGCAAATCCAAAAAGAATTGCAGGCCGAAGAAGTCAGCGTTGATAAAAACGGCGTCCAAATCGTGATTACCGGCGACCAAAAAATTAAAGATATTAGGGTTAACGGCCGGTCGGACGACGACATTAAAGAAGCGATTAACGAAGCGGTTAAAAAATCTCAAGAAGTGGCGGCCAGAAAATTAGCGACCATGCAAGGAGGACTTTCCAGTCTTTTGGGCGGCGGCCAGTAATTGCTTAGGTAGTATAATAAACTTATGTTGATTTTTGGTGGTTCCTTAAGTAAGGTTTTAGCAAGCAGGATAGCAAAGCGTTTAAATAAGGAGGCTTCTGTCGCGGAAGTCTTTCGATTCCCTGATGGAGAAAAACGTATCAGGATTAGGGAGAATGTACTAGATCAAGATTGTGTTATTGTTCACTCCACAGCTCTTCTACCGGATGAAGCTTACATGGAGGTTTTTATAATGGTAGATGCTTTAAAGAGAAGCGGAGCTAAAAGTGTTACTGTGGCAATGCCATATATGGGCTACTCAAGACAGGATCATGTCTTTAGAGACGGAGAGGATGTTTCATTAGAGGTAATGATAAAACTACTTGAAGCAACTGGCGTCGATAAGTTTATTGCTTTTGATTTACATTCAATACGGATTCCCGAACTTTTTTCCATACCAGTAATACACTTATCTGCGTTACCTATTTTCGCAGAAAAGATAAAGAAAGAATTTAAATTAAATGAAATCGTCTTAGTTTCTCCGGACATGGGCGGAATAAGGAGGATAAAAGAAATTTCCGAAATGTTAGGCAATATTCCATACGCAACAATTGAAAAAAATCGTGATTTAGTAAATGGAGAAATTAATGATTCTGGATTGAATGGAGATGTGCGGGGGAAAATTGCCGTCATTGTCGATGACATGATTTCCACCGGCATAACAATGGTTGACGCGGCAGAATTATTAGTTAAAAACGGAGCGATTAAAGTTTTTGCTTATGCCACTCACGCGGTTTTTTCCAAAGGAACAGATGAGCTTTTACAAAAATCAAAAATTGAAAAAGTAGTAGTCTCCGATACGATTGTCATGCCTATTTATTTTCTTTTTCCAAAGCTGGAAGTAGTTTCAATTGCTGAAGTGGCAGCGGAAGCTCTAAAAATTTCTAATTTCTAATTCTTAATTTCTAATCAAATCATAAATCTAAATGTTTAAAAATTAGTGCATTGGAAATTCATTAAAAATTAAAAATTGTGAATTAAAAATTGGAGCGGAGCGACATTATTATGGTTATACCTAAAGCAATCCAAAATCTAATTGAGTCTTTCGAAAAACTTCCGGGCATTGGCCCGAAAACCGCCCAACGCTTAACCTTTTATCTTTTACATGTCCCACAAGGTGAGTTGGATGAGTTTGCCAGTTCGGTTCAGAAGCTAAAAAATGATACTATTTTGTGTTCCGTCTGCAACATGATTGATGATGTAGATCCCTGCAGTATTTGCAGTGATCCACAACGTGATCAGTCAATACTTTGCGTGGTGGAGCAACCTCTAGATGTTCTAGCGCTTGAGAAAGGTCGTGGTTACAAAGGAGTATATTTTGTTTTGCACGGAGAGATAGATCCTTTGAATAACATTGGTCCGGATGAAATATTTATTGCTCCGTTGGTCGCAAGAATTAAGAATCAGCAGTCAAGAATCAAGGAAGTTATACTGGCGACGAATCCGACGATGGAAGGAGAAGCAACGGCGATGTATATTGCCAAACAGCTTAAAGCGCAAAATCCGGATCTCAAGATAACGCGGATTGGTAGAGGACTTCCTGTTGGCGCGGATTTAGAATACGCCGACGACACCACACTTCAACGAGCCATGGAGGGGAGAAATGAATATTAAAATTTCCCCAAAAATTTGCGCTTAGATCGATACGAGTTGTCTTAATTCAGTTAAATATAAAATAATTGTTGACAAATAACTCATAGTGTATTACAATTCGCTTCAATATGCAGGCAACTCTAGAAACAACTGTAGGTGAAGCGAGAACTCCAGGGGAACTAAGACAAGGTCGTGTTCGATGGCGGGAAGAACATTTCCGCGTTGGGCCTGAGTGGAGTGGTGGGACAGATGTTTGGTATAGAGTAAGTGGAGAGAGGATACAAAAATTTGATTCTATTGAAGTCGAGTACAAAGGAAGTACGAGTGAATTGGCAGATAAAACGATTCCTCTCGGAAGGCGCGAAAGAATTTTCCAACAGGGACACACTAATTGTGTAATTCATTATGCTATATCAGATACTTATCCATATAGGGAGCTTCATTTTTTTCTAGAAGGATGGAAAGAATTGAAAACGGTTAGAGAGCGTCAAAAGTACGAAGCAGATAAAGCTCGTAATTTAGACAAGAAACGCTAATTTTATAACCTCTTTTAATAAAAACCTCAAATTGCTAAGATAGATATATGGATAAAAATGGATTTTTTGGGGAAATGCTGGAGAAGGGACAACAGACGGTGCAAAATACAGTCAAAAGCGCAGTGTCTGACATCGCCGGTTCAGTCACAAGTCAAATTGGCGTAAAACCGGAAGCGAGTCCGGACGCGCAAGGGAAAGCTCAGACTCAAGCGCAAAACCAAACTCAAGTTCAATCACCGCCATCAGGTGAGCCGGCAATCCCTCAGGCGGCGTCAACTCCCGAAACAATAGAATTAGTTAAAGAGTTTTATGCCCCGTCCGATGATAATCAAAAAGTTTCACCTGTTGATAAACAAAAAAGCGACGCGGAAGCTCAAGCTAAATTACAAAAATTGAGACAGGAATTACATCAGACAGAATATTATGAACCGTTAATTGCTTATGAAAAGAAAAAGCCGGGACAAGGCGAAGAGGAAGGTGCCGCCGAAAGAGTTGAGAAACAGGAGAAAGAAGAGCAACAGAAAAAAATGGAGTTGGAAGAAAAAAAAGCCAAAGAAAAGCAGGACATTGCAACTTCGCGAGCCCAGAGAGCGGTTGAAGCAAACAGAGGTGTGGCAGGATAAATTAGTATCTAGTATTTAGTAGTAAGTATTTAGTATAAATAAGGAGAAAGAATCAGAATGAAAATTTATAATACACTTTCTCACCAAGTCGAAGATTTTAAACCACTAAATCCGCCAAAAGTTGGAATGTATTCCTGCGGACCAACAGTCTATGATTATCAACACATCGGTCACATGCGAAGATATGTTGGTGATGATATTTTGATCAGAATTCTAAAATATAATGGTTTCCAAGTTCATCACGTTATGAATATTACCGATGTTGGGCATTTGGTTTCCGATTCCGATACCGGCGAGGACAAAATGGAAAAGGGTGCCAAGAAATTTGGCAAAAGCGTTTGGGACATCGCCAAAATGTTTGAGGAGCAATTCAAAAACTCCTGCCAAGAATTAAATATTCAATTGCCCAAAGACTTAATGCATGCCACAGATTTTATTAAAGAGCAAATAGCGCTTGTTCAAGTTCTCGAAGAAAAAGGCTTTACATATCAGACTTCCGACGGAATTTATTTTGATACTGCAAAGTTTCCGGACTATTTTAAACTTTCCCGCCAGAATCCGGAAGAGTTAAGAGCCGGCGCAAGAATTGAGATGGGGGAGAAGAAAAATGTTTCAGACTTTGCGCTGTGGAAATTTTCGCCAAAAGATGAAAAGCGGCAGATGGAATGGGAAAGCCCGTGGGGCATGGGTTTTCCGGGATGGCATATCGAGTGCTCGGCAATGTCGATGAAGGCTTTGGGAGATACTTTTGATATTCATACCGGTGGCATTGACCATATTAACATTCATCACACCAACGAAATTGCCCAAAGCGAGGCGGCAACGGGTAAACCATTTGTAAAATACTGGGTTCATCACGCGTTTTTGCAAATTGAGGGAGAAAAAATGAGCAAATCTTTGCAAAATATTTATACGGTTGAGCAAATTATTGACCGCGGATATGATCCTTTAGCTCTTCGCTATCTCTATCTACAGACGCATTACCGACAGGAGATGAACTTTACTTTCGAAGCGTTGGAGGCGGCGCAAAACGCGCTCAACCGCTTAAGAAAAGAAATTGCCGGTTACGTTCAAAGTTCAAATTCAGTCCCCGAATACGAAGATCAATTCACGGAAGCGATAAACGATGATTTGAATATGCCTAAAGCTTTAGCGATTCTTTGGGAAGTGGTGCGGTCAGGCAAATCAAATTCAGAAAAGTTAGCGACGGTGCTCAAATTCGATGAAGTATTAGGTTTATCGCTTGATAATTCGAAATTGCTAGTGCGAAAGCAGGAAAAAGTGCCACCGGAAGTTCAAAAAATGCTTGATGAGCGGGAAGCGTTAAGAAAAGAAAAGAAATTTACCGAGGCCGATAAAATCAGAGAAAAAATACTGGCGATGGGATATAAGGTAGAGGATCCGCCCGTCGGCCCGCTTCGCAGCGAGGCGAGCGAGACAGGCAGAAACTAGCTTCTAGAAGATTGTCTTCGGGTCCACTTTAGTAATCTTTCCCGGCGGTCAAGTGGCGAAGAAGCTTGTGACGAAGATTCGGTTTGGAGCGCGTTTTGCGTTTGCGAGGACTCTTTTTTACCAACAAAAATAAACTTAATACTCATAATGACATCTTTTAGGGTAGTGTAATTTTTGGGGGCTTGTCAAGAGGTAAAACTTATGTACATAATAAGTTAGGAGTAAAAAATGGCAAAGAAAAAAGTTCTCAAAAAGAAAACAACGGGTGTCAGAAAGACGAAGAGAGATAATGGTATTGGCGTGAATTTCCATTCCTGGACGTTTTTCTTATTTCTACTTTTTGTTCTTATAACAGTTTTAATTTTGGTCGCCCAGCAAATGGGAATGCGATTCTTCTAAAGCTTCAACATTGACAAAACTGCAAGATGGCGTCAGACTAAAATTGTGCTAGATTTTACAAACTTAGGGTATACAAAACCACTGTACATTTTGCCGTTTGACCATCGGACAACTTTCGCCAAAAAAATATTCGGCAAAGACTCAATTACCGATCTAAATCCACAAGAGAAGGAAGCGATCAGGGAGCTCAAAATGCTTGTTTACAAAGGCTTTAAGGACGCGGTGGAAAAATTAATTCCAACGGAATCAGCAGCGATTCTTTGCGACGAAGAATTTGGAGCAGAGATTTTGATCGATGCTTTACACAATGGTTATATTACGCTTTTGCCGGTGGAAAAAAGCGGACAGGCGGAGTTTGATTTTCAATATACAGATTTTGGGCAGCATATTGAAAGATTTCATCCAAGCTTTGTGAAAGCGCTGGTGCGGTTTAATCCCAGCGACGCGGATGATGCGAAGCAAAGACAAAAGACCAAACTAAAAGAATTATCTGATTACTGCCGCGAACATAATCATAAGTTTTTACTGGAAGTTCTCATTATTCCGATCGAAGCACAGCTTAAGGACGCGGGTTCGCAATTAGGTTTTGAGCGGAAGATGAGGCCGGTTTTGGCGGCGGAAGTTGTGAAGGATTTTCAGGATTTTGGTATAGAGCCGGATATTTGGAAGTTGGAAGGATTTGAGAAAGAAGAGGATTATAAAGAAATTATTCAAACGATAAAACGCGGCGGCAGAGAAAATGTCAATTTAATAATTTTGGGCAGGGGAGCGCGGGAAGAAGAAGTGGAAAAGTGGCTGGAGGTTGGAGCAAAAGAGGAGGTGTTCGAAACTGGGGCAAAAGTGGAAGGCGTGATCGGATTTGCGGTTGGCCGGACGGTGTTCTGGCAGGCGATTGAAAAATTTCATCAGGGTGAAATCGGCAAAGCGGAAGTAATCCAGACCGTCAGTAAAAACTTTCAGAATCTTTATAAAGTTTTCACTTTAACTTCTTAAAATAACTCTTTTAACAGCATTAGTGATGGCTTTGTCGTCGAGTTGGTACTTTTTTATCAGTTCTTCCGGTTGGCCGGACTCGGCGAAAGTATCTTTAAGCCCCACAAATTCGATTGGCGTTGGTAGTTTTTTGGCCAAAACCTCGGCGATTAATCCACCAAGACCCCCGGCAATTTGGTGGTCTTCAACAGTAACAACCGCGCCGGTTTGCTGCGCTAATTTTACAATTGTTTCCTCGTCAACCGGCTTAAGCGTGGAGACATTGGCGACTAAAACTTGCGTTCCGGATTCCTTCAATTGTTTGGCGGCGAGTAGGGCGTAGTAAACTAGATAACCGGTGGCAAAAATAACCGCTTTGGGGCTTTCGGCTTCCCAGAAAGTTTGGATATTTTTGTCAAACGGAGTTTCATTGGTGGTGATGATTGGTGTTGCGGCGCGGGAAAATCTTAGATAAACCGGGCCGTCGATTTTAGCCGCTTCAAGCGTGACTTTTTTGGCTTCAATGACATCGCAGGGAGAAAAAATTGTCATGCCCGGCAAAGTGCGCATAATCGCGATGTCTTCGGTAGCTTGATGGGTAGCGCCGTCCGGGCCGGTTAAAATTCCGGCGTGATGACCGGCAATTTTAACATTAGCGCCGTTGCAAGCGATGGTGGTTCGGATAGTCTCCAGATTCTTTCCGGGAGAAAAAACCGCATATGAGGAAGCGAAGGGGATTTTGCCGCTGACTGCCAGGCCGGCGGCGATGGCGACCATGTTTTGTTCGGCCACGCCGACTTCAAAAAAGCGCTCGGGAAATTTTTGGGCAAATTGTTCACATCTGGTTGATTCGGATAAATCTGCAGTCAAAACCACCACATTGGGATTTGTTTCCCCCAGCTCAAGTAAAGCTTGTCCAAAACCGTCTCTGACAGCACGTGTCTCGACTACTTCTTCGAATAATTTTTCATTAAGTTTGAAATTAGGGTTCAACATAATCGAAATTTCTAATTCCTAATTTTTAATTTCTAATCAATTCTCAATTTTCAAGTTCAAAACTCTAGAAATTAGGTTAATTAGAGCAATTAGGTTAATTTTTATTTATTCTTCCTTGTAAAGTTTTAAGTTCAATCATTGCTTTTTTGGCTTGTTCAGAGCTTGGTACTTTGCCGTGCCAGTCAACTTTATTTTCCATGAACGAAACTCCCATGCCCGGAATGGTGTTGGCGATAATTACAGTCGGCTTTTCAAACACTGCGTGGGCATTCCTGATGGCATCAACAAAAGCGGAAATATTATTGCCGTCAACTTCCAAAACGTGCCAGTTAAAAGCTTCAATTTTATTTTTCAATGGTTCAAGCGGCATGACTTCTTCGGTAAAACCGTCAATTTGAATATTATTCCGGTCAATTATTAGCGTTAGATTGTTCAGCCGATTTTTGCCGGCGAACATTAATGCTTCCCAGGTATTACCTTCTTCCATTTCTCCGTCAGAGGCGATAACGTAAGTATGATAATTTTTACGGTCCAGTTTGGCCGCTAAAGCAATGCCGATTGCTTGCGAAATGCCCTCACCTAAAGGTCCGGAAGTAGTTTCTAATCCGGGAAGCAAAGTGCGGTAGGGGTGACCTTGCAGTCTTGAATCAATTTTGCGCAATGTTTTCAGTTCATTAATTGGAAAATAGCCGCTCATCGCCATCAAGGCATAGCGGATGGGGCAGATGTGGCCATTAGACAAAATTAAGCGGTCGCGGTCCACCCAGTTTGGATCTTTGGGATCATGTTTTAAAATGTGAAAATAAAAGGCGGTAAAAATGTCGGCCATGCCTAAACTTCCGGCGGAATGTCCGCTGCCTGCTTCAAGAAGCATTTCAATTACTAATTGGCGGGCTTGGTTGGCTTTAAGCTCCAAATCTTTAAGTTTATCTTCGGGCAGTTCTAAGTTCATCGCATTATTAGCATGAATTAAATCGCCAAAAATTACAAGTTTTATTAACTTCCTCTGGCGGTAATCCTTGTTTTGTGAGAGAATAATTGACATGTCCGCTTATTACAATCCGAGAAGAAAAGGAAATCTATACGATGCGAGTTTGGATATTCCATTCCGGTTAAGCCGTTCAAAACTGGATTTGTTTTTAAATTGCCCGCGCTGTTTTTATCTGGATAGAAAGCTAGGCGTGGCCCAGCCGCCGGGATATCCGTTTTCCCTAAATTCCGCCGTCGATAAGCTTTTGAAAAAAGAGTTTGATGTTTTGCGGGAGAAAGGGGAGCCGCATCCTCTAATGACCAAGTTTGGAATTGACGCTATTCCTTATAGCAGCGAGAAATTAGACCAGTGGCGTGACCCGTTTAAAGGCATCACTTATGCAATGCCAAATACTAATTTAGTTATTACCGGAGGAGTGGATGACATCTGGCAAAATCCAAGCGGAGAATTAATCGTCGTTGACTATAAAGCAACCTCAAAAGAGGAAGAGGTTAGTTTGGATGCAGAGTGGCAAATCGGTTACAAGCGGCAGATGGAAATTTATCGGTGGCTGTTCAGAATGAATAATTTCAAAGTCGCCAAAACAGGGTATTTTGTTTACTGTAACGGCAAAACCGACGGCGACGGGTTTGACGCGAAACTGGAATTTGACATTAAAATTCTTCCTTATGTCGGCGACGATTCGTGGGTCGAAAAAGCGGTTCTGGATGCGTATGACTTATTAAATTCAAACCAAATTCCGGCAAGTTCGCCTGATTGTGATTATTGCAATTACCGAAAAGCCGCCAAAGACGTCGAAAAATAACCCTGTTTTACGAAGATGGAGTTGCAGTTGGTTTTGGTCCAAATCTTCCATGGAAACCGTTGCCATTCACTCCTCCTCTTGATCCGCCAAATCCTGCAAACATTGGTATGTAATTTAGGTTAATGCCATTGGTTTGCGCCCAGGTTTTTAACTCACTTTGTATTGTTTGCATTTGAGTTTTTCTTTGGGTTCCAGTCAAGCCATTCAATTGAGCGTTTAAAGTATTAAGCTCGGCCAAGATTGCTGTTTCCTGATCGCTGGTTATTTTTCCGGAGGAAACCAGTTTATCAAGCCTGGCTTTTTCTTGCGCTTGGATTTGCGCCGGCGTCAGTGTTGGGCGCGGCGTAACGTTTGCTTTTACCTGACTTTTATATTGACTGATCGCTGTCGCAACCTGAGTTTTATCAAGGCCAAATTTTTGCTCAATAAAAGTAATTAAGCCTTGGAAAAAGTTGGGCTTATTATTGGTTGTTGTTTGAGCAAAAACAGGTTGTACAACAAACAAAGCGGTTGTTAAAAGCGTGAGAATTGTTAAGACGACTGTAATTTTTTGCTTTTTCATATTCACCTCCTTTTTTGGTCAGAAATCTATCGTAAAGAAAATTTCTTAGAAAAAGCTGAGTATTTTTAATTTGACAAAAGATAAAGAATTTACATCATCCTGAACCAGTCGGTGTTGGGGTATCGGTCGGCGTCGGAGTAGGAGTTGGGGTATCGGTCGGCGTTGGCGTCGGAGTGACAGTTGACGAACCGCTGAAAGCAATACTCAGAGAAGCATTATGGACGTCAGTAACAACAAAGTTGCCGGTTGTATCTTGAATCGTAAAAGTATCGGTTCCCGCATTTTGTGAAGTAACCGTAAAAGTTACGACACCATTTTGCGCTTGGACAGTCACCGGCGAGGAAGAGCCATTGATAGCAAGGCTTGAGTCGCTGGAGGTTTGTGTCATAGTAACGTTATCGGAGGAAACGTCAGCCTCGCTGCAATCGCGGATGTGGACAGTAATTGTTACGGTTGCGCCGGTATTGGCGGAAACCGGCGAGGCCGGATAATAATCCGAGTACCAAGAATTTGGTGTGTCGTTGGCGGTTGCGCAATTAGTATTTCCGCTGGAAGAAGAGCCACCGCTATTATTAAACGTGATGCTGGGATTGTTGTTATTAACGTTGGTAACGGTAAAATTGCTGGTAGTATCCTGCACAACCAAGGTGACGGTTCCGTTAACCTGCGAGGCAACGGTAAAACTGGCGATTCCGTTTTGCGTAGTCACGGCATAAGGAAGATTATTGCCGTTAATTTGCGTGTTGGAATCGCCCGAACTTAAAGAAATGTTTAGCTTGTCAGAAACCGGTGCAGTGTTTCCGTTACAGTCGCGGATATAAACATACATGGTAATGGAGCCGGTATTGGTTGATGCAGCCGAAGGATTTGGATAAACGTCGGAATACCATGAATTGGGTGTGCCGGAGCCGGTAGTGCAATTTGAGTTGCTAGAGCTGGAAGTGGTCGGAGTTGTAATTACTAACGGAGCGATGGTTGGCAGCGGCGCGAAAGTCGGGAAAGGCGTTGGGATAACGACATTATCAGAATTGGAATTATCAACATTGTCGTCGGGAGCAGATGTTGGGATGGCAATAGTTGGAAGGGGATTATTGGATTTGGTGGAATTAAAAATTTCATCATTAGAATTTTGTGAAGTTGAGTTCATTTTGGACAGCAGATAGCCCCTGTACCACATGGCGACCACAATAAAAGCAATCACGGAAAGTAAGATTGTAATCGCAATTTTATGTTTAATTAGAAAGGCGACAATTTTTTTGACCGGTTCAGGGTTTAATCGGGAGAAATGAGGTAATTTAGGAAGATTTGGCAACTTCAGTTTCATGATAAAAGTATAGCACTAAATAATGTCATCAAAACTTGAAATTCAGCTGAAAATAACCTCATTTGACAAGAGGTAAAAAGGGGAGCACGCGAAAATTTCTAATTCCTAATTTCTAATTTTTAATGTTGGGCGATGATTGATTTTGGATAGAAGGGGTTGACAGGCTGTTCGTTTTGTAATACAATTTGTTACATATGAGAGCGATAGTAAATATTTCCTTGCCAATTCAACTTGATGCTGTTGTTAAAACAGAAGTTTCCTCTGGGAATTATGCTAGCACTAGTGAATTTTTTAGAACTTTGCTAAGAAATTGGATGGAAACTAAGGCAGTAAAAGAATTAGAAGAAAGCAGAAAAGAATTAAAGATGGGAAAAGGTAAAGTTTTAACTTCTCTTTCTGAACTTCGCTGAATTTATTAGATGAAAATAATTTACTCCACTAAGTTTGCCAAGGAGTACAAGAAATTATCTCTTAAAGTTAAGAAACTTGCTGAGAAAAAGGAAAAAATCTTCCGAAAGGATCTATTTGAACCAAGCCTTAAAACGCATAAGCTTACGGGAAAGCTAAAGGAATATTATTCTTTTTCAATAGACTATCAATACCGGATTATTTTTGAATTTGCCGGAAAAGATGTTGTTTGGTTTCATTCGGTGGGCACCCACGAGATTTATAAATAAAGAAATTTGACAGCGGGCTGTAGCCGAAGCGAAGGACTTGCAAAAGTGCAAAAAGCGGAGTAAATATCTGCTATAATTTTTTGATATGGAAGAAAATTTAGAAAAAATTATATTTAGTTTGGAAAGTGAGTTTCAAAAGCCGGAAGTCCGGAAATCAATAGAGAAGCTAGACGAATTAATATCCGATGATTTTTACGAGATAACGAGTTCAGGACTGGTGACTTTTAAAAAGGACTGCTTGGTTAACTTGCCAGTGGCTCCGGAAATAAAATTTGTTATGACCGGTTTTAGAATTAATGTGCTTTGTTTGGGTATGGTTCAGACTTTATTTAAGACAGAAAAGACAGTTGTTGAGACAGGAAAAGTAAGTTATTCGATGAGAAGTTCAATATGGAAGAATGAAAATGGAAAGTGGAGAATGATATTTCATCAAGGAACCCCATCAGATAAATAATCCAATTGATCCCGATTCAATCGGGATTGACAACGGGCGGAAAGGGGAGCGCTTCAAATTTCTAAGTTTTAATTCCTAATTTCTAAGTTAGACCTGTGATTGAGATTGTGAGAAGTTGGAATTTTTATGCTAACTTGCGGGATGGCCGAGCAAGCGGAAAGCAGTGTATTCATCTCCCATGAATTGGAGAACGTTTATGCCTTTTCTTAATTGATTTGTTGAGGGCAAAGTTGTTACAGGTAGTTCACCTCTATGTCCAACTCTAACCTTTAATACATTCTTCGTGCCATCTTCATATGCCATATTCAATCTTACTTCATGCTGCCATTCGTTACCTTCTCGTCCTACTCTTATATATTTACCTTCTACAAAAGCTACAACTCGTCCACGACCTGTTTGTATCGTAAGAGGATTTGTTTTAAGACCATCTAGATCTTGACCAGTAGATTGTTCAGTATCAACAAGTATGTCGTTTACTAATCTATAAAAAGTTCGTGCTGTGTCTACCTGCTCTCGCTCTAATCTCGTTGTTCCTCTAATAGTGGCGTTAACTGCTTCATTTGCAGCTTCTAGTGGTCCTCTGTAAGTTCGTGCTCTTTCAACCATATAGTAGAAGTATTATAGGCGTAATTAAGGTATTGTCAATACCTTAAAATAAAGATGGGGTTGTGGATTGGGGCTCGGGAATTATTAGCTTCAATTGTCCACAAACTGTGGTGGAATTATCGAGAAATTTAGCCTCAGGTTTTGTTCAAAAGCCACAAATTTGTGGTGTCCACATTCTCGTGGTGGCTTGAGGCTAAGTTGTGGAACTTGTGTATAATAAAAATCGCTCCACAAATGCGTTGTGGTCCACAAAGTTTTCAGGCAGTCTGATATAATTGCTTCATGGGTGGGAAGTTTTTTGAATTTAAGATTAAAGCTAGCTCCGCAGGCGACACAAAAAATAAATTAGGCGCTCTTGTTTTGGGAGAACCAAAAGTAAGAAATGTTATCGATACATATTTAATAACCAGCTCCGGCGAGACAGAAAAAATCTATGAATCTGGTGATAAAATCTTCCACACAGTTGTCAGAAAAACCAAAGACGGATTTGAAATGGACGCCAAGCTAATCGATACAGCAGAAAAACAAAGACTGCTCAATAATAATAAAACAGACAAGATAATTAGAAAACAGCGAACGATTTGGAATGTTGACGGAATTGATGTCGCAATTGATGAAGTTGAGAGTTTAGGTGTTTTTATTGAATTTCAAGGGAGAAATTTGCAGAAATTACTGGATTTCATAAAATCCCTCGGATTTTCTCCGGAAGATTTCACTTTACAACCCTACAATAAGCTCTAAACTTTCTGATATAATTGCTTCATGAGTAAAAAAACCTATGCTTTTGTTGATGCCTCAAACCTTTTTTATGGTGGAGAAAAAGATTTAGGTTGGAAGATTGACTACTTAAAGCTGCATAAATATTTAAAAATAAAATATGGAGTTATTGAAGTTTATTATTTTGGGGGAATAGAAATTCATGGTTATGGTTACGACTATTTAAAAAATGACAGCGTTTCTTTAATTAAATTAAGAAATTATTTAGAAGATTATATAAAAAGAGAAGGGGAGAAATTTGATGAAGCAAAACTACTTTTGCTGTCAAGGCATATACAAAGGATAAAGTTTTACCTAAAACTGCAAAAATTCGGATATAAGTTATTTTTAAAACCGGTAAAAACATATCATCAGGGCAATATCATCCAAAGAAAAGCTAATTGCGATGTGGAGATGGCTTTTTACCTGATGAAAGAGAAGGAAAATTTTAATAGAGTAGTTATCTTATCGGGCGACGGAGATTTTTTACCTTTACTAAAGTATTTAAGAGAAATAGGTAAGGAGGTAATAATTTTATCTAGAGGCTCAAGAACCGCTAGGGAGATAAAACAGTTTGCCGGAAGTAATTTTAGAGATTTCGTTCGTTTAGAAAATGAGTTGAAGTTTAGTAAAAAATAAAAAAAGAAGCGGACATACGAAATATCCGCTTCATGTTTAGTAAAGCTATTATAGCAAACTTAGAGAAAAAGTCAATATGAGAAGGGAAGTCAAAGCATGAGTTTGAGTATTGGAATTGTGGGGTTGGCGAATGTGGGGAAGTCCACGCTGTTTAATGCTTTGTTAAAAAAGCAGACGGCGTTTGTGGCCAATTATCCTTTTGCCACCATTGAGCCAAACATCGGCGTAGTTCCTGTTCCGGATGGGAGATTAACAAAACTGGCAGAAATTACTCAAGCCGAACATAAAATGGTCAATCCGCCTCCAATAATTCCGGCAACAGTTTCATTCGTTGATATTGCGGGTTTGGTAAAAGGTGCGGCCACCGGTGAGGGTTTGGGCAATAAATTTCTTTCCCACATCCGCGAGTGCGACGCCATCGCTCAAGTCATTAGATATTTTAAAGATACAAATGTAATTAGAGAGAAAAGTTCTACCGACGCAAAGTCGGATTTTGAAGTGGTAAATACCGAGTTAATTCTCGCGGATTTACAAACGATACAAAATTCAAAAGGCAAAATTCAAAAGGCAAAAGTAAAAGTCAAAGGTCAAAATGAAGCAATCGAAAAATTAGAAAAAGGTTTACTTGAGGGGAAATTAGGTAAAGATATAGAATTGTCGGATGAAGAAAAAACAGCGGTCAGAGAATTGCAACTTTTGACGATGAAACCGATGTTCACCATTGCCAACGTTGACGAGGATGAGGTTTCTAAAGATTTCGGAGCGGATGCAATTGCGGTTTGCGCCAAGACCGAGTCGGAGCTTTCCGAAATCTCGGAAGATGAACAAAAAGATTATCTCAAAGAATTGGGAGTTTCGCAGTCCGGTTTGGAAAAGGTCATTAGAGAGGGCTACAAAATCTTAAATTTAATTTCGTATTTAACTTGCGGAGAAAAAGAGGTTAGGGCGTGGACCATTACCAAAGGCTCAAACGCTCTTTTGGCCGCCGGCGTAATCCACACCGATTTTATGCAGAAGTTTATTAAAGCCGAAGTCGTTTCGTATCAGGACTTCGTTGCGGATAACGGATGGAAAGGCTCACGAGCGCTTGGCAAAACCCGCTTTGAAGGCCGCGACTACATCATGAAAGACGGAGAAGTGGTTGAGTTTAAGATAGGTGCCTAAAGCCTCACACAATTTTCTCCATTGTAATCCTATATTAAATATGATATAAACCTAACATGAGTAACACAGAAACACGCGCAGCAACAATAGGAGAAATTGTTGCCTCAATGCCCGCCTGGGTATATTTTTTAAGCCTCGGTGAAAGTGAAGCAGTTCAGCCGGTGGGCGTAAAGTTTTCCGCCGGTGGCATCAGCGTAGAGTTACGTAAAGTACTGGCAGTTACGGACTCGGGAAAGCCGGAGGAAATAGGCAGGAGAGTGGTTTCCGAAGCAGACATTGAAAAAGCAGTCAGATGGAGAACTACAGCATTCAATCAGCTTTTGGATTTTAGCGCCGAAGACAGGACTCCATTCGTTGCCGTAATGGATAAGATAGAAGAAATCGATGAATTTGTAAATGTCGGGATATCTAATTTTCTGGCAGAAGGAACAGTTTCCGTTAGTGATATAAGAAGAGTCGGCAATGGATTTCCTTTACTGGATTTGGTAAGAGCTAGCGGTGAAGGCGCAGATAGGCGAACTGATACGGTTGTTATTTCGGGCGATAGGTTTATCGGCGTGCAGTATCTAGACAGAGACAGAAGAGACCTTCCTACGCCGGCAAGTTTAGTCAGCAATATACAAGTTATTGATCAGGTGCTGCAGGAATTTGTTGCTGCCGGCCGGGAATAATAGTTAAGTCTCTCTTTCATTAACTTCTTATTGATTTATAATCTGACATGAGTTTAAAATCGGCGACTAGGCCGCGATCGCGGCGTTAAAAATTTCTTGTTCATCTGCATCTTCCGGCTTCTTTGCAAAAACCTCAACGGAATTATTTTTTGTTTGCTGTTTTATGCTGGCTACGTTATTAGCCGGATCCGGTCGTCCCGCCAAATCTCCGACTAAACCAAATCTTCCGCCTTTATCTTGGATTTCTTTAATAATTATTGGAAGAGCTGTAACATCAGCCGGTCTGGCATGCTCCAAAACAATTGTTCCGCCAATTAAATTGCCGTGCTTATTTAAGATGCCGCTATTAACTTGATTGACGAGTCTTTGAATTCTTTCGGGACTAGTGTTATAAGCATCTGAGGTGCCTTCGGAACTCACAGTCCAATAAACTATTCTTAAACCCTCAGTGTTTGCGGCTTTCCAGAAATAAGGATTGTTAAACGATCCGGCGCCCCCCGGTGCTCTAATTAAATATTCTTTATAGTTTGGATCGCCTAGATCTCTTCGCACAACTGCCAGCTGGTCGGACATTTGCTTTTCCATAAAAGGAATATCGGTGGTGGTCATTTTTGCATGATTTTCCGTATGGTTTTCGATTTCATCGCCATACGATAAAGCCAGTCTCATAATTGCAGCTTGCGAAGGACTCTTAATGGCTGCTCCAATGCAGAAAAGCGTAATCCTTGCTCCCATCTCATGAGCAGTTTCGATTGCTTTTTTTGTTTCCGATGGTTTACCCTTTGGGTAGTAGCAATCGTCAACAGTTAAGTAAACCGTTTTGCCGTCGTATGGCCCGTGTTTAATCACATGGCCGCTTGTAGGAAGTCCTTTGGAGGACGGTTTTTTAGTCGGAGTTGGTGTTGGCTCGGGAGTTGGGGACGGAGTAGGCTCGGGAGTTGCGGTTGAAGTTGGTGTTGGTTCCGGAGTTGGAGTCAGCGTAGCGGTTGGTTCCGGAGTTGACGTCGGGGTTGGTTCCAAGGTTGGAGTCGGTGTTGGCGTAAAGGTTTCGGTCGGTGAAGCAGTCGGAAGTCGTGTTCCGGTCGGATAGACTCCGTCAGGATTAGCGTTTCCACCACAGCCACTAAAGGCCACAGCTGCACCAAAAGCTAAACTTCCTAATACACCGAGACGTTCTCTTGACATATAACTTAAGGATTATACCATATCTCAGCCTACTCACCTAACTCGTCAATTGGCGCTTTTCTTATTGATTTACCGCCTCAACTTTGGTAAGATTGGAAGCACATGAAAACATATCAATTAGTTTTGGTTTTAAAAACATCCGTTACGGAGGCAAATAGAAAAAAATTTATCGAAACCATTAAGGGTTGGTTTGGCGATGCCAAAGTTACCAAAGAAGAAGAGTGGGGAGAAAAAACCCTAGCCTACGAAATTAAACATGAAAAGACGGGCTTTTATTTGAATTTTTTGCTGGAATCAGTTAAGATACCGGCAGACTTGGAAAAGAAATTATTTGCTAACGAAAACGTACTGAGGCATTTAGTAATCAAAGTCTAATATGGCACGAAGTTTAAACAGAGCTCAGTTAATCGGCAACTTAACCCGCGATCCGGAATTAAGATATACACCGTCGGGAACCGCGGTTTGTTCATTTAGTATCGCGACCAACCGTAATTGGACCACCGACTCCGGTGAGAAGAAAGAAGAAGTTGAGTTTCACCGCATTGTGGCTTGGAATAAATTGGCCGAACTTTGCTCGCAATTTTTAACTAAGGGCAGAAAAGTGTTTGTTGAAGGAAGAATAACCACCAGAAGTTGGGCGGCACAGGACGGAACGCAAAAACAAACGACAGAAATAATTATTAACGATATGATTCTTTTGGACAACCGCAGACCCGGCGGGGAGCAAGGAGCAGTCGCGGCAGAAGACGAGGTTCAAGAGTCTCCAAAAGAGGAATCAGAGAAACCAACAAAAGCAAAAAAAACAAAAGAGGAAGAACCGGTCCAAGAAACACCCAGTGAGGATGAAGTTGCTCCGGATGACATACCGTTCTGATCAGCAACTAGCAATTAGCCACTAGTCGCTAGGAACTAGTCGCTAACAAACTAATTTATGGCTAAGAAGAAAAAAATAATCAGAAAGAAAATTGCAAAAAACACTCCCAAAGAGTGTTATTTTTGCGTCGAAAAAAAAGAACCGCAATTTCAAGAAACCGCAATTTTGAATAAATTTATTACCGACCGGGCAAAAATTGTTTCGGGACTACGAAGTGGACTTTGTCAGAAACACCAAAAAAGAGTAACTCTGGCGATTAAAAGAGCCAGGCAATTGGCGCTTCTGCCATTTGTGGTCAAAGTATAATTTTGAAAATGACTTTACTGCCTGTTCTTCTTCCAGAAGGTTATAATGCAAAAGTTTCTGTCGGTGATCATATTACGGCAGGGCAGGTTTTGGCCGAGGGGCAAGAAAAAGCCCAAGAAGTAATTGTTCCACTAGCTCATCAGCTAAAACTCGTTCCGCAAAAAGCCATTAAATCGCTAAAGAAAAATCCGGGCGATAGCGTAACGGTTGGTGAGGTTCTGGCGGCAAAAAAATCGTTGCTTTCCACCAATGAAGTTATCAGTGAATTTTCAGGGACAGTGGTCAGAATCAATGAAGAAACAGGCGATGTGGTAATTCGAGTCAGCGGGGGAGCGCAAGATCTTAAAATCATTAATTCTCCGGTTGATGGTACGGTTGACTCTTTAGCTAATGGAAAAGTGGTTTTAAAAACCGATAAAGAAGCGATTATGGCGCTGGATGGTGTCGGTGGGGAAGCAGAAGGTGCTATTGAATATTTGCCGGATTCCGACGAAACCAAACTAGACACTTCAATCAAGGGAAAAATTCTGTTAACTAAGTCAATTGATAAACTTTACGTTTTTAAGACAATTGGGTTAGAAGCGACGGGAATAGTTACGGAAAAACTGGAGGGCATTGATTTTGTAGATTTGGAAGAAAGACAGGTCAAGATGCCGGTTTTGGCAGTTAGCGAAGAGGACTTTGGGAAACTCATAAAAGAGAAAGATAAAAATATCTATCTTTTTGGTAAAAATAAAAGCATAATCATTCTATGAGAAATAAGACTTTGCAAGTAATTTTGGTTGTTATAATTACTTTTTTTGTTGGGTATTTTGTGGGAACCCTCAAAATTAATCTGGATTGGCAAAATTACAAGCCCGTCTTAAATGTGACAAGTAAAGAGCCGCCCGCAGGAACTATCAATGTGGACTTTAATCCTTTTTGGATTGTTTGGCAGAACCTCTTAACCAATTATTACGACAAGTCAAAATTAGATCAACAGAAAATGCTTGATGGCGCAATTAACGGTATGGTAGCCGCTATCGGGGATCCCTTTACTATGTATCTTCCACCAGTTGCTAATAACGATTTTAAACAAAGTTTGGCCGGGCAGTTTAGCGGGATTGGTGCGGAACTGGGGACAAAGGGTAAAGACATTATTGTCATCGCTCCCTTGGATGGCAGTCCGGCGGAAAAGGATGGCATTAAGGCCGGCGACGCCATCCTCAAAGTGGACGGGCAATCAACCGCGGGTTGGGATTTATCCAAAGCGGTTTCTATAATCAGAGGAACAAAAGGAACGACGGTGACTTTGACAATTACGCACCAGAATTCTCCAAAACAAATTGACATTGCTATAGTTAGGGATGTTATCACGGTTAAAAGTGTGGCAATGAATATTGAATCGGCAAAATGTTCAAATACCGGTTGTACAAATGTTGCAAAAAATTTATGTTCAGGAAATAATTGTACAGAATTTGCCTACATCAGATTGTCGCAGTTTGGTGACAATACCAACGCAGAATGGTTAAGTTTAGTAAAAGGGATTAGCGACAAAATCAATCAGGACAAAAATATTAAAGGTGTTGTTTTAGATTTAAGAAATAACCCCGGTGGATATTTAACCGACGCGCAGTTTATTGCTGCGGAGTTTTTGCCGATGGATACGGTGGTTGTCAGCGAAGATAACGGTACAACCCAAACTCAGTTGAAAGTGCAAAGGCAGGGATTACTAGTTACCCCCAAAATCGTTATATTAATTAATAAAGGCAGCGCCTCGGCCAGCGAAATTGTTGCGGGAGCGCTCAGAGATCACAACAAGGCAATTTTAGTCGGGGAAACTTCCTTTGGAAAAGGCACGGTTCAGGAAGCGCAGGATTTGGGCGACGGAGCGGGATTACACATCACTATCGCCAAATGGTTGACTCCCAATGGAATTTGGGTTAACGGTAAAGGTTTAACGCCTGACGTTTCTGCTCAACTGGATCCAAAAAATCCATCCGAAGATACACAACTTGATAAAGCGGTTTTTGAATTGTTAAAATAAAAAGAATTTATGTTCAAACAAAACGTTCCCCTTAAAGATTACAGCCGGTATCAAATCGGCGGCCTGGCAGCCTATTTTTTAGAAATTTCAACCAAAGACGACTTATTAAAGGGACTTAAGGAGTGGAGAAAAGTTTCCGTAGCATTTCCTCAAGAGGAAAAGAAAATCTTTATTTTGGGTGGGGGAACTAATATTTTATTTTCCGATGAAGGATTTAATGGGTTAGTCTTAAAAAACTCAATTGACAGCATTGAATCAAAAGAAAATAAAGTGACAGCCGGAGCAGGAACTCTGGTTGTAAGTCTTTTGGATTTCTGCATCGAAAATTCACTATCTGGTTTGGAATGGGCAGGGGGATTACCCGGGACAATCGGTGGAGCGGTACGGGGCAATGCCGGCGCGTTTGGCGGAGAAACAAAAGATAGTGTCTTAGAAGTTGTTAGCATTGACCTAGAAACTTTTCAAGAAATAAAAAGAAGCAAGGAAGAATGCGAATTTTCTTACCGGACCAGTATTTTTAAGACAAGAGCTAAAAACGAATTGATTGTTTCGGCGACTTTTGAATTTACTAAAGGTAACAAAGAGGACATCAGGAGTAAAATTTTAGAGAAAACGGAATTTAGAAAAATTAAACTTCCGCTTGATTATCCGAATGCCGGCAGCATTTTTAAAAATGTTCCATTCAGTTTAGTTCCCGAACAGTATAAAAAGGAGCTTTCACAATACGTCAAAAACGATCCTTTTCCGGTGGTACCAACAGCAAAAATTATTTTTCTCGCCAGGCTTAAGGATAAAAAAGTTGGGGACGCGATGGTTTCCGATAAACACACAAACTTTATCGTCAATTTAGGTAATGCCAAAGCATCTGAGGTTAAAGCATTAATCAAAATTATCAAGTCAGCAGTTAGGCAAAAATACCAAATTGAATTGGAAGAAGAAATCATCTACCCCTAATCTTCATAACCTCAAAATCATTGACTGATAAGCTTCAACAATAGTATAAATAATTGTGGGGAACTTTTTTTTAGATTTAACGGTAATTATCTGTCTGGCCGCAGTTCTTTCACTTATCTTCCGGCTGCTTAAGCAGCCGGCAATCCTCGCTTACATTTTAACCGGCATTATTATTGGTTTTTTCCACTATTTCCAAAGTTCCAATCAGGATATTTTGCAAACCATGTCGCAAATCGGCGTCACGCTGCTTCTTTTTATGGTTGGTTTGGAAATTAAAGTTTCCGAGCTATTTTCTCTTGGTAAATCACTGCTGATTGCCGCGGTCGGGCAAATTGGATTGACAATCCTTGGCGGATTTGCGCTAGCCACTTTTTTTGGCTTTGACCTTTTAACCTCTTTTTATATCGCCATGGCGCTGACTTTTTCCTCAACGATTATCGTAGTCAAGCTTTTGTCCGACAAGCGGGAAATGCACGCTTTGTATTCCAAGTTTTCAATCGGAATTCTTTTGGCTCAAGACATTGTGGCGATTGCTCTTTTAATGCTTTTGTCCGGTGTCGGCACGAGAACGCAAGGATTAGATATGCTGATGACTATCATTTTAACTTTTGTCAAAGGCGGAATTTTGGTTGCGGTCGTTGCGCTTTTAAGCCGGCACTTTTTCCCCAAATTTATTGAGTCAATCGCCAAATCTTCGGAAACGCTTTTCCTTATCAGTCTGGCTTGGGTTTTCGGTTTGGCGGCCATCGTCAGTTCGCCATACGTTGGTTTTTCAATTGAAATCGGCGGATTTTTAGCAGGACTCGCGCTTGCCAACACCATGGCTAATTACCAGATTATTGCCAAAGCAAAAATTCTGCGGGACTTTTTCATAGTTTTATTCTTTGTTCTCTTAGGAATCCAAATGTCTTTTGCCGATCTTCCCATGATTATCATTCCGGCGATTTGCCTTTCATTATTTGTACTTTTAGTTAAGCCGTTTCTAGTAACTTTGGTGATGGCGGCAATGGGTTACCGAAAAAGAACGGCCTTTTTGACCGGCCTAACGCTTTCGCAAATTTCCGAGTTTTCTTTAGTTCTGATTTTTATGGGCTACAAACTAGGACAAATTAATCAAAAAATTGTCTCCTTAATTACTGTGGTTGGGTTAATCAGCTTTTTTGTCTCAACCTATGGGTTAATCAATTCGAAACTGCTTTACCGCAAAATGGCGCCATTCTTAGGTTTTTTGGAAAGAAGCGATCTGAAAAAAGACGAAATCAGTGAACCCGAAGACAGTTTGGAAAATCTGGACAATCATGTGGTCGTCGTTGGCGGCGATCAAATGGGGGAGAGCATTATGGAAGCTTTGGAGGATAGGGATATGGATGTGGTATTGGTTGATTTTGATCCGAATATTCTCAAAAAATTAAAAGATAAGAAAGTGCACCGTCTGTTTGGTGATATTGCCGACTTGGACATTCAGGAACGGGCAAAACTAACACAGGCGAAAATGGTGATTTCAACTATTCCCGACGCGGAAGACAATATCTTACTTCTTAAAGAATTAAAACACGAAAACAGGCGGGCAAAAGTGGTAGTAATGGCGCTGGACAGTCACGACGCGAAACTGTTGTATAAAGAGGGTGCCGATTATGTAATTTTGCCGCATTTGGCGGGCGGAAGACAAATGGCGGAAATTATTTTAGATAACCATTTAGATAAAATCGAAAAATTAAAAGAGAAAGACGCTAAGTATTTGGGGTAATGTTTGTTTCGGGAAGTTGGTTATAGTTTAACCATCTTCTGGTTTTTGGATCCATTTTATCCCAACTTTCAGACCAGGGTAAGATACGTAATCCGTATTCAGCGAATTTGAATAACTGTGAGTACAGTTCTCGTCTTGGATCCACCCGCGAATGTTTTTGGGCTCTCTGAATACGCACAATGCGTAAGACATCTGTGTTGACCACCTCATGAGCCGCTACGGCAATTCCTATTATCTCCCTCGAGTCCGTTCTGTCGGAAAGAAAAGCGATCATCCGAAGTCCCGATTGTCGGGTATAAACTAGCTCAATTTGAAAAGGTTGTCCTTCAATTGCCACTGTTTTTTCGAAGGATCCATTGCGTGGTTCAATTTTTGGAACAGAAGGAGAGAGGGATGGAGAGAAATCTTGTCTTTCTAAGACGGTTGCCATAAATTTTTCCTTTTTCCAAGTTATCACAAAAGAAAGATGTCAGTCAAGGGGTGATTTATGATTGGGTTTCGAGGGTTTTCATTTCTTTAATTACATCGTCTAAGTTTCCGTTCATGATGCTGGGAAGATTGCGCCATGATTTGTTCACGCGGTGGTCCGTTAGTCTGTCCTGCGGAAAATTGTAGGTCCGGATTTTTTCCGCGCGCATACCACGGCCGACTTGAGTGGCTTTAAGTCCGGCAATTTCTCCGTGCTGTTTTTCGACTTCAATCTCCCACAATTTTGCCCGAAGCATTTCCATTGCCAGCTCACGGTTTTGCGCCTGAAAGCGTTGCGTTTGACAGTTGACAACAATGCCGGTTGGTTTATGTTTTAGCCTAACGGCAGTAGAAACTTTGTTAACGTTTTGCCCGCCGTGTCCGCCACTTCTGTGCGCCTCAAACTCGATATCTTCGGGATTAATATGTAAATCGATGTCTTCCAGTTCCGGTAAAATAGAAACAGTAGCGGTAGAAGTATGCACCCGTCCGCGTTTTTCGGTCGTGGGAATCCGTTGGACGCGGTGGACACCGGCTTCAAATTTCAATAGTTCAAAAGCGCCATGTCCTTCAATTTTAATAACGTCCTCGTCCAGCGCCTCGACTTTAAAACCTTTCATTTGGGCAAAGCGGGAATACATCCGTAATAATTCCTGTCCCCAGTTAGTGGCTTCGTCGCCACCGGCTGCGCCGGAAACTTGCACTAGAACATTTCTTTCGCCCAAGGAATCATCGTTCGAGTCTTCTTCAACACTCGTGTTTTCGTAGGTCTTTAGAATCTCTGCTTTTTGCTGTTTGAGATTATCGATTTCTGCTTTGGCTAGTTCGGCCAATTCGGGATCTTCAAGAAGATTTTTTGTTTCCTCAATCTTTTTATCCAGCTCATTTAATTGAACTTGTCGATAATCATCCATAGGAGAAACCCGCCTGTCGGCGAGGCTTAGCTAAGCTATGTCCATTAACATTTCGCGCAGCGTCTTTGGGGCATTGTCGGCTTTTTGCTTTTCTTTTTCTTTTTTCTTGGTCACGTGCAGTTGTCCAACAACCACTTTTTTGTTGAACTTTTCAATTCGAGAACCGGTGTCAACAAATCTTTGTTCGCCGGTATAAAAAGGATGGCATTTATCGCATAATTCCACATGAATTACAGGTTGGGTTGAACCAATCGTAAATGTGTTTCCGCACTGGCAAATAACCTGCGCGTTTTCAAAAAATTGTGGATGAATTGCCTGTTTCATAGGTCTAATTATATCGCAAAACCGTATCTAATACAAGGTTTTTCTCCGTTGACAAGGAAAAACTTAAGTTATATTATCGCTTTATGGCAAAGCAAGGAGCAGAAAATCCAGTGTCAGCAGAGGTTGCAGGACTAGTTCCGAGTCCACATAGAAGACCAGTTGTATTACGACCCTTACCAGAAGTTCCAGGAGCAGCAGCAACAGCGGAGGATATTCCGTCTCAAGAAGCTTTTACTAAATTGACAGATAATTTAAAAAATTACGATGCAGCTCAAAGAGCAAATGAGATGAGATATAGGGGAAGACCATAGTGTCTTCCGTGATATCGCCTTATGGCAGAACAACAACCAAAACCGGCAGAAGTCCGAAGAACTCTTAAGCCGGATTTACCAATAAGAAATTGTAGACCGGAGGGTCTTTTATCAAAAGAAAGATTTAATGCGCTGTCTCAAGGATTAGCTGATTACAACAGAAGACGAAGTGCAGCTCTAATAAGAAGAGATAGGCGAGGAATGTTTGGTGAATAAAGTAGAAGAATATTAGTGGCTCCGTGGTATAATTTGGAAATGAAGTTGCCGCGATATGTTAAACCGCTGCCAAGATCCTTTAGCCGGTTTTGGTTTAAAGGCTTTACAGTAATGTTCTTCAAAATAATATTTCTACGGAGAGAAATTTTTGATAATTTACAATCTAATAATCCAACAATTCAAAATCTTTCAGTTCTAAAACATGAAGAGAGCCATTTAAGTCGGGCAGGTAAGTTGCAAGCTCTAAAATATCTATTTCCAAAATATCACTTGAAAGAAGAATTAATTGCTTATAAAGAGCAGCTTAAATTTTTAAAAGAAAATAACGAAACTTATAATTTAGAAAACATCGCCAACCATTTGCCGGGACTTGATTATCAATCCGCCAAAAAACTACTCACCAAACTTTGGCAAGAATCCTAAATTTTGGAAGAGGCTTAAATAGCCTAGCGACAGGACTGTATTTGTGTATTAATACGCTAATACATTAGCGTAATGAAAACTAATATGCTAGTATTTCTGTTTTCTTATTCTCAAATTCCCAAGAATATTAGAATAAACAGCCGTTACGATTCCATTATTCCCGTTATAACAATGTTATAACGACATAAATAATTAAAATGTAATTTTTTCGTGATATAATTTATTTATGACTAAGTTAAAGTTGGGGAAATATAGGCATTATAAAAATCTATTAGTTAAAGTTATCGGGGTGGGGAAGCATAGTGAGAGCTTAGAAGATTTGGTTATTTACGAAAAGCTGGAAGACTTCGGCGGATTTAAAAAAGGTTCGCTTTGGGCAAGACCGCTAAAAATGTTTAAAGAAAAAGTAATCGTCAACGGTAAAAAAGTTCCCCGCTTCAAATTCATCAAAGAATAAGTTTCTCATTTCGCTTGAATTTTTAGCTAAAATATCCTATAATAATTATCTAATTATGTCCATTGTTAATTCAGTTGAGGGATTAAGAAAACCGGGAGACTTTGGATACAGACAAGTGGAAGCTGTTTATTTAGGCACTCAGGAAGAATGTGTTTTTGCCAGAGATCCCAATGAGCATCCATCAAGGCCGCCCATAGATATTGGTGGAAATTGTCTTTTGGGGCAACGACCGGATTTGGAAGCCACGATAAAAACCGAATTGATGGCAACATCCGATCTTAGGACTCTCCGGTTGGTTAAAGATCCTCTAAATCCTAGATTGAAGCCGTTAGTAATTGAGGGTTGGGATGGGAGTTCAGGCGATTTAGTGCTGTTAAGCAAACGGGTCTATCAACTTTTTCATAGCGCATATACAACCGATGGTGGTATTTCCAGAGGGCATTTCCTTCTGCAGGAAGTCGCGTGGGAAAGCGTTGGACTTGTCGATAATAGATTAGGTTTTGTTAATTTAGATAATGAGCTTAGTTTGGAATTATGGGAAACTCCTGTTTCTTTGTATCAATTGGGAAGAAAAAAGCTAATGGTCCCGCAAAAATGGGGAGGAACAGTAGTTATCGAAGGAACCAACCCCGGTGGGCTAATGACAAATGTCCTAAATGTAATTAATAAAACAGTGAGCGACAGACATATTCCTGTTTGGCGGAAAAACAGGATTTAAACGAGGCGTTTGAGGATTTGGTCCAGCGTTAATTCTTCTTGCGTTCGTTTTTCCATATCTTTCAGAATCAATTTTTCCTCATCAACAATTATCACATAGGGAATTTGTTTTTTGTCGGCGTATTTTAATTGTTTTTCTAAAGTGGCATCTTCCAAATAAACTTCGGTATTAATATTTTCGGCTCTTAATTTTTCAGCAATTTCAAGGGCTTTCCCGGAGTTTGTTATCAAAACTTTCGTTGTGGAAGATAAGTTAAGTATTTTATTTTGTTCTTCCAATACTTCTATTGTTCTGTCAAAACCGAGCCCAAATCCTACTGCAGGGAAATCCCGCCCGGCAAACATACCGATTAGATTGTCATATCTTCCTCCGCTGCAGATGGAGCCAGTGCTGCCTTGGGCAACGGTTTCGAAAATGACGCCCGTATAGTAGTCAAGGCCTCGTGCTAAAGTAGGCTCATATTGGATTTTGGACATATCGCATCTCATTTGTTTTAAAGATTTAAGTATTTGAGCAATAGTTTCGGTTTGAGGTTTACTTTGAAGTTCTTGTAAAGCTTTTTTCGCATCTTGGTCTTCCATTCCTTTCTCAACCATTTCGGAGAGCACTGCGGATTCTCCGATTTTTTCTAGTTTATCAATTGCCGCAATATATTTTTTATCAAGATTTGCGAGATTTGCTCGATCATTTATTTTAATAGTCACGTCAAGATTCAACGCTTGATAAATGGTAAGTACCAATTTAATTATTTCCGCGTCTGCTAGGGGAGAGGATGAACCGATAATGTCTGCATCGCATTGAACGAATTCCCTGTATCTTCCTTTTTGCGTGTTTTCCGCGCGCCAGACATTTTGAATTTGATATCGCTTAAAAGGCATCGGCAATTCATTTTGGTATTGGGCAACGACTCTGGCCAGCGGTACGGTTTGGTCATAACGCATCGCGACTTTTCTATCACCATTATCGGTAAAGCGGTACATCAACTTGTCGCCTTCATCACCGTATTTTCCGGTTAAAATTTCTTCGTATTCCAAAGCCGGAGTCTCCAAGGGTTCAAAACCATAGGATTCAAACACTCTTTTAAGAGTTTCTAAAACATAATTTCGCTTCCTGGCATCTTTTGGTAAAAAGTCACGGAAGCCTTTTAATGTCCTTGGCTCAATTTTCATAACCTAATTGTATCATGAAAAAGCAGACGGGCTCAACATTTTCCCCATTGACACAAAAAGCTTAGAGTGATAGAACTATACACGCTTATGGAAAAACGGGGTGGAGACAAAGGGCAACCTCAGAGCGTACATCGGGGGGAATATCCTGTTCAAGAAAGTTACGGATTAGGTGGAGAATATCCAGCCCCGCCAAAACAAGGAAAAGTTGTTGAAATAAGCGTTCAGGCAATTATTTTAGGCGGAGAATATCCCACGAGAAGAAAACCTTAATATTCCTCACAATAAATCTCTTATTGACATACCATAGCTAGAGTGGTAAAAATGACCTATATTTATGGCAGGAAAATATCAAGAAATAGGACGGGATCCAGTAGTAGAAGTAATTGAAGCGCGAAAAGCTCCGATAAAAACTCAAGAGGATAAAACCAGGGAAGAAAGGGAAGCCTTTAAATTATTTTCAGCCCTGACGGCGATTGTCAGAGAATGTGATGATATACCATCAGACAAGCTGCCCGAGTTGTCTCCGTTGCCGGATAACTTACCCGAGGCAGAAAGAGAAGAGGAATTATCCCGTAGGGAGTATCAGCAGTTTATGGCCGAAATTGGCCGAAGAAATAAAATAGCCGGAGTAGATCATTTTGTGGTAGCGATGGTTGAAAAGGATGAAGAAGTAGTAGAAGTGAAAATACAATTACAACCGGGACACGGTGACGTTTCATTGGAACATCCAGCGGCATTCACAATAAGCCTGCCGGAGTCAACAATAGATGATGTTTTGATAGTTAGGGAAAAATCGTTGCAAGGAGATCCAAAGACAGCAACAAGACTACTTTCGTATCTTATCCATCCAACAACACAAATTAAATACAGGCCGGAACCCAAAACTTCTGTTAGCTCTTAGTTTCTTCGGGGTTTAAAAAGTGGTAGCCGAGTTTTTTCAAAACTATTACAACAATTCCTAACACCGGAACCACAAAAACAGCCCCCATTGCCCCGGCCACTTTAAAGCCGATTAAAATTGATAATAGCACCACAATCGGGTGAAGCTTAAAAGCTTTTTCCATCAACTTTGGTCCGACGGCGTTATAAGTAATTTGCTGGATCAGTAAAAGGATAGCGGCAATCGCAACCGCCAAAATGGGATTTTCCGGATGAGTGACCAAGACGACAAAAGCCGGCGGAACAATTCCCAACAACGGACCGGCCAAAGGAATAATGGTTAACAGGCCGGCCAGAATGGCAATGGAAGCGGCATAGTCAATTGAGAAAATCCTCAGCACTATCCAAGTCGTAATGCCGGCTAAAACTCCGAATAAAACCTGAATTTGCAAAAAGGACGCAAAGGTTTCGTTAACGGTTTCTTGGATGAATTTTAAATTTCCGTGCCAATTTTTGGGCGCCAGTTTAAAAATCTCCGCGTTAATTTTTTCTTTATCCAAGATTAAATAAAAGGATAAAACCAAGATAATAATGATATCAACAAAAATGGTGGCAACAGACGGCAAGAAGCCGATTAAATTTTCAAACGAATGGCCGACGAGATTATTCCAAGTTTTGGTAAAGATGGGGAAAGCGCCTAAACTTTTAGGAATTAAAACAGATAGAGATTGGAATTGAGAAGTGACGGTTGGAATTAAAATAAAAACAATAACCGTGAATAAAATCGCAAAGAAAATATAGACGATTAAAGCCGACCAGAGTTTTGCCAGCTTTGTGAATTTAGAAATAATATCTACCAGCGGTTCAATAATAAAACTTAACAGCCACGCGACCAGCGCGATGATAATGACGTCGGAAAAATTGCCCAAGAACTGCCAAAAAATCCCCAACAAGTAAATAGAAACAGCAACCGTTAAAAGAAAAACGAGCAGCTTAAAAAGGGTGAACTCTTTTCTGATTTCTTCAAACATAAATTAAGTATAGCTTAATTATCAAACGGTTGGTAGAGGAAATCAAGTGGAGATTATTTGGTGATTGGATAAAGCTTGACGCCGGAGCCGGTTGACGGGGCAATGGTCGGGCTGGCCGTGTTTAAATCGTAACTCAGTTGGATATCCGGTAGAATAATTATCTTTGAAGCCATAAGCTTGTTGGGATCCTGTTTGTCCGGGAAACCGGTTACGGAAATTGCCTGCGTGGTTTGCATTTTGGAAAAACCGGATTTAACTAAAGTTCCCGCAGTTAAAGAATAAGTTTTGGTGATATCTTCAATTTCAATCACTGTCTTGCCGCCATTTCCTTTGATAACCGTAACTTCGTAATTAGTTTTATCAATGTCCGCAATTTCGCCAAAAACAATAGTGGGGAAAGTATCCATAACGTCAATGTCCCGGGCAAGTATCCGGCGAGATTGTTTGTTGTAAAGCCCCAAAACGCCAAGCGTTGTCCCCTTGGTAACATCGGAGATGCCAAAAGAGCTGTTGGTTGAGGAAGAAAACTTAGTCAGTTCATCAACATCCACAAACCGGGTATTACCATTCGGATCGGTTAAAGTAATTTGGGCGCTGGAAGAGTCGGTAACAACTCCGACGATGCCCCGTTTTTCAACCAAGTTAAGCTGGGCGGTTTTGGAAGCAATTTCGTTGCCAAGCTTTTCCAGAAGCGCCTGATCGGCTGTCGGCGTGGCTGGTGACGCGGCTTGTGCTCCATGCGCCAAAACTAACGTGGCCAAAGTTAAAAATAAAATAAGCATTAAAGTCTTTTGCATATTAAAAATCTTCGGTTGAATAAGTGACTGTTCTCTGCATTGTCGTTGTTTCTCCTGTGGGTAAAATTGACATTAATTTAATTAAATTTTCCCCATCGTCCAAAGTTAGGGTGGTGGAGAAGTCGCCTTGAGCAGATGGTTGAATTGCTTCTTGATCACTGCTGGTATAAATAATAATGGTGGCGTTAGGGTTGGTTTTGCCGATAATAGTTAAAGTTTTATTGTCAACGACTATTTCATCGTCAGGCGTGTTCAAGGAGATGTAGACAATTGGTTTTGGTGTTGGAGTTGGGGATGGCGCGTTTAAGATGATTTGGTTTGAAGAAGAAATTGTTTTGGTGCTTTGATAAAAATAAAAAGCTAAACCGGCGACCAAAAGCCCGATTAAAACCGCAATAAACGCCAGGATAACTCTTTCTTGTTTCATATTCGGTAACCCATAATACGAAAAAAGTGTTATCTTGTCAAGATAATCATTGTATGTTAGGATTATCTTCATGGACGTTCAAATCCTCGGACAAGATTCACTAAAAATTAAAAGTAAAAAAACAACGCTGGCAATTGATCCGGTAACCTCAATCCAAAAGTTTGACGCCGACGCGATTCTTTTAACAGGTATTGAAGGCGATGCCAACCGAGTAACAAATTATCGGGTGATCATCGACGGCGTTGGGGAATACGAAGTCTCGGGGCTTAAAATTGTCGGTCTTCAAGCTGATGGCGATTTAGTCTTCAGTCTGATTTCGGAAAATGTGCGGACATTAGTAGGTAAAGTCAGTTCTTTAAAACAGATTTCGGCGGAGAAAATCGGGGATTATCAAGTTGTCATTATCAATGCCGATACAGATGCCAGTGAATCAATGATTACCGCTATGGAACCAAGCATTGTTGTTTTGTATGGCTTAAAAGCGAAAGAAACTGCCAAAGCTTTAGGTAAAGAAGCAGTTTCGGTTCAAGCAAAAATTAGTTTTGCCGAAGACAAACTTCCGGAAGAAACCCAAGTTCTGGTTTTGGGGTAAAAATAATTTATATGCCTGAAGAAGAACAAGGCGCTTTGCATAAAAACCCAATTGAAGTTCACAATTTAGAAGGGGATGCCTTAGTTATTGATTCCCGCGGAGGAAGAATTATCAAGCTTGAGCTCGGAGGAATCCCAATTTTAACTTCTGTTAAAAGAGGCGACGGAAAATCGGCAAATACTCATCCTTGTACTCCAATTTTTGGACCTGATGAAAAAGATCTTTATGGACTTAAACAGCATGGCAGCATGCGAAACAGCGATGATTGCGAAGCGATAAAGACTGATGATGGGGAAGGTGTGATAATTAGATATGTCATTAAGGATGCTCCGGGTAGATATCCCTCGGGAGTAACAGTTGAACAACGTCTTAGCGTAAAGAAAGGTGTATTTAAATGCGAAACAACCCACAGGAATAACGGAGTGGAGCCAGCGGCGATTAATTTTGCTGAGCATCTATATTGGAATGCTCCCGAAGGATATAAGGGAACTTTAGTAAATGACGAAGATGTAACCGATGATATCGCAGGGAATAAAATAAAGATTCTAAAAGCTATAAATGTTGTTCAGATTCCCGGTTGTCCAAAGATAATTCTTGCTCAGGAGGGGTTACCATATGCCAATTATTGGGTTGGAAGATATACAGATGGCAAAGAGGATCCAGATGGTAAACCGGACACAGGTTATCTCTGCATAGAGCCGGTTGAAAACGATCCAAATAAGCCATTCAATAGTCCTGAGAATATGCTTCAACCCGGCGACAGTCGACCCGCAACATTTACTATTTCATTAGAAAAAGTAGCTGCCTAATTCTCCCCGTTGACAAACAAACCCCGCAGTAATATATTTCATCTATGCCAAGGAGACCAGATCAGGAACCAATAAGAGAGTTAGGAGCGCCGCATGCAACAATGGGAGGGTTTGAATTATTAACTCCGCGGGAGATTGCGGATGGACTCGCTGATTTAAGAGAAGAAGCGAGAGGAGAACTTGAGTCATCCGGGCCGCATGCCACAGGAGAAGGTTCAGGATCAAGGGAGCATACAACGGCTCAAACAGCTCGAAGATTTCAATTATTGCGCGGATCTAGTCCAAGAACTCCAGAAGAAGAGCGAATTGTAGCTGCAGATGTGGAAAATACAAAGGGCACGTTGGCGCAACTAGAAAACGGGCATGGACCTTGGCCTACCAGAGGTGTTTCCAAAGAGGCTCCGCCGGCAACTTGGTAATTTTGCTTCTTGATAATTTACAAGTTTTCTACTAAAGTCTTAATACTAAACTAATATGGCAGATAGAACTCCTCCGCGCAGCGAAGACGCAGAACAAAGTGTATTGGGAGCGATTTTAATCGACAAAGATTCGATCGGTTTGGTCTCGCAAATTTTAGCACCGGAAGATTTTTACAACGACATTAACGGCATAATTTACGATGCAATGCTTAGTTTATACGAACAGCGAAAACCGATTGACGTCGTAACGCTTAACCGGGAATTCAAGAAAATAAAAAACGGCGACAAAGTCGAATCTTCTTATCTTTCGGAGTTGGTCAATTCCGTGCCGACTGCCGCCAACATTGAAAATTACGCGGACATGGTTAAAGAAGCCTCGACTAAGCGCAATTTAATTTCGGTCGGAACGCAAATTGCCGAAAATTCTTTCAAGGAAAACAGTGAAGTGGGGGAGTTATTAGACAAAGCAGAGGCTTCGATTTTTGCCATCTCCCAAGGGCGAAACCTAAAAGGCTTTATTCCGATTAAAGATAGCTTAGCGGAAAGTTTTGATAGGATTGATGAGTTACATAAAAAGGGAGCGGGATACCGGGGAGTAAAAAGCGGTTTTACCGATTTGGATAATCTGCTTTCGGGTATGCAGCCGTCGAATTTGCTTATATTGGCGGCGCGCCCCGGTCAGGGAAAAACCGCGATGGTGGTTAACATTACGCAAAACGTTGCGGTGGAGCAAAAAATTCCGGTCGGGATGTTCTCTTTGGAAATGAGCCAGGAAGAATTGGTGGATAGGCTTTTGGTGGGGCAGGCGGACGTTGACGCGTGGAGATTAAAAACCGGTAAGCTTTCCGAACCGGATTTTACCAAGTTGTCTACCGCCATGGGGCAACTGGCCGATGCCCCGATTTTTATCGACGATACGCCGGGAATCACCATTGCCGAAATGCGTACCAAAGCCAGACGTTTGCAAATGGAGCATGGTGTTAAACTTTTGATCGTTGATTATTTGCAGCTCGCAGATCCCGGCAGAAGATACGATAACCGCGTCCAGGAAGTTTCAATTATTTCCCAGGGGCTAAAAAACTTGGCTAGAGAATTAAAGATTCCGGTGATTGCGGTTTCGCAGTTGTCCCGCGCGGTGGAGCACCGGGGAGAAAGAAAGCCACAGTTGGCAGATTTGCGTGAATCGGGAGCAATTGAGCAGGATGCCGACGTTGTAATGTTTTTGTACCGGCCGGACCCGGATATAATTTCCGACGTCATCCCAACTAAACTTTTAATTGCCAAACACCGAAACGGACCGATGGGCGAATTGATTTGTTATTCCGCGGCGACAGAATCCGTTTTTATAACGTTGAGAAAAAACGCGAATCCGACTAGACTTGCCGTTCGCCTCTTCAGAACTATTCGTTCACGGCTCACGGAGCGTCTTAAGTCGGACAGGTCAGAATAGTTTTTTGAAAAGCCTCTTGCTTTCCGCCAGCATTTTTAGGTATGATAATTCTAGAGAAAAAAGACCCCACTTCGTTCTGCAAGACAGAACTTCGAGGGGCGATGGGAGGTGATATTTTAAATGGACGATAATAATCAAACACAACCAGCAGTAGACCCAATGGGAGCGCCGGTTCAAACACCAATGCCTGAACCAGTTCAAGCACCAGTTGTCGAACCAACGCCAGCGCCAATGCCGGAACCAGCTCCGCAAGAGCCAGTTCAAGCGCCAGCTGAGACACCAGCTCAGGAACCAGCAGCGCCGGTTCAACCGGAACCAACGGTGTAACATTATTGTTTCGCAAGAGCGAGATTTTAATGCAAAATTAAACTAGCACCTGACAACTGTTAGTTTAATTTTTTGCGTAAATTTGGCAAAATTTTGACAAAAACCTCTTAAGATTGTTAAGATGCAAAGCTATGATTGAAACGGCACAAAGATCATTTCCCGATGAGGCTATTTCCAGACGGGATGGGCAAACAGTAGTGATAGATGTTGAAGAAATTCCTGTTGATTTAGAATTAGAACAACTGACGTCTAGTCAAGGGCCCCAGCCTTCTATAGATGAATTAGCGGCAAGAGTCGGTGGATATAGGTCTTTGAGAAATTTTTCCGCTATTGTCTACGCCGGAGGCATTGGGCTTTGCGCGGTTACTCTGACGGCTTTATTGGCGGGAGCGAAAGCTGATGCAGATACTATCTCAACGGGTCTTGCGGGAGGCTTGGTAATTTTAATGGGTAGCACAATATCACTCTTACATGCTAATGATAAGCTTGCTCAGCTGAATCAGCAGATCGCAGACATTCAACAGCCCGACAATTCATGACGTTGTGCTCGCGTTTGATGTATGCTGAGCATTTTTTTGTTATAATTGTCAGTGTGGGCGAGTGGCGGAACGGTATACGCGATAGTCTCAAAAACTATTGATCGCAAGGTCTTGAGGGTTCGAATCCCTCTTCGCCCACAAAACAAATTTTGAAAGCGTTAGCTTTGGAAAATTGTTTTCTCGAGCATGGTATTCTAACCTGAAAGGTGAGAATCTGCCGCTTCGCAAGAAGCAAATGCTCTTGGGGCACTCTTCGCCCATAAATATCTTAATAGATTTGTAAAACATCTTCTTTTTAGCTTATAATACAGCTGATATGTCACCAGATAGAGTTACATCAAGAAGAGCAGCTTTAAGACCTGAGCTACATTTACTCAGAACCGAAGCCGAAACAGGTCTAAGATGGATTTCGGGAGATGCTTCTCGTGTAGCCCTAGTATTAGCAAGAGAAATTGTTGAAGCTCAAAATCCTATTCCGCCGAAAATACCCATAAGCTACTATGCTGTAGAAAGCGTTTTACATAATTGGATAGAGAGGGAATTGTTAAGGAGACATTTTTATGGGCGAACAGGTGAGCGGATGGCAGTGGTAATTCCTCCGGATCCAGAAGACTTGTCAAAAAATCCAGATGATTTTCCTCCTGATTTAGTACGTTCATTTATAGGATTTATTGCCTTATCTTCTACAGGCAGAGGTCGCGTGGGCGCCTTTTCGTACAAGGCGTCATTAGGTCTTAAGGATGCAAAGTCGTTAGCCGATGATTTATATATTCAACCTAAGTTCAAAGTTGCCATAAAAGCTATAAATGCTAAAGACATTGACCAGATGATGACTGACTCACAATTCAATTGGGCTCAAAATGTTAGTAACGGAATTAGGACGGCATTTTCTGGTGGATTGCCAAGTTTGGGTAGACGCAGTAGATAATCTCTTCAAAATTTCCCCAACTCTTTATTTTTTAAGCTTCAAATGTTAGAATAGGGTTTATGCAATTTGAATTTTCCAGTAATTCTTTGGATAAAATCTCCACCGATGCCGTTATAATTTTTGCTTTTCAAACCGAAAAGCAGCCACAGTTGTTCGCAAACTTCGAAACTCTAGAGTCAAAGCTGCAAACAAGTATTATTAAGGCTATTGAAACGGCCAAATTTACAGCTAAAAGAGGGGAAACCCTCAATTTTTATTTAGAGGGAACTTCATTAGCAAAATCAATTATTCTTTTAGGACTTGGAAAAGAAAAAGATTTTATTGCCGATGATTTAAGAAGAGCAGCGGGCTCATTCGCAGTAAAAAACAAGGGAAAAGCCTCTTCAATCGCTTTGCAAATTCCAAATAGCGAAATCACTTTAGAGCCAAAAGACGCAGCGCAATTTATTGCCGAAGGTTTAATATTAGGAAGTTACGATTTTGATAAATATAAAACCAAAGAAAAAGATAAAAAAGAATTGGAGACGATAATTATTTCCGGCGCAACTTCAGCGGCTGTCAAGGAAGGTATTGAGAAAGCCAAAGTTTACTGTGAAGCGACGACTCTTGCCCGCGATTTGGTAAATGAACAAGCAGCAGTAGCAACGCCGACCTATTTAGCAAATCTCGCACAAGAGATTGCCAAAAAAGACCCTAAACATATCAAATGTCAGGTTTTCAATAGAGAGCAAGCAAAAAAATTGGGAATGGAAGCGTTTTTGGGGATCGCCAGAGCAGCAGAAACAGAACCTAAATTCATTGTTCTGGAATATACTCCCGATAAAAGTTCAAGCAAGGAAAAATTGGCGTTGGTCGGAAAAGGAATCACTTTTGACAGCGGCGGAATCAACGTTAAAACCGGCAACGGGATGATTGATATGAAATGTGATATGTCCGGCGCAGCCATTGTTCTTTCTGTTTTCTCAGTGATCTCCAGAATAAAACCTCAGCTTAAGATTTTGGGAATTGTGGCGGCAACGCCAAATCTAATTTCCGGAAAATCTTTAGTCCCCGGGGATGTGGTAAAAGCAATGAATAGGAAAACAATAGAAGTTTTAGATACCGATGCCGAGGGAAGGGTAACCATGGCTGACAGTTTGTCTTACGCGGTTAAAGAAAATGCTACTAAAATTTTGGACTTTGCCACTCTAACCGGTGCTTGCATGATTGCTTTGGGCACCGATGTCACGGGACTTTTCTCAAACAATCAGAATTTACTCCAGGAAATAAAAAGTGCGGCATTTGCGGCCGGCGAAAAGATGTGGGAGCTGCCATTGGAAAAAGATTATCAGGAATTGAATAAAAGCGAAGTGGCGGACATTGCCAATATCCCAAATACCAGATACGGCGGCGCAATTACGGCGGCGCTTTTCTTGGAAGAGTTTGTTAGCAATAAGCCCTGGGCCCACATGGATATTGCAGGGCCGGCGTTTTTAGCGAAAGCAAATGATCTTGGACCGAAAGGGGGGACTGGACACGGTGTCAGAACCGTTCTAAACTTATTATCATGATTGGAGTTCAAGAACTGAGATCTGGAATAATTTTTGAAGAAAGCGGAAACCTATTGCAAGTTCTATCTTATGAACATATTAAGATGGGGCGGGGAAGCGCTAATATAAAAGTCAAAGTCAAAAACTTACGAAGCGGTTCAACCACGGAAAAAAGCTTTATCAACGGCGCAAAAGTCAACGATGTGGCGGTTCTTAAAAGAGACCATCAGTATTTATATAAAGATGGAGAAAGCGCCTATTTCATGAATCCACAAACATTTGAGCAGATTAGCGTTCCTTTGAAAGTGGTTGACGGCGACGAATTCTTAAAAGAAGGGGATACTTACTCAATTAGTTTCTTAGAGCAAGAGCCGTTATCGGTTAATCTTCCGCCAAAAGTCGACTTATTGGTTGTGGAGACTGCGCCCGGCGTTAAGGGAAATTCCGCAACCAATGTTTTTAAAGACGCGGTTTTAGAAAACGGATTAACGACTAAAGTACCTCCTTTTATTAGGATTGGAGACAAGGTCCGCGTAGATACCAGAACCGGAGCTTATACGGAAAAAGCTTAAGCAAAAAATGAAAGAAAATCTTATTTTAAGAGTGCTTCGTATCAGGCCTTTTGCCTACTTAATTGCTTCGGAATTTTTCTCCCAATTCTCTATGAACCTCTTAAACTTTACTCTTTTGCTCATTGTATTTAGCGTAGCGCGTTCCAACAGCGCGGTTTCCGGTGTGGTGTTGGCTTTTATGATACCTTCAATTCTTTTTGGAATTTTTGCCGGTGTGTTAGTAGATAGATGGAATAAAAAAACAGTGCTTTTCTCCACCAACATTATCAGAGCCTTGCTGATTGTCCCGTTAGCTTTTCTGCACACCAATTTAATCGTTATTTATGCGGTCACTTTTGGCGTTTCAGTTGTTACTCAATTTTTTATTCCTGCCGAGACTCCGATTATTCCTCTTTTGGTTGGAAAACCGTTGCTGTTGTCGGCAAACGCACTCTTTGGAATGGGAATTTACGCGTCCATTTTTTTGGCCTACGCAATGTCCGGACCGCTTCTTTATCTATTTGGGCAGTCAAATCTTTTTATTTTCCTAAGCATTTTATTTTTGATTGCCGGGGTGTTCGCTTTTTTTATCAAAGCCAACAAATCAAAAATAGAGCCAAGAAAATCTCAGGTGGTTTTGGGTTTTAAGGAAGAAATTAGCGAAGTCCTAAAGTTAATTTCCAAGACAAAAGCGCTGTCGCATGCGCTTTTTTCTCTGGTGCTGGCGCAAATTCTTATTTTGGTCTTGGCGGTTATCGGTCCCGGGTATGCAACACATATTTTAAGAGTTAGGATAGAAAGTTTTCCGACTATTTTTATGCTGCCGGCGGTGGTAGGGATTACTTTAGGCGCTTTAATTGTCGGCAGTTTTCTACATAAGCAGTCAAAATCTGCTTTGGCAAAATTTGGAATGTTATTGATGGGCGTCTCCATCCTTCTTTTGCCGTATGGTTCCAGGGTGGAATCAAGAGAAATTATCCATTTTGTTAATTTTTATCTCCCACACGCCTTGCGAATCACAATGCTGCACATTACGGTTTGCTTGGCTTTTGTGCTTGGTTTTGCGACTTCGTTTGTTTTTGTTCCGTCCAACGCGGTTCTACAGGAGGAAACCAGCGACGAATGGCGAGGAAAAGTTTATGGAGTCCTAAACTCACTGGTCGGAGTGATGTCGATAATCCCGGTGGTTGTGGTAGGGGGGTTAGCAGATCTGGTAGGCGTTAAATTGGTTATAACCGGAACAGGAATAGTGGTTTTACTAGTCGCCCTTATCAGAATTTTTGTCACCGACAGGACGTAATATGCTTTTAGTTTTATTTTTTTGTTTTCTTTTATTCCTCTATATCGTTTATTATCTTTCTAAGGATGATTTCGTCTTGACAAGAAAAGATATTCCCGTCACTAAAGTTTTTAGCATGGTTTTTTTGACAGGACTAATTTCTTTATTTTTTGCGAGACTTATTTTTGCCTTAGCATATCCAGCCCCGGCGTTACTAAGTCCTTTGGGATTCTTAGCTATTTACAGCTACGGGGGACTTTCCCTAATCGGTGCCCTCATTGGTGCGGAAATTTTTATTTATTTTTATGCCCAATATCAGAAAATGCCCGCCGGGAAAATATTTGATTTATTTATTCTGGCTTTTATCGGTGTTTTGCCGGTTGGTTTAATTGGGAATTTTATTATCAATTTTGGCAGAGTCGGACTTTTCGCCAACATCTTATTTATTTTTTCAATCATTTTACTGCTGCTTTTTGGCAAAGTAATTTATCCTTTTTCAGCCAAAGGCGAGATAAAAGATGGCAGTTTGGGTTTTATTTTTGTGGCAATTTTCTCCTTTTCATATTTTTTAACTAAACTTTTTTTAAACCTTAAAGATTTTTCATTCCTCAATCCCGAAAGTATATTACTACTGGTAATGTTATTTTCCTCATTATTCCTTCTTTTAAATCAGGAGATAATGGATAAAGTCTTAATAAAAAAATGAGCGAAATAAAAATAATCTACGAAGACGATGATATTTTAGTGCTTGATAAGCCTTCGGGAGTAATTGTGAATAAAGCCGACACAACCCGCGGAGAACTGACGGTGCAGGATTGGCTGGAAGAAAGATGGCAAACAACAAATAGTCAGTGGCAAACGGCTGATAGAGAAACGGATTTTTATAAGCGGGCAGGAATAGTCCATAGAATTGACAAAGAAACTTCAGGGATTTTACTGGTGGCGAAAAATCTATCCAGTTTTGAGAACCTGCAGGCGCAATTTAAAGATAGGAAAGTGGAGAAAGCTTATGTGGCGTTGGTTCACGGACTGGTAGAGCCGGCAGAAGGCGAAATTGCTGTGCCGGTGGGGAGACTGCCTTGGAATAGGAAGAGGTTTGGGGTTTTGGCCGGCGGTAAAGAGGCAGTGACGCGCTATCGCGCAATTTCAAATTTCAAATTCCTAATTTCTAAAAATAAGGAAGAGGAGTTGACTTTATTGGAATTGTATCCAAAGACCGGCAGGACACACCAAATTAGAGTCCACTTAAAGTATATTAATCACCCGATTTTCGGCGATGAGTTTTACGCCGGCCGAAAAACTGCGCGTGACGACCGGAAAATCTTGCAGCGATTTTTTCTGCACGCCCAAAAAATAAGTTTTTTCCATCCAAGAACGGGGAAGAGGGTAGAGTTTAAAAGTGAGTTCCCCCAAGAGTTGCAAACCATGTTGGATTCCATGCAGGGTTGACTTTGAAGCTAAAAGCTTCTTTAATGATATAGGAGGTGATTTTATGGGAAGTTTTGGGGGATATTATAAGGGAGACAAGAAAAAACCAAAAAAAGATAAACCGGCTAAAGATGACTTTGGAAGCGCTCCAGTTTTTATTATGCCTGAATTAATCTCTAAGAAAAAACCCGCTTAAGTAGACTTTATTTATGTCAAGAAATAATAACCAAACTAATCTAGGGCTGGCGAGATTATTTATCCTTCTGGTTTTTGGCTTAATAGCTTTGTCATTACTGCTTAGAGTTTTTTTTGTTTTTCAAAATAGTAAGTTTGACGGCTCGCACAATTTTATAGTTGGTTTTGTCGGGCCAACCTACGCGAAGGTAGTATCATTTAGCCCTCAGAATAAAACGATATCAACTGTAACCATTAAAATTTTCACGAACAAAATCGCTTTGGCAAAATCTCTGGAAATTCCCATAGATGGAATTATAAAATCTAGCAAAAATATTCAAGATAAAGATATCGCATCATTATTCTTGAAATCCGCTTCTCCGTTTTCTAATTCCTCTGATGGCTTAACTTTTATTGACGCTTTTCGGTTATTCCTTTTCGTAAAAAGTGTTCCGGATGGTTCAATTTATAACCGAAGCTTTTCGGTTGATTTAAACGATGCTCAAAAATCAACCATATTAACTCTTTCGTTTACCGACCCAGCCGTTTATCAAGAAAATCAGGGTATTCAGATAATTAATGCTTCAGATATTTCCGGTGCTGGCAGCCGGCTGGCAAATTTAATTACAAATATCGGAGGAAGCCCAATTTTAGTAACAACCGCTGATGAGGCGCAAAACGTCTCAAAGATTGTTTATTATCAAACGGAGTCTTACACGGTAAAAAAGTTAAGCGCTTATTTGGGTTTTCCCGCGCAGGAGTCGGATCAAAAGGGGATTGCAGATGTTATAATTATCCTTGGCAAGGATAAAGTTAATAATCTAAATTTCTAAATATGTTTTGGATAATAGTTCTTTTACTTTTCATTATCTCTTTTTTGTTAGCGCTAAAATCTCTAGGGACGCTTAACGAAAAACCAAAAATAGGGTTGGTTAAAAAGAGCCTAGACAAGAATCGGATAATTTATCATTCTTGAGCTTCTTCTTCAATGCCTTCCTCTTCTTCCTCTTTTTCTTCGTGGTCCGACGCTTCGTGTTTTACTTTCTCGCTTTTTTCCAAAACCAATGGCGAGTCGGTAATTGACGTAAAAGATGGTTGGTCTTTGTATCGCGTAGTTTTTTTGATCTCCTTGATAAAAATAGTGACTTTGTGTTGAGTGAAAGATTTGACGTAAGCTTCATATTTGCAGCCGTTTTTCATGAATTTAATTAGCCTTCTGGAAATATCATCCGGCAAGACCCCAATATACTGGACTCCTTCTGAAGCAAAAATTTTTAACCTTTTTATGGAAAGTTCCAAAGATTGACCGGTCCGAAGTGACTCAACAATTTTAGGCTGGGCGATATTGACCAGCTCAACCACCTTAGTTTTACCCGGTTCTTCCAAAAACTCATTATTAATGCAGGAATTTGAGGTTTTTGCCGTTAGGCTGAACTTTTTGTCCTTAATTTTCTTAAGATTTCTTAGGGCAATTGGGTTTAAGGGATCAATGCGGACCACTTTTTGATAAGTTGATTTTGCCTCTTTTATCTTGCCGGTTATAGTATAGGCTAAAGCGAGTCTGTTTAAGGCGTCAATGTCCTCCGGATTTTCGGCGATGAGGGATTTATTCATGGTGATTGCCTCTTGCCAGTTTCCTTGGAGAGCTGTTTGGATGGCTTGGTTTTTTAAAGTCATTGGATAAAAAAATGGATTAAAAAGATTGGAAAATTCTACCTGAGTTTATTGCAAAAGTCAATACGGAAACAGTATAATAGGGCGTTGTAGATATGAGCGGACATTCAAAATGGGCACAAATTAAGAGGCAAAAAGGAGTTAATGACCAAAAACGCGGAAAGACTTTTACCAAGCTTGCCAATGCCATCACCATTGCGGTTAAACAGGGTGGGGGAATCGGTGATCCGGCATCAAATTTCCGCTTAAGATTAGCTATTGATGCAGCCCGCGCCTCAAATATGCCCAAAGAAAACATTGAAAGGGCCATTAAAAGGGCGTCGGGGAAAGACGCGGGGGAGATTACGGAAGTAACCTACGAAGGATTTGCCCCCGGCGGAGTTTCGGTAATTGTGGAAGCGGCCACCGATAACGCAATGCGGACTACCTCGGAAGTAAAAAGTATTTTTAACAAGGCAGGAGCCAGTTTTGGACAACCCGGCTCCGTTTCCTACCAATTTAAACACGTCGGAAGAATAATCGTCCAAAAGGAGAGCAAATCGTTTGATGATATTTTTGCAATTGCGGCGGACTTAGGTGCCGAAGATATTGAAGAAGTTGGGAATGAGGTTTTTGTCTATACACCTTTGCAGGACTTGGCAAAAATCAAGGACGCACTGGCAGCGGCTGGCGTCACGGTTGGCGAAGCAGAGCTCATCCGGGAGCCGATTACAACGGTCAAGGTAGAGGAGCAGGATAAGCTGACAAAGATTGAAAATTTTGTTAATTCCCTTGAGGAATTGGATGATGTCCAAAAAGTTTATACTAACCTTCAATAAGATATGCAGATTTTCCAAAAGTTGGGGAAGATACAGCGGAAAAAAATCAGGAGCTTTCTAGCCAAAGCCTTATTTAGCAAAAGGCAGCGTTTTATTCTGGCGGTGATTGTTTTATCCTTGGGGCTTTTTGTGGCCGAATATATTTTAGGCAAGTCCGCAATCTCAATCGTTTTTGTCCTCGCGCTTTTAACCGTTGTTTTTTTGTTCCTAACGCTTCGGGAGGATTTAAAGGGCAATTTTAGTCCGCAAGTTTTTATTCTTCCATTTTTCTATAGTTTGGCGGTTGGGCTTTTCTATCTTTTGGTTCCGGCCAGATTACTAACCAGAGTAGGGATAACCAGCCTTTATGCGCTCGGTCTGTACTCATTATTTTTAAGCGAGAATATTTTTACCGTTTCTTCCATCCGGACCATCGCGCTTTTATCCGGAGCCAGAACCGTATCGCTTGTCTTGACTCTTTTATCTTTTTTCTTTCTTTCCAACGTTGTTCTTTCATTACATATTAATATTTTAATAACCCTGCTTTTAATTTTTACCTACTCGTTCTTGATAGTTTTACAATCAATCTGGACTTATACTTTGGAAAAAAACCCATTGTCCGAAATCTTTTGGGTGCTGTCGCTAACTTTCTGTTTGGTTGAAGTCGCGCTGTTTTTATGGTTTAGGCAGGGCTCGCCAACAGTTCTGGCGCTTTTTCTCACCGCCATTTTCTACGTTCTGATTGGCCTCACTCAGGCATGGTTTGAAAAGAGGTTATTTAGGGGAATAATTCTTGAGTACTTCTGGCTAACGGTGATTTCATTCATCTTCCTTATTCTGTTCACGAACTTCGGCTAAATTAGCTTCAAATTTTGCATTTTTGACTCGGAAATTTTTAAGACCTGACCGGAGAATAGGGAAGTGGAGCGAGGATATAAGGTCGGGAAATACCTAAACTATAAGTCATGATATAGTTTGATATGCAAACCATTTTAAATTATAGGACGTTATTTTGTGGCTAATGTGGATAACTTCTTACTTTTCACGGGATATATGCTTGACTTTTCACACCGCACAGTGCTTACTTCCTCGCGAGGTCTACGTCCTCGCCTCGTAAGGGCGCATGTGCGGCGCAAGCAGGCTTAGTTCAGAGTACGAAAAAAATACGAACGTCTCTTTGGCGGCGTTCCTCCCAGAGGAGAGGCGGATAAGTCATCAGTTTTTGCTAAATAATTTGTTGTAGGTCTTTACAGAGGGTAGTAGTTGTTAATAATTCCCACTATAAATCTTTATATTTCTCTCCGGACGTACCGCCTTATAAAAATAGTACCGTTTTAGCTCTAGGAGAGCGAGAGTGATTATGTCGCACAATAATACTTTTACGACACCACTCAGGCACAGTTCTTGGGAGAAGTGGTCTTTAGGCCGTTATTTTTTGACAGTATATTTAAAAGTTTTTGTTGCGCCTTTATTCTCTCAGTCAATTATTCTCTATATTTTCCCTAGTTAAAAATTCCTGGTCCCTCCCCTACTATGGGTTTTATAAACAAATATTTTTTGTGGCTAATCGAAGCTAAATCTTGTAAAAATTATCCACTATTGACACCTCTTAGCTTCGGGGAATATAATTTTATAGTTATGACCGATGAAGCTGTAGACTCCAGAAGCGAAAATAACCCTAAAGAACAAGCAGATGCGCAACAAAGAATTAATGAAGCCATGCAAAAAGCGAGGTTAATAATTAACTTAAACAATCTTTTTATGGCTTTTAATCTTAATGATTTAAATGATCCAGCTCAGAAGCGTAAAGCAGTGTTACTTGAGGCATTTATTACAGAGCAATTACTTGTTGATGAATTGGGTGGAAAAAAGCTAAGTAAAGACTTAATTACTCCTTCGGAGACGGCTTTGCAGCTGGTGGTGCAGCAAAATCAATTTTATCTTGCTAATCCTGAAGGCTATCCGGGGGCTGGGAATATAAGATTTGCGGTACATACACTATTTGACATGGTTCATGAAAAGACGGGAAAGTCTATTAATCCGGAAATCCCAATTGATAAGCCGTCAACAAATCCCGATAAAAGAATTATGCTCGAATGGCGCCAGAGGTTTTCGTAGCCTCGCTAAATTATTTCTTTTTACAAGTGCAAAAGAACCAGCACTTTGGGCATTTCAGCTTTCCGCCGAACATCCCGTGGCATGGACAATCGCACTTACATTTTTTGTTTTGTGCCATAAATAAATACTAGAGGAAATTATCCTACGTGTAAAGAGGTTTATGCAGCTAAGTCTAATCTTACTTGGTTTCTTCGCAAAAAGTCACTAACAAACGCTCTTCTTTGTTCTACGCTGGACATCAAAGTGAGCTCTCGAGCTAAGCTTTTATCTAGCTTGGGGTTTTCATTAGCAACCGCCATGAGCCTGTTTGGGTCAGCAACCTTAAACCAATAAGTGCCTTCAATGTTTGGGTTTGGTTGTTCCTCAAGTACTCCTGCTATTACTAATTCTCTTTGTGCAAAAAGCATAGCGGCGTATTCGTTGGGATGATTGACCGGCCCGCCGAGATAGCCTAGATTTGCGAAGGCCTGACTTCTGGTAAATGGCTCCGTTTGCATTGAGTGATCTCTATCTCCGGCTAGCATCTTTGCGGCATTTATTGCCGTGATTTCTCCGAAAACCACTTGTTTTTCACCGCTTGAAGCATGTTCAATGGCGTCATGAACTCTACTAGTAAGCCCGTTCCAAAGTCTTCCCAAAGAACTACGACCGTTTGATGTGGGTTTTAACTGTGCTTGATAGTGAGCAGATGTAGATCTTTCAGGTTCCATTCCCGCAACTCGTTGTCCGTGAGTAAAGTCTGTAGGCCTATTAGCATCAATTGGTTGCGGTTCTGTTGCCATAAGTTCAGATTACAGGAAATAATATAGTATGTCAAGGTTGACAAAGCATTATTAATGTCGCAGAATAATATAGTCACGTCGTAAAATATGCAAAACGAAAACCTACCCGAGTTAATTAGTCAGTTCTTAGAATATCTGGAGATTGAAAAGAATTGCTCAAAACTTACTATCCGCGACTACCGTCATTATCTGGATGTTTTTAACGAATGGTTTGATACTACCCTACCGGGGAAAAGCTTGAAAGATTTAGATCTCTCAATAATTAGAAAATATAGAGTATTTTTAGCAAACCGCGCCGACAATAAAGGCCAAACGCTGGCAAGGGTAACCCAGAACTATTACGTTATCGCACTTCGTTCGTTCCTCCGTTTTCTTATAAAGAATGATTACAAAACTTTGGAGCCATCGAAAATTGATTTGCCTAAAACCGAGTCCCGTAGTCTCAAATTTTTGGAAAAAGAGCAAGTTGACAGACTGGTTACTAGTGTTGACACATCTACGGAAGAAGGAATCCGTGACCGCACAATTATAGAACTACTCTTTTCTACCGGTTTGCGTGTTTCGGAATTAGTGGGGTTAAATCATGAAAAAGTAAATATCGAAAGACGTGAGTTCGGAGTAATCGGAAAAGGCGGAAAAGCCAGATTAGTTTTTGTTTCCGACCGCGCAGCAACTTGGATAAAGATGTATATGGACAAGCGGGAGGATATTTTTAAGCCATTGTTTATCAGATATTCCGGAAAAGTACTGGAAGACAACGGCGGAGAGAGAATGCGCCTCACAGTAAGAAGCGTTGAGCGGATAGTTAAAAAATATGTTCGAAAAGCGAGAATTCCTGTTGATGCAACAGTCCATACGCTTCGGCATTCTTTTGCCACAGATTTGTTGACAAACGGCGCGGACATCCGTTCGGTCCAGGAAATGCTCGGACACAAAAATATTGCTACAACCCAAATCTACACCCACATTACCAACAAACAATTGCACGACGTCCACAGATCATTTCATTCAGGAAATAAGTAATCGGCTGAAAGGTTTATTTGGAAAGATTCTCTGTGGCTTCAATTAAGTTTTCCAGCAAAAGCGCGACGTTAACCGGACCCACACCTCCCGGAGTCGGAGTGTAAAATGCGGCAATTTGTTCAACTTCATCGTTAACATAATCTCCTTGTGTTTTTCCCTCGTCGTCGGCCGATAAACCAACACCGATTAAAATAACGCCTTTTTTGAGGTCCTTAAAATTAATGATTCCCCTCTTCCCTACCGCGGAAATAATAACGTCGGCCTGTCTAATAATTTCGTTTTTGTTTTCGGTTTTTGAATCAATAACAATCGTTTCAATTTCCCTTTTTCGGAAGTAATTGATTATCGGTTGTCCGGCGGTTTCTCCCTTTCCAATGACGACAATCTTTTTAGATTTTAGCCAAGCATTGAACGATTCCTCTTCGCTTAGATTGCCGAAAATTTCGCCTAAGATTTCAAAAACCGCCGCGGCCACCGGTACGGTGTATAAAGAAGTTTTGCCAAATCCGTCGATTTCTTTTGCGGGAGAAATTAATTCCACCAAGCGTTCAACCTGAATAGTTTGCGGGGCGGGCCGTTGTAAAATGATGCCGTGAATCTTAGGGTTGCTATCCAATTTTTTAATCAGCGTTTCTATCTTCTCATTAGTGACGGTTTCATTAAAGCGGAAGATTTTGGTTTCGGCGCCGATCTCTCTGGCTTTTAATTCTTTTTGCCGGACATAAACATTAGAAGATTTTTCCTCGCCGATTAAAATTACTGCTAGAGATGGAGTGATTCCACGCGTTTTTAACTGAAGCACTTTCTTTCTTAACTCATCTAGGATTTCTGTGGCTAGTGCGCGTCCGTCTATTTTCATTAAATTATTTTCCGATACACGCCGCCGAAGCGACATGGTCAGTTTTGTCTGAGAATCTCATCAAGATTACGCCTTGAGTGGCTCTGGAAAGTTTTGGAATTGAGGTTATGGTTAGCTTAACGACTTGTCCTTTTTGCGAAGTCATAATTACTTCTTCGCATCCGTCAGGAATAATTTGTGACATGACGACTTTACCTGTTTTTTCAGTGACTTCAGCTACTTTTACTCCCTGACCGCCGCGTCCCTGGACGTGGAATTGGTCAACCGGCGTTCTTTTGCCTAACCCCTTTTCCATAATAGTTAAAACTTCGGATTTTTGCGTTTTACCGACCACATCCATCTGAATAACCCGGTCGTCCTTTTCGTCTTTTTTAATTAAGATTCCTCTAACCCCCATAGTGTTTCTACCCATTCCCCGTACTGATTTTTCCGAAAAGCGGATTGACTTGCCGTTTCTGGTGACCAATAGAATGTCATCGTTGCCGCTGCTTAATTTACTCCAAACCAATTCGTCATCTTTCTCCAGTTTAATCGCTAAGATGCCGCTTCGTCTGATGTTGGCAAATTCCGACAGGGCGCTTTTTTTAACGGTTCCTTTCTTGGTGGTTAGAAAGACGTATTTAGCTTCACTGCCTTTTCCATAGGCCACAAATGACTCAACTTTTTCACCCGACTCAATGTTCAAAAGATTGACTACTGCTGTGCCTTTGCTAGTCCGGGACGATTCGTTTATTTCGTAAGCTTTAATTTGATAAACTTTTCCTTTATTGGTGAAGAACAAAATATTGTCATGAGTTTCCAGGTATTTAATGTCGGCAATCATATCCTCGTCGTTTTTAGTAGTCATACCAATAATTCCTTTGCCGCCGCGTTGCTGGGTGCGGAAACTATTCAGACTTTGTCTTTTGATATAACCGGTGTCGGTTAGAGTGATAACGGTTGGTTCATTAGGAATTAAATCTTCTTCCGAAAATTCGCCGACTTTGCTTTTATAAACTTTAGTGCGTCTTTCATCGGCATATTTTTCTCTAAGTTTAGTTAATTCTTCTCCGATGACAATTAAAATTTTACTTGGATGCGCCAATAAATCCTCAAGATAAGTGATGGTTTCTTTA
>Ga0182011_10000078_pt1 | contig 74061 bp, 68 predicted proteins | sample 711E1DmetaG_FD_120481 | JGI IMG/M metagenome (GOLD analysis project Ga0182011, IMG submission 120481) | Permafrost microbial communities from Stordalen Mire, Sweden - 711E1D metaG | ecosystem: Environmental > Terrestrial > Soil > Wetlands > Permafrost | place: Sweden: Stordalen | collected...
CCAGTCGGATCTGGACAAAGTAGCGCTGCGCTTAAATCAACGCCCACGAAAGACTTTAGGTTTTCAGACTCCTGCGAGTAAACTTCAAGAAAGTGTTGCGTCGACCCATTGAGACCACCGCGTTAAATAGGCACTGGGCAACCTAACGCGCCGCCCACAATCTCTAGGGCTCAAATTGTGCGGTCTGCAGTTGGCAGCATGGCTGTGGGGCATATCAGGTGAAATCGCTTGATTTCGACAGTTCTCGAAGCACGAAACACTATTTCTGGGGTTTCGGGAGTCGTGAGGTGTGGCCGAGAGCGATTTTCCATCCGCTCGGGGTCTTGACCAAGACCTCGGTCTCCACGTAAGTGGCGCTGCAACTCACGTTGGTTCCCTGCGACAAGCAGTCCTCTTTAGCAGTCGGGGATTGCAGCAGCAACTTCTGTCCTTCCGTGCTGTGTGCACTGGAAACGGCGTCGGCGGCATAGGTCACCCACGCCACGTCTCCCTGCACATGAGTCTCGAAATCGTGAAATCGCAAGGTAGAGCGAACTCCGGCAGCCTTTAATTCCTCACGGTCTGTCCATTCCATACTCGTGATCTTCTCTGGGAAAGCATCCTCTATCCATCGGGCATCGCTCGTAAGGAGCGACTTTGCTTCGGCGACGTTGTAGTCTTGGTAAGCTTGTTCGAAGTCTCGCACGGTCGCTTCTACGGCGCTCTTCTCACTATCCTGAACCTTGGTAGCGTGATAGGTGAACCACGGCACCCACGTTTTCCCATCTTCAGAGACTTCACCACTTCTAGTGAAGCCCATTCCATCGGGTGCGACAGCGTTTGTGCCCCTTTCCTTGTACCGCTTACCGTTTGCCATTGAGCTTCCTTCCCATGTTCCGCTCATCGTGACAGACCCTTGGGAGAAACTCCCGTCACTGGAAACGGAGATGTAAGGGTAGTTTTGCGTCACGGGGTCGTACGTGTCGACCTCAACTGTCTGTATCTCTCCCGAGGGCGACTGCTCATCGTCTACTGTTTCCAAGCCAAAGCCATTCAGAATGAAGCGCCCGGTCATTCTGCCAGTGAATTTTTCGCCGGGGCCGAGGAAGGTGGTTGGGCTTTCGCCTTCGTAGGTCCACTCCCCAACCCATAACTGCAACTTCTGAAGCTCGGGGCCGGGTTTCGGCGGCTGGTTCGGTTGCTGGGCAAAGACCACTCCGGCAAAACAGGCAACCACTATCAATCTGACGAGTGTTTTCATAGCATGGTTCCTTCGACTGCTTGTACGCAGCTTCGAGTGTTCTACCTATTTCCTGAGGGAGGCTTGGTCTTGGTTCCCTTGACCGTGAATCCCGTCCAACGAACACCGTCCTGCTCCACCTCTTGTTTTCCCGAGATGGACATTCCATCGGCGCTTACAATCCACGTATTCCGAAATGTGGAAGTCTTTCCGTCAGGTGCGGTCTGCGTACCTGTCTCTATGCTGGTTCCGGGCGTGAATGTTGCCGTCAAAACCCAGGTGCCGCCGTCACTGTCAAAGCCGGAGACGGCGTTGATTTTCCGGACCGGATCGTAGGAGGCAATCTCCAGCGAGGTCGACTCCACGCCCTTGCCTTTCCAAGTACCACGGACCTCCAGAAAGTGGCCTCCAAGGATCCAGCGACCCCGCATTTTCAAGTCCACCTTATATTCAGGCTCCGTGGGGGCATCCTTCGCGGTCCCTGCCAGCGTCCAGTCCCCGACCCAGAGGTCCCATTTCTGTAGCTCCGGTGCCGGGCCTGCCGTTGGCGCCTGTGTCCATGCGAGAGGCAACAGGCACCCACCGAGAGCAAAAACTAAAAGAATGATTCGCCTCATGACTATCCTCCAATCCACAGGTTGTCTCGAACGCGATTATCTGGTTAGAAATTCCGAACTCGCCTCAGCGTTGTTGCGTCCGATGGTCGGAGTAGCTCTTCGGGAGGCGACCAGAGGTTCATTAGCCTAAGTACAGCGACCTAAGATGTGACTTTGGTCACTTTGAAAAGATTAGCCAACGTAATCGCGAGGCGCGGCTTTGCCGCATAGGTGGCCGAATTTAGCGTTTCGATTCAAGCCACCATGCGGCCAACTCCCGATTGGTTGCACACCTCAGGCTTACTTGCCCATCGAATACGTGCCGGTGCATTCATCCTCGAAAGAGCCGTCTGCATTGTATTTTCCGGAGCAGGTCTCGGAACCCTTGATGCCTTTGTATTTCCCGGTACCGCTTAGAATCTTCCATTTCTCGGAAAACGGCTTCGTGATATCTGTTGAGGCGGACCCTTCATATGTGTAGTAAACCTTGTCTCCATTGTCCATCGTTACGTTGAGGCGGCCATGCCAGTTGAACGACGTTTTCCATACCTCTTCGAATCCCGTATAGCCAAGGGTTTTTTCCGCGAAGCCGCTGTCGCTTGCGGTCGCGTTACAAATGCCTTGGAGAATCATGTAGCTGTGACCCGGCACGTCGCCCACGTCGAGTTTGTGGCTTACCGATTCTTTCGGGCAGTGCCACTTCGTATCAACCTTGCCCTGAGCCATTGTTGCGGAGCCGAACACCAGTAGGGAGCATGCAACGAATAGTAATTTGCGCATCCTTATCCTCTCTTTTGTGACTCGGAATTGAAATTCAGCCGAACTATCCTCGCCTGAGCGGGTGTTGCGTCCGGTGGTCGGAGCAGCTCTTCGGGGAGGCAAGTGGTGGTCTTATAAGTCAAATCAAGCGACCAAAGCTGTGACCCCCATCACGTTTTCCCCGCCAGTTGTCGAGATCGTCTCCAATGCCATGACCTCAGAAATTGCGACATTCCGCGCTCGATTCCAACCACCACGCGGCCAACTCCCGATGAGTCTTAGGGTTGTATCGGAAGCGCGAAGGGGCAAGGCACATGCAGGAGCACGGTGTGTTCGCGCGCTTTCGATACAACGACTTGAAGGGAGCCGGCCGCGATTGCGGCGGAAGCGGTCGTTATGCAAATTCAATCGTGGGAAGGAGCGGCGTGGAGTTGTGCCGTGGCTGTGCGGCAGGGCGCGACACCTGACTGTATGAGTCTGGAAGCAGGCTGTTGTGAAGAAGGATCGTGAAGAGCGAGGTTGAAGAGGCTAGAAAAGGAGATCCATTTTGCTGCAAGGCACAGAGGTACGGAGCGGGTCGAAACACGCGAAGAATTCGAATTGGATAGAGTCGCTTCATGCAGCAGCGGTGACCACCGGCGGAGAACGAAGTTGGATTTCAGTAGCGGTGAGTCTTTCGACGACCATCATCGGCCCGCCACACTTGGGGCAAGACCAGAAATCGCTGGGACCAGTGGTGGAGACCTCTGGCTCGGTTTGCGGCGCCGAGCCGAGCAGTTGGAAACAAAGTGGCAAGGTGGTGGCACGTTTGCGGTTGGCCAGGAAGCCGAAGTTTCGGATGCGTACGAAGCCTTCGGGGAGCAGATGCAACAGGAAGCGGCGCAAGAATTCATCGACAGATAGAGGCAGCGACCTCTGTTCGTTGTTGTGGGCGGAATCGCGCCAACGAAACGTGACCTCTCCGTCAGTAAACGAGACCAGGCGTTGGTTGGAGATGGCCACGCGATGGGTGTAGCGGCCCAGATAACGGAGCACATGCTCTGGGCCTCCGAACGGACGTTTCGAGTAGACCACCCAGTCCTTTCGGAACAGTGGTCTCAGCCAGGCAGCAAAGGTTTTCGGCTGAGCGAGGAGCTTCAAGTCTCCATGAAAGTTGAGCTTGCCGTCATGAAAGGCGCGCTTGAGCGCTTCGTGGAACTTGCCGCGAAAGACAGCGCCGAGCACCTCGACGGGAAGAAAGAAGTCGTAGCGTGGTCTGATCCAGCGCGTGTGATCGGCAGACAGCCCACCGGCCGGCACCACGCAATGTACATGCGGATGAAATTCGAGTTTTTGAGTCCAACTGTGCAGCACGCTGAAGAAGCCGATTTCTGCACCGAGATGCTGGGGATCGCGCGCGACTTCCAGAAGGGTTTCCGCACTGGTGCGAAACAGGAGGTCGTAGAGGACCTTCTTGTTCTGCAAGACCAACGGGGCCAAATGACGAGGAAGCGTGAAGACCACATGGACGTAACGCGTCGGGAGAAGCTCCTTTTGACGCGCTGCGAGCCAGCGATCGCGAGCTCCTGCCTGACACTTCGGGCAGTGCCGATTTCGGCACGAGTTGTAGGAGATGGCGCGATGTCCGCAGCGAGTGCATTCATCGACGTGCCCGCCAAGCGCGGCGGTACGACACCGCGCAATGGCCAGGAGCACTTTGACGTGCTTCCAGGTGATCCACTTACGGCTTCGTTCGATGAATGCGTCTCCCGCGGCGCGGACCAGATCGGCCACCTCGAGGAGTGGCCGGTCCATCTACTCGTCCTGTGGTGGCCGGTCTTTTAGCTCCAGCGAGTCCAGAGGACTCGCGGTCGCACTGAGGTGACGTTCAGAGAGATGGAGGTAGATGGTGGTTTCTTCCAGATCGCGATGCCCTAGCAACATCTGGATGGTTCGTAGATCCGCGCCTGCTTCAAGTAGATGTGTGGCGAAGCAGTGCCTCAGCGTATGGGGGTGCACGTCTTTCTGGAGGCCCGCTCGCTGGGCGGCTTCCTGGCAAGCGTTCCAGACCACCTTGGTGTCGATCGGCGTATCACCGGTATGCCAGCGGTTGCCTGGAAACAGCCATGCGCTTGGCTTGCGCTGTAACCCGCGCCAGTGCTCACGCAGTGCCTCGAGTAGTTTGGGACTAAGCATCACATCGCGATCTTTGCGTCCCTTGCCGCCCTGGACGTGAATCACCATGCGTTTGCTATCGATGTCGCTGACTTTTAGGTGGGTCAATTCAGCACGTCGTACTCCGGTGGCGTAGAGCGTCATCAACAGAGTGCGATGATAAGGAGTCAGAGCTGCGTCGATGAGTCGTGCGACTTCTTCCCGGCTGAGGATCGAAGGAAGGTGAAATGCTCTTTTCGGATAGGGCGTCTCGGCGATGCTCCAGGTTTTCTTGAGAGTTTTGACGTAGAAGAATCGCAGAGCTGCCAATCGTTGCGTAACCGTGCCCGGCGACAACTTGCGCTTCTTGAACAGCTCGGCCTGATATTCACGAATGTGTTCCGGACCCAAACAATCTGGAGAACGCTTGAATCGTCTTGAGAAATCTTCGACTGTGCGGATGTAACAGCGTGTGGTAGCCTCAGAATAATTACGACGCTCGAGTTCTTCGAGCATCATTTTGCGAAGTCGGGTCATAGGGACCTCCTATGACCCGACAACTTATCTCAACCAACAAGCAACCACTGTTCCGTTCGCTTCACGCGAAGCGTCCGCCGCCGGCCGGCTTCGTTCAAGTCGGATTACCGGTAACTGATCCCCTACCGCATCGCCAGTGTGCTTGACGCTACCGCCCGCCTCCGTTAGCTTAGGATTTTCGTCCCCTGACCATGCGCATACTCTTTGTCGCTTCCGAAGCTCTGCCCTACACGAAAACCGGTGGTCTCGCCGATGTGATTGAGGCCCTGCCCAAAGCCCTGGTGAAGTTAGGGCACGAGGTCGCTGTCTTCCTGCCGCGTTATCGGGGCGTCAAGGCCAACACGGTAGTGATGCCGAGCTTGACGATTCCTCAGGGCGGCCGGCTGCGGTTTCCCGCGATTACCAACGGGTCGCTCCTTCACGGCGTGCGCTACTTTTTCCTCGACGACCCTTTCTACTTTGACCGCGAAGGCATCTACGGCGACCGCAAGCACGAATATCCCGATAACGCCGAGCGTTTCACCGAATTCTCTCGTGCCGCTATTGAAGTGGCCAAGCACGTCTGGCCGGCGGACATCATCCACTGCCACGACTGGCAAACCGCCATGGTGCCGGTGCTGCTGCGTTCCTCGTATGCCGACGATCCCATGGTGAAGGACCTCCCGGTCGTTTTCACCGTACACAACATGGGGTATCACGGTATCTTTCCTAAAGAGGTGCTCGAGCGGGCAGGCATTCCACCCGCGGTCTTTCATCCTGGCGGGGTCGAGTTTTTTGGGAGCGTTAATTTTCTGAAGGGAGGCCTGGTGTATTCCGATTACCTGACCACGGTCAGCCGCAAATATGCGCAGGAGATTCAAACCTCGGAATTCGGCTTCGGTCTGGAGGGCGTGGTGCGATCGCGTGCGGATCGCCTGGTGGGAATTCTGAACGGAGTGGATTATTCGAGTTGGTGTCCGGAAAAAGATGCGCTGCTGCCGATGAAATACTCCGCCAAAAACCTGGCAGGGAAGCGCGTCTGCAAGCAAGCGCTCTTCGAGGAATTCCTGTTGCTGCACGATAATCCCAACCGGCCCGTGCTGGGGATTGTGTCGCGTTTCGCGGACCAGAAGGGCTTTGACCTGATTGCCGAGATTGCACATGAACTCCTCCAAGAGGACATTTTGCTCGCCGTCTTGGGCGCAGGCGACCGGCGCTATGAGGAGCTGTTCCGCGCGCTGGCCGGCGATTTTCCGGGGCGGGTGGGCTTGAAGATTGCTTATGACAATCGGCTCGCCCACCTGGTGGAAGCGGGATCGGACATGTTCCTGATGCCCTCGCGTTACGAGCCCTGCGGCCTCAACCAGATCTACAGCTTGCGCTATGGCACTGTCCCCATCGTGCGCGCCACCGGCGGGTTGGATGACACCATTGAGGAGTTCAACCTCGAGCACGGTACCGGCACGGGTTTCAAGTTCTCCGAGTATACCGGCGCCGCCTTCCTGGAGGCCATTCGCCAGGCGCTGCATCACTATTCGGATGACGGCATCTGGAAGCGTATTCAGCTCAACGGGATGGCCAAGGATTTTTCGTGGAACACCTCCGCGGTGGAATATGCGAAACTATATGAGGCTGCCCACGCAGCGCGAAACCAGAAAGCCGCTCCATCATCTAACTGACCTGAAACAACGGCTGCTTTGACGCAGCCCATCGAGGACATCGAAACGTTATGGCTGATAACATTCTTGCGGTAAACGACGGGAATTTTGAAGTGGAGGTGCTGACGGCAAGCAAAACTCAACCCGTCATGGTGGATTTCTGGGCGGAATGGTGCCGCCCCTGCCACATGCTGGCGCCCACGGTGGCGGAGATCGCCCAGGACTACGCTGGAAAATTGAAGGTGACGAAGTTGAATGTGGATGAAGCGATGAATTCCGCCGGGCGCTTCAACATCCGCGGCATTCCGACCCTGCTGGTCTTCAAGGATGGCGAGGTCGTCGAGCAGATTGTGGGCGCCGTGCCCAAGGACCAAATCACCAAGGCCCTCGCGCGCCACATCGCATAAGACTGAATTCAGGGGGTCGGAGCTTTGGCTCCGTTCACCGTTTTTGGCCGGGAACGCCAATCTCCTGAATGGCGGTTTGAAGGACGCCAATGACGCCAATCGGGAGATTGGCGTTCCCGGCGTACGTGTTGGAGCCGGCCACGGAATCATGCATGGTGCTGGCCCCGCTTCCTTTCCAATTCGGCAAGGAACTCTTGCCACCGGAGTAAGCCCCTCCCCCGCCCGCTCAAACGGGGCTGCACTCAAATCTTGAAAAAGATTCGCTTCCGGTAAAGAACCCACATCAAGGCCCAGCACACCAGCACGAAGCAAATCGAAAAGACCAGCGAGCTGAACTCCGGGCTGCCCAGCCGAGCAAACACTGTTGAAATGGCCCGGCAACCCGTCCTCTGGCACCATACGCCGAGCAGCAACGCGAACACCTCCGAAAACACGTACGCGGCAATCGCGTTCATCCCGAAAATGGTGGCCGGCTTGGTGGGAATCCACCGCGCCTTGCGCACGTCCAGAAGCCAGTAGCACAATCCAAACACGATCAGCGCCAGCCCCGTCGTCAGCAAAACAAACGAACTCGTCCAGAGCTTTTTGTTGATCGGAAACCAGATGTTCCAGGTCTCCGCCAGAAGAAATACCGCCGCTCCGCATGCCAGCATGCCCAGCACTTTCTTGCCGCCAGCCCGCGCCGAACGCAGCCATTCGCCCGTGAAAACGCCGAACAACACCGAAGCGATCGCCGGAATCGTGCTCAACACGCCCTCTGGGTCGCGTGTCCCTTCATACAAATGCCCGGAAAACAGCAGCCGGTCGAGCCACGCCGTCAGGTTGCGGTCCGGGTCCAGCAGCGGTATTTCGTGCGTGGGCGTACCGAATCCCGGCACGGGCACAAACCGCATCAGCACCCAGTAACCCACCAGGCAGGCAAATATGACCGCCGCGCGTCCCCGTGGCTTGGTCCAAAAATAAATAATCGACGCTGCCAGGTAGCACACCCCGATCCGCTGCAATACGCCCTCAAAGCGCAAGGTATGCGGGTTGTAACGGTTCGGGAATCCGTTGATGAAGATGCCCAACAAAATCAGGATCACGGCGCGCCGCACCACGTGCTTTATCAATTCGCCCCGCGATTGCCCGCGCGCCAGCCGCGAGGAAAACGAATACACCAGCGAAACGCCGGTAATGAACAGGAAGAAGGGAAAAACCAAATCGGTCGGCGTCCACCCGTTCCATTTTGCGTGGCTCAGCGGCCAGTAGGGCGTGTCGCTCCCCTGATTGTTTACCAGGATCATCAGGGCAATCGTCAGCCCCCGGAAAAAATCCAGGGAGAGCAATCGCCCGCTGGCGGAATTGCTATTGAAATCCTGCTGTTTCGGCGAAACGGTTTCTGGTTGAGGGGTTGCCTGCAACTCCGGCTGGATCGGTTTCATTGGATACCTGTTTTCCTGGGATGGAAAGTGCTGCCATCATGTCACGCTTTACGTCTCCTCGCCAAGACCTTGCCGGAGAGGGAGAGAGGCAAGAAGCGGCGCGCCGACATTCCCATTTTTTGTCCGCGAGGAGGATGTTGCAAGTGCAGGAGTTGGGCGGGAAGAAAGAGAGATCCCCTCGACTACGCGACCCGACGCGCCAAACTGCGGCGCGGAAGTGAAGATCGGGTCGCTCCGCTCGGGATGACAGAAACGGAGAGAGGCAAGGGCGGCCCGCTGGGCCGCGGGCACGATATATCGTGCCCCTACGGGCGGGAGAGAGGCGATTGTTATTTTAGGGCGAGTTCGGGGGAGGCGACGCTGGATTCGGAGGCCCAGGTGATGAGCAGGGGCATGAAGGGAGTGACGGCGTCGGGGTGGTTGGGGAGAATGCGGATGGCGCAGCCGAAGAAGCCGCTTTTTGCGGTGCGCAGGGAGGCATGGAAGCGGTAGCAACCGTTGCCTTCGTTTTCAGAACTTTCCATGGCGGTGATTTCCGGGCTTATGATTTCGCCGCGGGCGTCCACGCGGCCGGTGAGGACCTGGACGGAGACATCCTCGGGAGTAAGCGCATCGAGGAAAACGCGCGCGCAGATTTTGATTTCGTTGTCGAGATTGACTTCGCCAAGATCGTTGGAAACGTTTTTCACTTCCAGACGAGGCCATGCGGCTTCGATGCGCGCGCGCCAGGCGGCCAGATTCCGGGCGCGGGAAGCATTGTCGGCCTGCAAACGGCTGTGGCGGCGGTGCACGGAGAGATAGTATTCATTGGCGTACTGGATGACCATGCGGTGCATGTTGAATTCGGGGCAGAGGCGAATGATGGAAGTCTTCATGCGGTCGATCCACTTGCGCGGGAGGCCGTCGGCGCGACGTTCGTAGAAGGCGGGAACGATTTCGCGTTCGAGGAGTTGATAGAGAGCCTCGGCTTCGACTTGATCCTGATAGCCGGGATCCTGATAAGACTCGCCCTTGCCGATGGCCCAGCCGACTTCGGCGCCGGTGTCGAGACCAATCTGCCAGGCTTCATCCCACCAACCATCGAGCGTGCTGACGTTTAAAACGCCATTGGCCTGGGCTTTCATGCCGCTGGTGCCGCTGGCTTCCTGAGGGCGCAGAGGCGTGTTGAGCCAGACGTCGCAACCCTGAACCATGTAGCGGGCGATGGCGACGTCGTAGTCTTCGAGGAAGACGAGCTTGCGGCGAAATTCGGGGCGGGCGGCGAGATCGATGATGGTTTTGATGAGTTCCTTGCCGTACTGATCGCGAGGATGGGCTTTGCCTGCGTAGATGATTTGCACGGGGTGTTGCGGGTCGTTAAGGATGCGCGCGAGGCGTTCGGGATCGCGAAGGAGAAGCGTGGCGCGCTTGTAGGTGGCAAAGCGACGGGCGAAGCCGATGGTGAGGGCGTCGGGAGAGAGAACTTCCTCGGCTTCGTCGATGGCGGATTGCGAAGCGCCGCGATTTTTGAGTTGCGCTTGCAAGCGGCGGCGAGCGAAAGCGACGAGGCGTTCGCGGCGGCGTTCGTGGGTGCGCCAAAGTTCGCCGGCGGGAATGGATTCGGTGCGCTTCCAGAGTTCGGTGTCGGCAGGCTCGTGGCGCCACTTGGGGCCGAGATAGCGATCGTAAAGCTGATTCATTTCGAGAGAGACCCAACTGCGGAAGTGCACACCGTTGGTGACATGGCCGATGGGGACTTCGGATTCGGGCAGGCCGCGCCAGATGGAGTTCCACACACGGCGGCTGACGGCGCCGTGGAGTTTGCTGACGGCGTTGCTGAAGGCGGCGAGGCGCAGGGCCAGGACGGTCATGCAGAAATCCTCGTTGTCGTTGGCGGCGTCCTGACGGCCGAGAGCGAGAAACTCGCGGCGGCCGATGCCGAGACGCGGATAGAAGGCGGAGAAGTAGTGATCCATGAGCCCGGCGGGGAAATAGTCGTGTCCGGCGGGCACAGACGTGTGGGTGGTGAAGACCAGGCTGGAAGAAGCGAGAACGGAGGCCTCTGCGAAGCTGAGATGCTGCGATTCCATCAGGGTGCGGATGCGTTCGAGAGCGAGGAAGGCGGAATGGCCTTCGTTCATGTGAAAGACGGTGGGGCGAAGGCCCAGAGCTTCGAGAGCGCGAACGCCGCCGATGCCGAGAAGAATTTCCTGCTTGATGCGCATTTCCAGGTCACCGCCGTAGAGTTGCGCGGTAATGGAGCGGTGCTCCGGACGATTGGCGGGGAGATTGGTATCGAGGAGATAGAGCTGAATGCGGCCGACGGCGGCGCGCCAAACGCGTGCGGTGACTGCGCCATCGGGAAGTTCGACGCGGACCTGCACGTTAGGGACGAGTTCGATGGGGAGAACGTGGAAGTCGTTTTCTTCGCGGGCTTCCTGCTGCCAGCCGGCGGCATTGAGATACTGGCGAAAATAGCCTTCCTGATAGAGAAGGCCGACACCGACGAGAGGAAGGCCGAGGTCGCTGGCGGCTTTGAGATGATCGCCGGCAAGAACGCCGAGTCCTCCGGCAAAAATGGAAAGACATTCGGTGATACCGAATTCGAGAGAGAAATAGGCGACGAGGAGATCGCGGGTTTCGGCGTGTTCGCGCTGATACCAGGAACCCTGGTCGGAAAGGTAAGCGTCAAGGCTTTTGGAGACGCCGTGGAGGTGGGCGAGGAGGGAATCGTCCTTGGCGGCGGCTCCGAGGACGGATTGATCAATGCTGCCCAGCAGACGGACAGGATTGCGCCCGGCGGTTTCCCAGAGGTCGCGGTCGAAACGGCGGAAGAGGTCAATGGCGGCGTGGTCCCAGCTCCAGCGGAGGTTGTAGGCGATTTGCAAGAGGGGCTTCAAGGCATCTGGCAAGGAGGGACGAACTTTGAATGTGGCGATGGGCTTCATGGTGTTCCTTGAAGGGAGCGACGCGCGGGAGGCGCGGAAGAAATGGACCGAGATGGGTGGGGCGGAGCAGGGCGGACCACCGCGCACGGGGACGACCGAGCCAGGCGGCGTTAAACGTCACCTGGGGGAACGAGGGTTCGCGAGAGGCGCACGCGATGGGGCGGATGGCCTTGGCGCGTCGTGCGGTTTGGCGGCGGCGGTGAGTTCGCGTTCGGCTTGCAGCCAGTCGTCGAGCTCAAGGCCGGGCGTTGCGCCGCGTTCGAGGAAAATTTGGTGCGCGCGGAACGCAATCTGTTGTTCTGTAGGAATAGAGGTAGTGCGAACGGCTTTATCGGTTGCCGGTGGTGCTTGAAGCGTGGTGACCTTACTGGACATGCATTCCTCCAATGAGAGCCGGAAAGATCCGGCCGAGTGGTCTTGAAGCGAGTGAAGGAGCGGCGGAAGGGAGGGGCGCTCGGAGGCAAAACAACAATTTGCGCGAGCTCGGCGGGCCAACCGCGGCACGTTATGCGGTCGCAAATGGGGCTCTTCTTTTGGAAAGAAGAGGAGATGCGACGAGAATCGCTTCAGAGGGAGGATGGGGCGGGAGAAGGACAGTTGTCGATAGGATAATTACATGAATGATTGGTAACAGAACTGTTACAAATTGGCACACTGAAGCGTTCGGATTTGAAACAGGTGGGAGGGCCAGGCTGAGCCCAGCTCGATGTTTGCGAGGTCGCGGGCGATGCTTTGGCCGATGAAGATCAATCCGGCGACCAAGACAACGCCAAAGATCAGCGTGCCAATGCGGCTGGGCCCATGGCTGAGTTTTGCTTCCAGTACGGTTGATGCGGAGGCTGCGGCCATGTGTGTCCTTCCCCGAAAGAAGAATGCGCGCACGAGGGCGCGAGAACAGGCCCACGATTATACGTGGGAATTGTTAATGGAGGATGAATGATTTGAGTTGACGACCCGATGAGGATTGCCTCAGGACCTCAAATCAAACTTGTGCACAGTGTGTTAGTTGAGATCCTTCGGGGCGCAAACTGCGCGCCCCTCAGGATGACAGTTTGTTCAGCTTTTTGCTTGGCAGACTAATTTGCATCTCGTGAGAACGTTGGGCTAGAAGATGCGGCCGAGTTGGAAGAACCATTTTTGATGGCCGGTATCGCCGATGCTGCCGCCAATGAAGACGGGGCCGAGGGCGGTTTCGGCTACGAATCCCCCGACGACATCGGCGGAGAACCTGGGCACCGGAAATGGATCACCGTACATTTTGCCAAATTCGCCCGCACCGGAGAGATAGACCTGTTTGCCGACGAAGGTCGGGAGGGTGAAAATCTTGTGGAGGTAGCCGCCGCGCGCGAGGAAATACTGGTTGCCGAACAATTCGTGCAAGCCATAGGCGCTCAACTGGTTTGGGCCGCCGAGGAAAAAGGGCGGCGGTGAACCAACGTGGCGAAAACCAAAGGTCGTGCCGCCGCTGGTGGTGAGAAAAAGGGAACCCTGGGAAGATACCGGCTGGAAGCCATTCAGGGTAACTTGCAGGGTGGGAAAATTCTCCGTGGCGCCGGGATAGTCATTATAAAAATGGAAGAGGGACTGGATGTAGTAGCCCTTGGTGGGAATGACCGGGTCATTGGTGTGATCGAGGATATAGCGGAGGCGGAGCGCGGCGATGCCACCGCTGGTGGAAGCGAATTCCGGGGTACCGAGACGCAGGAAGGCGTCGTAGTAGCCGATGCTATAACCGACGCGGAGTTCGCTGAAGCGATTAAAGCTGTAGCCCAAATCGATTCCTGAGGCGACCTGATCGACGCGGTAATCCGCGAGCGGATCGTGCTTCTTATAAATGTTGAAGGTGTTCTGGCTAGCGTCCAGGAAGGGGACGAAGAACCAGCGGCTGAGCGGCAGGAACGGCCGGTAAAGCTCCGTGGCGATGCCGTAGGTGCCGCCAAACTGAAGATCGGTGCGCCACTCGGAGCGCTCTCCGGCGACGTCCATGAAGGTGAGACGAGAGCCCAGGGTGAAGGCGACGTCATCGGGCTCGGAACCATCGATCGCAAACGAAGGCTGAAGCAGCGGCGGCGCGTAGGTTCTTTCGTGCACACGAACCAGCAAGCCATCCTTGCCATTTTCGCGAATCATGCCGTAGGTGACGCTGTCATAGCGCCCCAGCCCCGTGAGGCGAGTGAGGGCTTCATCGAGTTGCGCCGTGCTGATAGGTTTGCCAACGAAGGGGCGGAGAAAATTCTGGATGTTCTTGTCGTGTTCGGGGCCGACGCCCTCGACGCGCACAAACTGAGGCGTGCCAATGATGGTGCGGCGGCGCGACTGTATCTGCCGCTGGTATTCGGCCCAGTCCGCATCATTCAACGCGTAGGCTTTGAGAATCTGCGCTTTTTCGGCGGCGGCCTCGTAGCCGCGCTGGATCAGGGCAGCGGACTTTTGGTAGTCCGTGGAGTCGAAATCCTCGACATGGGCACGCACGATCAGATCGGCCCCGGCCATGCCGCGGATTTCCGTTTCGGCGATGACGAGTTCCACGGAGCGCTCGAGCACGCTGAAGGCGGACTGGATCTCTTTCGCGGCGGTCTTGGAAGTCTGGAGATGGATGGCGATGACCACGTCCGCACCCATATCGCGGGCAACATCGGTGGGAAGATTGTTGACCAAGCCGCCATCGACGAAGATCTGTTCGCCGCGGCGCACGGGGGCGAAAACTCCGGGGATGGAGATGGTGGCGCGCAGAGCGTCGGAGAGCGAGCCATCCTGGAAGACGTAGGGCTTGCCGGAAACGAGCTCTGTGGAAACACAGCGAAAGGGAATAGGGAGATCGTTGAAGGAGAGCACCTCGGAATAGGGAAGAGTTTCGCGGTCAATCAAAAGATTGATCTGGTGGCCGGTGTTGAGACCCGGCGGAAGAGTGGGGCCATTCTTTAACCCGATTCGGAGGGTGTTGGGGACATCGCGCGCGTCTTCCTTGCGGCGGAAGGACAGGTCCTGATAGGGCGTGCCGCCACCGAGGAGCAGGGGCCAATCGGCATTTTGGACGATGGATTTCAGGTCGTCGGCAGACTTGCCGGTGGCATACAGGCCGCCCACCAAGCCGCCCATGCTGGTGCCCGCGATGTAATCCACGGGGACGTGATGCTCTTCAAACCATTTCAGGACGCCGATGTGGGCGAGGCCGAGCGCGCCGCCTCCTTCGAGAGCAACACCGATGCGGGGGCGCGTTTTCGGAGCGGGCTGTGCGGCTGGCGCGGTTTGCGCGGGCGACTGCGGCGCGGGGGGATTCTGCTGCGCGCAGCAAATCGAGCAGAGGAATAGCGAAGAAAAAAAACGAGCAACAGAAGAGATTCGCATGAGAGTACCCCATCGTGGGCTTGGCGGCGGCGAGTCCGAGAGCGCACCTAGTGTGTCGCAGCTTCCGGGGAGTGGCAAGAGGGTTGGCTTGAAACGGTTGAGGGCTGACCGATCACGGACGGCACAGAGTTAGAGGTTGGCTTCGTCTTCGGGATGCTGGCGGCGATGGGCCAGGGCGACGCCGGCGAGGACAAGAACTGCGCCGGTGATTTGGGGAAGGGTGAGGGTCTCGCGGAAGAGGAGCACGGCGAGAAGGGCCGTGAGGGGTACCTGGGCGAGCAGGCTGATCGAGGTGATGGTGGCGGGGAGATGGCCGAGCGCATAGGTGAGGGCGAGATAGCCACCGAGTTGGGTGAAGAGGCCGAGACCGAAGAGGGCTGCCCAAGTGCGGGCGTTGGGCACGCGCAGAGAGATTCCCAGAGCGAGATTGATGAGCAGCAGTGCCAGCGTGCTTGAGAGCATGGCCAGGCGCAGGAACACCAAGGTGGAGGTGTGCGCGCGCACTTCTTCGGTGGCCATGAGGTACACGGCAAAACAGGCGCCAGCGCCGAGGGCCATGAGGTCGCCAACGCCGAATTGCTGGTGGCGCGCGAGGTCCGCCCAGACGATGAGAACCGAGCCGCTGACGGCGAGGAGCAAGCCCAACCAGAAGGCTACGCGGGCGCGGCGGCGAAAGAGCAACCAGGTGAGCAGTCCAACGACGATGGGAGAGCAGTTGCCGAGGACGGTGGCGTTGGCGGCAGTGGTGCGCAGGACGGAAGTGTTGTAGAGGGCGAGATCGAGGGCGAAGAATAGTCCGCCGAGCGCGATGATGCCCAGATTGCGGGGGCTGAGCCGAGGCTGGGCGCGATCGAAGAAAGAGGTGGGCAACAAGACGAGCGCCGGGATCAGCAGGCGATAGAAGGCGGAAGCAGGGCCGGGGATGTCCGTCGAGCGGACGAAGATGGCCGACCAAGAAATGCACATCACGCCCGCAGCGAGCGCGAGATAGGCGGGCAGGCGGCGTGGGCCGGCAGGGGCGTGGGCGGCAATGGGCGCGTGAGTGGCCATGGGAACTCCCGCAGCGGGATTTGGGAAGTATCCCATAGGCGGGCCGTAAGGACAGGTGCCGCATTGGCTGCTTCGGAGGTCCGGCGGATTGCCGCAACTTCCGCATGGCGCTAGGGTTGAGACGAAGAGGGCCAGGGGAAGAAGTGTGGCCGTTGGAAGCGAGGCAAGACCCATGAGCACCGCGAACCTACCCAGTCCCGCGGGAAATGCCAAGCCAAAGACCAGCGTGTTGCGCTGGGCGTTTCGGATTTTTCGGTGGACCACCTATCTGGCGGCCCTGATCACACTGATTCTGCTGCTGCACAAATCGCCGCCACCGCTGGTGGAGGCTACGCCGCAGGCTGCGGCGCGCGCGGAAGAAAAATTCGCACAAGTGGAGCAAAGCGTGGCGCAAGGCCAGCAGGCCACCGTGCGCCTGGACGAAACGGAACTGAACTCGTACCTGGCTTCGCATCTTGACCTGAAGGTGGATCAACCAGCGGCGGCTGCTACGCCGGCACCGACGACTCCTGGAGGGCCGGGTTCGCCCACACCTCAAGATGTCGAGGAGATGCGTTCATCGGTGCGCGACGTTAAAGTGACGATGGCGGACGATCGCGTGAAGGCCTACGTGGTGTTCGATGTTCACGGCAAGGACATGACGCTGGAGCTTGAGGGCAAGTTGGGCGCGACGAATGGCTACCTGCAATTTGTGCCGGTGAGCGGGCAGATTGGATCGCTGCCGATTCCGCAATCCACGCTGGAAGCGGCGGTGCAGCGGCTGATGGAGTCTCCCGAGAACCGCGAAAAGCTGCGCCTGCCACCGGACATTTCGGACCTGCACATTGAAAACGGCGAATTGGTGGCGACGTACAAGTAAACCCGCATGTTGGCTGGCCGTGCAGCCGTAAAAGCGGCGGCGAGTCGCCGCACTCCACAGGGAAATCAAATATGAGATGAGGTGTGGGGAGCCGGGACTGTGCTGGGGGAAAAGATGGCTCCGGGGCCTGGACTCGAACCAGAATAACCAGCTCCAAAGGCTGGTGTCCTACCAATTAGACGACCCCGGAACAGGGGCACATCTTTACTAGTGTACTTGAGACGCCGCGAAGGAAAAAGCCCGCGGGGAGAGAAATGGTATTTGTGCAGCGACGGCAAATTGGGGGTTGCACCGAAATGGGGCAGGCGGCGGGCAGGACGCCGACACGGCTTTTTGCCATGGTCGCTATTTCTGCTAAAGTAGAAAGGTTGAGCTGACGAGTGGAGAGGTGGCCGAGCGGTTTAAGGCGCACGCTTGGAAAGCGTGTGTAGGTTAACCCCTACCGTGGGTTCGAATCCCACCCTCTCCGCCATGCTGCCCGTGGTCCCGGCCGGGCCGGGATTTCGGCTGCGGGCTCGGACGCCCGCAAGGCGCCTCAAGTTCGAATCCCACCCTCTCCGCCAGAATTCCCGCCAAACAATGTTCAGCGTAATGAGGCGGGGCCTGCTTAAGAAAGAAATAGGAAGAGCCGATCTGAAAGCCAGCTACTGCCCGACCAGAGACCACCGGGGAAAGCAGATTCCTCACCCGCTTTGCGCGCTCGGAATGAAAAAAGTTTTTGCGCCTTGCCGAGATGGGGTCGAGCAGTGCTCGACCCCTACACGGACGAACCGCCTCTCTGACACAGGCCGAGGCAGGGGCTGAGAATGCGGGGCAGCCAATTCCGTGCTGCGGGCGTCCTAACGATTCCGGGGGGCCTTGCCTGGTGGGGGGAATAGACCGCACAATAGATGCTCCCGCCCCTCCGCCCAAGAGGACCCATGATCTTTCGCAGCATCGAGCAAGTTCGCCGGTTTTTTCGCATCCTTGCGGGTTTCACGCTCCTTTTAATCGGTGTCGTCATGTTTTTCACGCCGGGTCCGGGCTGGCTGGTGATTTTCCTGGGGCTCACCCTGCTGGCGGCGGAATTTGTGTGGGCGCGGCGGTTGATGGACCGCATGAAGCACGAAGGCAATCGCCTGAAGGAATCCGTCTTGAGATTCAACAAGGACGAAGCGCCGAAAAGGGATCCATCGGAAGGGAAGACATGAATCAGGAATGGAAAGGGAAGTGGGCGCTGGTAACCGGAGGGAGTTCGGGGATTGGTGTGGCGCTGGCGAAGCAGTTGGCCGCGGGAGGCACGCATGTGGTGCTGACGGCGCGGCGCCGCGAGCGGTTGGAGGAACTCGCGCGAACTTTGCAGCAGAGCCACGGCATTCGGACGGAAGTTGTTACCGCCGATTTGGCGCGCCCGGAAGCGCCGCAAGAAATTTACGATTTCACGAAGCAAAAGGGCATCGAGATCGACCTGCTGATTAACAACGCCGGCTTTGGGCAATATGGCGAACTCACAGCGGTGGAAACGCAGCGGCTGCTGGACATGGTGCAGGTGAATTGCGCGGCGGTGGTGCACCTGACGCGGCTGTATCTTGCGGACATGGTGGCGCGGCGGAGAGGCGATGTGCTGATTCTGGCGTCGACGGCATCGTTTCAGGCGGTGCCGTATATTACGACGTATGCGGCGACGAAGGCGTTCGATCTTTTGTTTGCCGAGGGGCTGGCCGAAGAGATGAAGCCCTACGGCATTCGCGTTTGCGCGTTGTGCCCGGGTTCGACGGAATCGGAATTTCACAGCGTGGCGGGGCAGGAGAAGTTCACCACCAAGAATCAGGAAACGGCGGAGAAGGTGGCGCGCACGGGGTTGCGAGCGCTGGCGGAGGGCAAGAGCTACGTCATCTCTGGCATGGGCAATTATTGGGGTGCGCAAACGCAACGATTGGTGCCGCGGCGCGCGGTTGCGCGGATTGCCGCGAAGATGTTCCGGCCAGAGAAGGCGCAAGCGAAGTAAGATCCTAGTATTCTGCAAAAAGCGGATTCGTCGCGACGCTCTGGAGGACCACCTTATTTGCGCTTTGAGGCCGGAGGGTTAGTCGCAAGCAGCGATCCAGCCGCGATCCCTCCGCTCCGGCTTGCAAACGGCGCGGGCCTCCGGTCGGGATGACCAGAAAGTTTACGTTTTGCCGAGATGGGGTCGAGCGGTGCTCGACCCCTACTAACATATTGAAGGCACAAGGGTTGTGCGGCAGCCCGGGCTTGGGGAACTTTTTTGTGTGGCGCGGGAAGTATGTAGTGTAAGCCGGGCGTCGTACCAGGAGAGATGCACATCGAGGCACAGGAGCGGGACGACGTATTGCTGCGCCGCTCGGCGAAGGGCGATGAAGGGGCTTTTACGGAGCTGTATCGCCGCCACCAGGCCCCGCTCTATCGCTTTGCCCTGCGGATGTCCGGAAACGTTTGGGCCGCCGAGGAGATTGTGCAGGACGTTTTCATGACCCTGATTCGAGAGCCGAAAAAGTTCGATCCGGAGCGGGGCGCGTTGCGGTCGTTTCTGTATGGCATTACGCGCAATCGTGTGATGAAACATCTGGAGCGGGTGCCGCGGGAATTGCTGCACGAAGAACTCGACGAAGATGCCGTGGGACAACGAGGGTTGGGATTTGAGGCGATGACGCCGGCCGAATGGGCGGAAGTTCGCGAGCGGCGGGAACAGCTTCGCGCGGCTGTGCTGGAGCTCCCAGCGGAGTTTCGCGAAGCGGTGGTGCTGTGCGGGCTGGAAGAATTGAGTTACGAAGAAGCGGCGCGGCTATTGGATTGTCCGGTGGGCACGATTCGATCGCGGCTGCACCGCGGGCGGGCGCTCCTGCTGGCGAAGCTGGAGATGCTGCGGGACACACCGAAGCGCGCGGGCGCGAGCCGGTGAGAGATCGGCAGGAGAAGCGGCAATGACGTGCGAAGAATTTGAACTGGTGGGATTGGACCTGGAAACGATACGGGAAGACGATCCGGCGCATAGCGCCGCACGGGAACATCTGCGTTCGTGCCCGCGCTGCGCGGCGTTGCATGAGAACTGGCAGACGTTGCGAGCGGATTTGCATGCGGTGGGGGCCGAAACACAAGAAGCGGAGGCTCCAGCGCGTGTAGAGATGCGGCTGCGGCAGGAGTTCCGGACGCGGCACAAGACCGTGAAGGCGCGGCGGGCTGCTGTGTTTGCGGGCTGGACGCTGGCGGCAGCCGCAGTGGTTTTGGCGGCGGTCAGTTGGGTCAACTGGCGGCATGAGAATGGGAAGGGAAGCACGCCGTCCGCCGTCAATTCCGCGCAGGACGTAAACATGAATAAGACGACGCCGGCCGGACCGGAGCTTGGAGAAACGATTGTGGCTTCGAACGATGCCGGCGAGTTCACGCTGTTGCCGGGAAGTTTTCCCGGCATGCTGGAGGACGCGACGGTGGTGCGCGTACAGATGCAGCGTGGGGCCCTGAGCGCACTGGGGCTGACGGTAAACGAGGAACGCGCGGCGGACTTGATACAAGTGGACTTGCTGGTGGGTGATGATGGGCAACCGCAGGCGTTGCGATTGGCGCAAACCACGAACTGAATTTTTGCGGCAGGATTGCCGCAGCCTGGGAGAGAAGAGGAGAAGAAAGAATGAAACGTAAGTGGGTGTTTGCTTTGCTCAGCGGAGCGCTCCTGGTGAGTGTTGGGGCGTTGCGCGCGCAAGAGCCACCGGCAGGCGCGCCTCCTCCCGATGCGATGGGACAGGAGGGTGGGCCGGAGGGGCCTCTCGGGCCTCGGATGGAGATTCTGGGCTTCGGCGAAATGCACCCCGGCAAAGTGGTGACGGGTGCGCCGTACAGCGCGGTGGCGGTGACGGAAACGCGGCAGACCCTGGCCGATGGCAACACCATCAGCCGCAAGGTGCAGGCCAACGTGTTCCGCGACAGCCAGGGACGCACGCGGCGGGAAACGACATTGACGGGGGTCGGGCCGCTGTCCACAACGGGAGCGTCGCGCACGTTTGTGATGATCCACGATCCGGTGGCGGGGACAGCATTTGTGCTCCATCAGGATACGAAGGTGGCGGAAAAGCTGCCTGTGCCTCGGGGCGGGCGCAAGCCTCCTGCGAACCTGCAGGGTAAGTTCAATGCGCGGATGCAGGAGGAAATTGCCAACGGAAGCTTGAAGAAGGAAGACCTGGGCGTGCAAACGATAAATGGAATCAGCGCACAAGGAACCCGATTCACGAGGACGATTGCCGCGGGCCAGGCCGGCAACGCCAAGCCGATCATCATTACCAACGAGCGCTGGTATTCGCCGGACCTGCAAATTGTGATCAAGACGGTGCGGAGCGATCCGCGCTTCGGTGAAACGACCTATACGGTCACCAACATTCAGAAACAAGAACCCACCGCTGCGCTGTTTGCCGTGCCTTCGGATTACACGGTGAAACAGGGCGGAGTCCGCGGACGGGGCAAGATGAATCATACGGGCGGACCTGGCGCGGCCCCGGCAGACATGCCGCCTCCGCCACCGGGCGAGTGAACCTTTAACTTTTAGCTGACGATCTTCTCTCCTGAAGACGGTACGCCCTTTCTGCTGTGGCCCCCTTCCCGGCAGAGAGGGCGTTTCCGTGTTTGGAGGGTGGAGGAAGAGCGAAAGAGCGAAAGAACGAAAGAGTGATTCCTCGCCCCGACGAAGCGTACGGGGCGCAAAACCCGCGCTTCGCGGACTCCGTTCGGAATGACGGGGTTGGGTTGGGGGCAGAGCCCACCGTGAGCGGACTCGGTTCGCAACAACAAATGTGTTTACGCCTTGCTGAAAAGGGGTCGAGCGGTGCTCGACCCCTACGCGGAAGCCTGCGGAGAGAAGGCGTTGGGAGTTTGGCGTTACAATCGGCCCATGGACGAGCGCGAACTTATGGCGCAGTTGAATCGGGAAGGTTTTGCGCACACCTATGTATGGGAGGACGGGGCGCATGCCCACTACCCGGAGCACACGCATCGCACGGAAACCGCGCACATCATCCTGAGCGGCGAGATGACGCTGACGATGGCGGGAGAGACGAAGACGTATCGCAGCGGGGAGCGTTGTGATGTGCCTGCGGGCGCGGTGCACGCGGCGAAGATGGGGCCAGGAGGGTGCCGCTACCTGGTTGGGGAAAGATAATTCACGCGCGGCAATCAGGATTGTTTGAGGACGCTGTCCAGGAGTTCCACGACATGCACGACGTTCTGGCCGGTTTTGTGGATTTCGGCGCCGGCGCGTAGCTGCAATAGACAGCCGGGATTGGCGGTGACAATCGTTGTGGCGCGGGTGATCTTTGCGTAGTCCATCTTTTCCTTCAGCAAATCAAGCGAGGCTGCGGTTTGCGTGACGTTGTAGACGCCCGCCGAGCCGCAGCAGATGTCCGAGTACGGCAATTCCACGAATTCAATGCCCGGGATGGCGCGCAGCAACTGACGCGGAGCCTCGCGGACTTTTTGGCCGTGCAGGAGGTGGCAGGAGTCCTGATAGGTGACGCGCAAGCGGGTTTCCTTGAGCGGGGCGACGAGGCCGAGAGTGGCGAGAAATTCGGTGACATCGCGCATGCTGTTGCCGAAGGCGACGGCGGCGGGATGCTCCGGCTCGTTGGGGGAGAAAAGGTGATCGTACTCCTTGAGGGTGGAGCCGCAGCCCGCGGCGTTGGTGAGGATGGCGTCGAAGTGGCCGCCGCCAAACGCGGCGATGTTTTTGCGGGCGAGTTGGCGGGCCGTTTCGCGCACGCCGGCATGCGCGGCAAGCGCGCCGCAACAGAGTTGCGCGCTGGGGACGACGACTTCGCAGCCGTTGGCGGTAAGGACGCGAATGGTGGCTTCATTGAGCTTAGTGAAGGTGACATTCGCGATGCATCCGGCGAAGAAAGCCACGCGTGCGCGGCGGGCGCCTTGTGCGGGAAAGGTTTTGCCAAGTTCGCGGAAAAAGAAATGGCCGTCAATGCGGGGCAGAAGACGCTCGCGCTCGGCGAGGCCGAGCAATTTCAGAATGCGGCTGGCGCGGGCGAGCGATTGCAGGCCGGAGCGCTGGTAGAAGCGGAGCAATCTGGCAGCGAAGGCGATGCGGTTGGGGTAGGGAAGCAGGCGCTTAAAGACGATGTTACGTGTGAATCGCGCGAAGAGCGGGCGCTTGTATTCGGTTTCAATGCGCGCGCGGGCGTGTTCGACGAGTTTGCCGTATTCCACGCCGGAGGGGCAGGCGGTTTCGCAAGCGCGGCAATCGAGGCATTTATCAATGTGGCCGACGAAACCTTCGGCGAGCGGCAATTCGCCGTTGCCTACCAGAATCATCTGGCGAATGCGACCGCGGGGCGAATCGCCTTCAAGATGCCAGAGGCGATAGGTCGGACAGTTGTTCAAGCACAGGCCGCAATGGACGCAGCGCGCAAAATCCTCGTAAACCGGTACCGCGCCGGGAATGTTTGCCGGAGTCCGCACTGCTCAGATTCCTCCCACAAAACGGCCGGGCGCGAAAATATTCCGCGGATCGAAGGAGTGCTTGACGTGCCGCATCATGCCAAGATCGGCGCGGTTCGGGCCCCAGACATTTACACGTGATTTGAGTTTGCTTGGCGCGTGCAAAAGCGTTGCGTGGCCGTGGCCTGCGCCGGCAAGGGAGAAAACACGAGCGGCAGCATTTTCGAGGGCGTGGAGGGCGGATTCGTTTTCGGATTCCACGAACAAAGTGAAATGGACAATACCGGCGGCGCGCACGAGCAGAGCTGCACGCAGAGAAGAGTCTTGCGCCACGCGCAGAAGGTTAGCGAGATCGCCGGGGTTGCTCTGCGGCAATGCGATGCGGAAGAGAGCGACAGCGGGAGAGGCCCAACGGAGCCAGTCGAAGGCTTCGCGCAAGATTCCGCCCAGATGGGCATCGGAGGCCGCGTCGAGAATCTCGCTGCCGGCTGCGGCGGCTTCGTTCGCGAGTTTCTGGAGGTCACGGGCAATGCGGGGAACGACGGCCTCGTTTCCTTCAAAGGAGGCGTAGACGCACCATTTGGCGGGATCCAGGCGCCCGGCAAACTCCGCGCTCGTTTCGCGAAGAACTGCGGCAGTCTGGGCGACCATCTCTGGACTGAGTGTTTCCAAGTTGGCGAGTGGCAGGCCGGACTTTTCGATGGCGTCGCGATAGGCAGAAGCACCCTCCAAATTCGAGAAGCACGCGACCTGGCCGCCGTGAGCTTGCGGCAGAGTGAAGGTGCGGAAATTGAGGCGCGTGATGAGAGCGAGCGTGCCTAACGAACCGATGAGCAATTTGTGCAGATCGTAGCCGGTGACATTTTTCACGACGCGGCCGCCGCTTTTGCAGAGCGCGCCCTTGCCGTCGACAAACTCCGCGCCGATCAGGAAATCGCGCGGGGTGCCGTATTGTTTGCGCAAGGTGGAATCGATGCCGGAGGCGAGCGCACCGGCCACCGTGGAGGTTTCACAGCAGGGAACCGCGAGGGGCAGGAATTGGCCCTTTTCGGCGAGCATTCTGGCGAGCTGGCGCAGGGGCATGCCCGCATCAACGCTAAGCGTGAGATCACCGGGATCGAAATGGGCGATTTCGTGCAACCCGGTCATGTCCAACGCGAGGTCATAGCGCGCGGGTGGCATGCCCAAATCCAATTTGCTGCGGGAGCCGCTGGCGACGATAGCGAGTTTTTCGGTGATGGCGAAGCGCGCGACCTCCGCAGCTTCCTGCGCGGAGGCTGGGCGCACGATTGCGCCGGGCACCATGCCATCGATGGCGTACTCGCGCAGTTCTGGCTCTGCGGCGACAACGCGATGCGCGCCGAGCACGCTTTCGAGCCGGGTTGCGAGATTGGCCGTAGCGGTCATACGTGTGCCGGGAGCGTCTCTGCCTGCTTGCGCACGCGAATCTCGCCGCAGCCCTTGCTCAAGGGAAAAATCTTGCCGGGATTGAGCGAGGAATCGGGATTGAAAGCGTCATGCACGCGGCGCATCAAATCAAAATCGGCGTCGCTGAAGAGAAGCGGCATGAGTTCATTTTTCTCCATGCCCACGCCGTGTTCGCCGGTAAGCGCGCCACCCAGTTCGACGCAATAGCGGATGATTTCCCGCGAGGCGGCGATGGCGTTTTCAAATTGCTGCGGATCGCGCGGGTCGTAGAGGACGATGGGATGGAGGTTGCCGTCGCCGGCGTGAAAGATGTTGCCGATGGAGAAGCCGTACTTTTTGCCGATGCTCTGAATCTGCTGTAGGGCCTGGGGGAGCTTGGAACGGGGGATGACGCCGTCGAGGACATAGTTGCTGGGAGCGAGGCGTCCCAGCGCGCCAAAGGCGTTCTTGCGGCCTTTCCAGAGGAGGTCGCGTTCGCGGTCGTCCCTGGCGATGCGCACTTCGCGGGCGTGGTGCGTGCGGCAGACGTCTTCGACAGCCGCGGCCTGGGCTTCGACGGCTTCGCGCAAGCCTTCCACTTCGACAAGCAAAATCGCGGCGCTATCGCGGGGGAAGCCGGCGTGGATGTAATCCTCGATGGCGCAGAGGGTCCAGCCGTCCACCATTTCGCAGGCGGCGGGAGTGATGCCGCGCGCGGTGATTTCAGCGACGGTGTTGGAAGCGTCATCAACGGCGTCGAAGATGGCCAGCAGGGTCTTGACGGCTTCGGCTTTGCGGGTGAGCTTCACAGTGATTTCGGTGACAAGGGCCAGCGTGCCTTCGCTGCCCACAAAGAGCCCGCAGAGATCGTAGCCCGGGGTGTCGCCGTGCTTGCTGCCAACGCGCACGATTTCTCCATCGGGGAGCACCAGTTCGAGCGCGGTCACATGGTTGACGGTGACGCCGTAGGCCAGAGTGTGCGGACCACCGGCATTCTCGGCGACGTTGCCGCCGATGGTGCAGGATTTTTGGCTGGAGGGATCAGGGGCAAAGTAGAGACCGGCGTGTTCGACGGCGCGAGTGATATCGAGGTTCACCACGCCGGGCTGAACAACGGCGCGGGCATTTTCGAGATCGAGCTCGAGGATACGGTTCATCCGCGCGAACACGATCATGGTGCCGCCGCCGCGCGCGAGTGCGCCGCCAGAGAGGCCCGTTCCCGAGCCGCGGCCGACAATGGGCACATTGTATTTCGTTGCGAGTTTGAGGATACGCGAGACGTCTTCCGTGGTGTGAGGGAATACGACCAGATCCGGGCGGGCCTTTTCGACCGAGCCGTCGTACTCGTAGAGCACCAGGTCCTCGATTTTGTGGAGGACGTTCGACGGGCCGAGCAAGGAGTTCAGTTCGCGGAGTAATGAGGCGGGCATAGAGCGAGTCCGTGGCGTCCGATTCCACTATAGTGAGACTTGCAGCATTCTGGCAACGAGATACTCCGGCCCACGAATGAGCTGTGCTAGTGTAGTGCTTCAGAAAATCAAGAGGGAAGGATGCCGAAGCCGAAGGTTTATTGTTCGCACGAACTGTTTGAGGAAGCGCGCAAAATACTGGATGCCACATGCGACGTGGAATACTGGACGCCAGCAGAGCGTCCGGCCCGGGAAGAGGTGCTGCGGCGCGTGAGGGACAAAGAAGGACTGGTTTGCCTGCTGACGGAAAAGGTAGATGAGGGATTGCTGCGCGCGGCGCCGAAGCTGCGCATCGCCGCAAACGTCGCGGTGGGTTTCGACAACATTGACGTGGCGGCTTGCACCAAGCGCGGCGTGGTGGCCACGAATACACCCGGCGTGCTGGACGAGACGACGGCGGATTTTGCGTGGACGCTGTTGATGGCGGTGGCGCGGCGGCTTGGCGAAGGCGAACAACTGGCGCGCTCCGGAAACTGGAAAGGCTGGAACCTGGACCAACTTTGCGGCGCGGACATTTGGGGGAAGACGCTGGGGATTGTGGGGTTTGGGCGGATTGGCCGGGCGGTGGCGCGGCGGGCGTTGGGCTTCAACATGAAGGTGATTTATACGGATGCGGTGCGCGCACCGCAGGACGCGGAGAAGCCGGTGAACGCCACGTTTCAGGATATGAACACGCTGCTGGCGGAAGCGGACTTCATCAGCCTGCATGTGCCGCTGCTGGCGGAAACGCGCGGGCTGTTTGACACGCCGAAGTTTTTTCGGATGAAGCCCACGGCGTTTTTGATCAACACTTCGCGCGGGCCGGTGGTGGATGAGGCAGCGCTGGTGGCGGCGCTGGAAAGCAAGAAAATTGCAGGGGCCGCGCTGGACGTGTACGAGAACGAACCGTTCATCCATCCCGGGTTGAAACGGCCAAATGTGGTGCTGGCGCCGCACCTGGCTTCGGCGTCGCTGGAGACGCGGACGAAAATGGCGGTAATGGCGGCGAACAACGTGGTCTCGCTCTTCCAGGGACAGATGCCGCCGAACATGGTGAATCCCTCGGTGCTGAAGAATCGTTGAGACGACGGGCGGCGCAGTGATGGCAACGGGGAAAGTAATCGCGCGCCGGATATTTCGGCAAACACTGGCGTCCATCGATATCCCGCGAGTGATGGAAAGAAAATTGCCGTGCGAGGGATCGCGGCTGATCCTGCCAGACGCTGCCATTGACCTCTCCCAAACTGCAAAAGTGTATGTGGTGGCGATCGGCAAGGCTGCCCATGCGATGGTGACTGGACTGGAAGGCATCCTGCCCCCTGGAATGCGCGTTTCGGGGATTGTAGTTGCGCCCGTTGCGCCGGAGCGGCGCGTGGCGGGCATGGAGTATTTCGTTGGCGGGCACCCGGTTCCCAATGCAGAAAGCTGGAAGTCGGCGGAAGCTATTTTGCGGCTATTGAAGAGTTGTGACGAGCGGACGGTGGTGATTTTCCTGTTGTCCGGCGGCGGCTCCGCGTTGGTGGAACTGCCGCTTTATGGCGAAATGCAATTGGAGGATGTGCAGGGAGTGCATCGCGCGCTGGTGACCTGTGGCGCGCCGATTGAAGCGATGAACACGGTGCGGAAACATTTTTCGGCGGTGAAGGGCGGTAGGCTGGCGGCCGCTGCGGGAACGACGAGGAAAATTACGCTGGCGGTTACGGATGTGCCCGCAGGCAAGGAGTCGGCACTGGCGTCGGGACCAACGCTGCCCGATCCGAGCACGACTGCGGATGTGGAGGGCATCCTTGCGCAATACGATTTGCGGAAGAGATTTCCGGAGCGGCTGGTGCGCTGGCTGGACGCAGGGAGAATGCCGGAGACGCCCAAGGTCGGCGATCCCGCGTTTGCCAATGCGCACTTTCATCTTTTGCTGGGAGTGGACGATTTGTTTCACGCGGCGCATCACGCCGCGGAAACCTGCGGCTATGCGACGCGCTGCGACAATTCCACGGATGACTGGCCGGTGGCGAAGGCGGCGGATGCGCTTCTCTTGCAATTGGATGAATGGCAGCGAATGAATGCCGGGAAGCGCGTGGCGATTATTGCGGATGGGGAATTGAGTTCACCGGTAACCGGCGACGGCGTGGGTGGAAGGAATTCCGCGTTCGTGCTGGACGTCGCGGGGAAAATTGCGGGACGCCGAATCACGGTGCTGAGCGCGGGCACTGACGGGATTGACGGCAATAGCCCGGCGGCGGGAGCGGTGGCCGACGGGGAGACGGTGAAGCGGGGCGGAGCGGCGGGAATGGATTGCGCGGCTGCGTTTCGCGAGAGCGATGCGTACACGTTTTTCGCGAAGCTGGATGATGCCATTGTTACCGGCCCGACGGGGAATAATCTGCGCGATTTGCGGGTATTGCTGGCGGAGGAGTAGCTCGGAGTCAAGGGGTGGAGCGGTTTCAAAGAACAAAGGTGTTTACGCCTTGCCGAGATGGGGTCGAGCGGTGCTCGACCCCTACACTGCCTAACCCAAGAGCACAGTCAAGAGTGACTGTGCCACGGGCTGCGACGGATTACTTGTTTGGTGGGGGCGGAGGCAAGCGGCTTTCCATGGACTTCAGGCGCTCGTTCATTTCCTGGACTAGTTGTTCGAGATGGCTCAGCCGCTGATCTTCCGTGGGTTGTGGGCTCACTTCTTCGGCATCGGCGCCGTCTTCCTCCTCTTCGAACGGGCTGGGAACCCTGCCTTTCGCCTTGGGATTTTTCAGACGCTCGATCTGGCCTTTGATCATCGGGGCCATTTCGATGCTCAAGTCGTTGCTCTTCAGAAGCGCCTCGAGCGCGGGAATCACGGAGGCATCGCCGCGGGAGCCGAGAGCGAAGATCGCCGAAATACGGATGGGGAAGTGCGGTTCCGAGAGATAACCGGCAATCTGATTGGTGATTTCCTCGTTGTCCTTCTGCAGACGCGCCAGGCTGCTGATGGCGGCTTCGCGGGCCTCCATGTTTTTGCCGGGGACGGCCCACTCGCGGAGGAGGGGCACAGCCTTGTCGTCGCCCAGCGGGCCGAAGGCACGTAGAGCGGCGTCGCGGAGAAAGCCGTCGGGGGAATCGCCGTTCACCGCGGCGGTTAGGGCGTCGTAGGCATTGGGAGTTTTCATGTGGCCAATGGCCTGCAAAGCGGCAGCGCGTGAGCGATAGGAGCTATCCTCGCGGGCGATGGCTTCCAGCTTTGTCTTGATTGCCGCGTCATCCTTGAAGTTACCTAGCGCGTCCACAATGCGGTAACGAACCCAGGGCTGTGTGACGGAGGAAAGTGAATCCAGGAGTTGCTTGGAAGCAACAGCGCTGCCGAGTTCACCGAGAGCCTTGGCCGCGGTGATGCGCACGCCGTCAGTTTTGTCCGTGCGCAGAGCTTCGCCGAGGGCCGCGGCAGCTTCGTCATCGTTCTTGAGCTTGCCAAGCGCCACGGCAGCATCCGCGCGATCGGCCAGTTCGGAAGCGTTCTTTAATTGGAAGAGCCATTCCTTTTTGTCTTTTTTGAACTCGACGAACTTCAAGATTTGGGTGCCCTTGTCAAAGAGCACCATGCGCGGGGCTGTCTCCGAGGGCAGGGAAAAACTCTCCGACTCTTTGGACACGAGGATGTTGTAGAGCCTCGGGCCGGCGGCATTGGTGATTTCGAGGTCCACCGGAAAGCGGAAGAGGCCTACGTACCCCTCGCGCTTCTGGGTTTGCTTGACGGTGAGCACCACCTGCTTTTTGGTTTCATCGTAGGTGTAGCTGACGTCGAGCTTCGGTGCGCCGGATCCGTAAATCCACTGGCTGAAGAACTGGTCGACGTTTGTGTGCGTGGCCTCTTCGATGGCCTTGGTCAAGTCCGCGGTGACCACATTTTTGCCGCGGTTGACCTCCAGATAATGTTTCAAACCGACGTAGAAGGCGTCCTCGCCAAGCTCGTGGCGAAGCATGTAGAGGACCCAGCCGGCCTTGGCGTAAGCGTTGCCGTCAAATTCACTGGAATCGTCAAAATCGTGGCGCACGATGGGCTTGGCATAGAGCCCCTGCATTGAGAACCACTGGCGTGAAGTTTCCCAGCGTTCATAGTCCGCGAAATCTCTTCCGAAATGCGCTTCGGTCCAGACAGATTCCATGAAGGTGGCGAAACCCTCGTTCAGCCAGATGTTGCCCCAATCCTTGCAAGTGACCAGGTCGCCGAACCACTGGTGGGCTAGTTCATGCGAGATGAGCGGATCTTCGTCCTGTGGGTATTCGGGGACCAGTTTCGGATGGCGAAGCGAACTGGAGGCATTGGTGGTGGCGCTGGAGTTTTCCATGCCGCCGGCGACAAAATCATCAACTATCGATTGCGCGTATTTCTCCCAGGGATAATCCACGCCAAGTTTTTTGCTGAAGAGGTCAATCATCGCGGGAGTGCGGGCGTAGTTGACGGTGAGGCGGTCGCCGCGATCCTTGGGCGCATAGTAGGTAACGGGGATGTTCCGCCAGGTATCCTTGGCTTCGGCGAACTCGCCGGCAACGACGGTGAAGAGATAGGTGGAACTGGGCTGCGATTCGCGCCACGTCCAGGTCTTCAGTCCGCTGCCCGCATCGGTAACGCTGATGAGTTTTCCATTGGAGACGGTGAGCCAGTCGGCAGGGACGGTGAGAATCGTTTCCGTGGTGAGACGGTCATTCGGGTAGTCGTAGGTGGGCAGGTAGTAGCGCGTGTCCTCCGATTCGCCCTGCGTCCAAACCTGTTTGGGGCGATGGGGATAGTCCTTGTCGGGAAGGATGAAGTAGAGGCCCTTGGTGGGCTTGCCTTCGTACTTGATCTCGACGGTGAATTTCTCGCCGGGTTTGGCGGGTTTGGGAAGGGTAATGTGGAGCTTGTCCTCGGAGTTCTCGAACGTAGCTGCGGCTTTATTCAGGGTGACGCTCTGGATCTGAAGGCCGACGGAATCGAAGGTGATGCGTTGGGTATCGCGCAGAATCGTGAGCGTGTGGGTGACGTCTCCGATAACCTTTTTTTGCTGCAGGTCAAAGCGCAAAGCGATGCGGGAGTGCTCCAGGTCGTAATCCTTGCTGCGGGCGAAAGGCTCATCGGCGTGTAAAAGCGGAGTTGCGGCCAGTGAAACCAGGAAAAGGCCCAGCAAAGGGATGAAACCTGCGCGCCTGGGTGTCCCGCCGATGATTCGGTTTATCATTCCGCAGTCTCCTTGGTTCATGAAAACACTCGCATCAATTTGGATGAGGGCTACGGCTGCTGCCGCTGCTCAGTGGCCCACAGTCTTGATTGGGGATGCTTTTCAAACGCTCAATTTTCTCGCGAAAGGGAGAGTTGCGTCAAATGCGCTGGGGAGCGGGCGGTTCCAGGGATATCGGCTTGGGCGATCTGCCAGAGAATGGTCGATTCAGTTGTATGGGGAGTCTCCTCACGTTAGTATCGACCCCAGTTCCAGGTCGAAGGAGTGCATCGCCATGTCCGCAAGAGTAACCCGCCGGCAATTTGTGTCGGCCGCCGCTTCCGTTGCTGTCCTTTCAAATATGCCCCAGCCCCTATCCTCATTTTTCCCGAACCAAACGACGGGCGTTGCACTGACGGCCAATCCGCCTTGGAACGAACAGGGCATCTTGAATCTGGCAAATTCGCCCTACGCCAAATTGAAAAACATCCCTGTTCACGCGGTCAGAATTGACACGGGTTTCTGGGCGTCGCGCCGCACGGCCAACGTCGAAAACAGTATTCCTTCCATGGGGAAATTGCTGGAAGCCAACGGCCGCATGGACAACTTCCGCCGGCTGACGGGCAAGAGCAATGCCCCGCAGCGCGGCCCGGTCTATTCCGATTCGGATGTTTACAAATGGCTGGAGGCGGTTGGCTTCACCTTGCAGTCTGGCGATCGCCCGGAGCTTCGTGCCATTGCCGAATCCATGATTAAAGATGTGGTTGCGGCGCAGGAGCCCGGCGGCTATCTGAACACCTACTTTGCCGGCAAACTCGCTTCCGAGCGGATGGAGCCGCGGACGCAGCAATGGGGTCACGAACTCTACGACATCGGCCACCTGCTCCAGGGAGCGACGGCGTACTACCGCGCCACGGGGGAGCGCACATTGCTGGACGCCGGGATTCGCTTTGTGAACGATTTTCTTCTGCCCGCGTACGGCCCCGGCCCGGATAAGAAACCGATTTTTTCCGGCCACCCGGAGATCGAGCTCGCCCTTGTGGAGCTCTATCGCATGACTGGCGATAAGCGCCAGCTCCGCCTCGCGGAGTACGTTCTTAACGGTGACGACCGCATCGCCCTCGAGAAGCGAGATTATGTCTATCACTTCTGTGGCAAGCCCTTCACCTCGCGAACCCATTTGGAAGGCCACGCCGTCCGCGCGATGTACGCGTGTTGCGGCGCTGCGGACTACTACCTGGAAACCGGCGATGACTCCTACTGGAAAACGCTGAATACGCTCTGGAGCGATCTCGTTTCCAGGCAGATGTACATCACCGGAGGCGTCGGCGCGCGCAGCGACGGGGAGGCCTTCGGCGAACATTACGAACTCCCGAATGCTCAGGCCTATGGCGAGAGCTGCGCTGCCATCGGCAATATGATGTGGAATTGGCGCATGCTTGCGGCCACCGGCGATGCGCGTTACGCCGACGTCATCGAGCGGGCGCTTTACAACGGCATCAATTCCGGGATGTCTCTGAGCGGGACGCTCTATTGTTATCGCAATCCGCTGGCCTTCGATCCGGAAAACGGCGACAAAATCCGCAACGAGTGGTACGACACCACATGCTGCCCGCCGAACCTCGAGCGCACCTTCGCATCGTTGCCCGGTTATTTCTACAGCACGAGCCGGGACGGCCTGTACGTTCACCTCTTCCACAATTCAGAACTGAACTGGCACCTGAGAAATGGGACGTCGCTGAAAGTCGTTCAGAAGACGAACTATCCGTGGCAGGGCGTGGTGGAGATCGAGGTGAGTCCCTCTTCGCCCGCCGAATTCACGATTTATCTTCGGATTCCCGGGTGGAGCGGGCGGTGCTCGGTTACCGTCAACGGTAAGCCAGTTCCGGGAGGCGAGTCCGGCCGCTATCTTCCCCTGCGTCGGCGCTGGACTTCGGGCGATGTGATTCATCTCGATCTCGAAATGTCGCCGCAAATTCTGGAAGCAAACGCGCGCGTGGTCGAAGACAATGGGCGCGTTGCCGTCCAGCGCGGTCCTCTGGTTTATTGCTTGGAGCAACTGGATCAGCCTGCGGGCGTGGCTCTCGCCGAGGTCGCCCTGTTGACGGACAGTGCAAAACCGGAGCAGGGCTTTTCTGATTCGTTTGAGAAGGGCCTCCTCGACGGAGTTGTCGTCCTGCATCACGAGGGAGCCGCGGTGCATGCTTCTGATGCCCGCCGCGCGCTCTATTTCCCTTCATCTGCCGCTGCAGGCAAAACTACCAAAGTGCCACTCACCTTCATCCCGTATTACGCATGGGCGAACCGCGCGCCCACTCCTATGGTCGTTTGGACGCCGCTGCTCAAATCTTGAGGCACGAGAGAATGAATTCTGTTCAAACTGGGCGCAGAATCGGCAACACTTCAGAAGTTTTGCGCAACTGAAGCAAAGCGTTTGGCCACTTCCGGGTTGCGAGGCGTGCAACTCATCCGGTCAGGCTAGTTGGAGTCTCTTTTTGTGCGACGTCAATCCATCCAAACAAAACCGACCGATCATCTTCTGCCAGACAGGTAGACTCGCTCCCTGTAACCCGGGTGATCGGAATCTCACGCGCCTTCTGACGGTCGTTCGGCTGGCGGAAGGATGGCCGCTGGGCAAGGGAAGCGAAAGGGTTTGCGCGGAGGGCCGCAGGGAAGTAAGATGCGATGTAAGATAGAATGCGGAAGAAAGCTTTTCAAAGGCACAGGAGGTAAGCATGGCACGCGCACGATTTCTTACTGGCCTGTTATTGCTCCTAGCGATTATCGCTCCCGCCAGCATGGCACAACTCGGCAAAACTGTTCCGATCTCCACAGGTTCGGATGAGGACCACCAGCTCACGGCGATCAACGCGGCGACCGACCCTGCGGAGAAGCTAAAGCTAATTGACGAATTTTCCAACGCGCATTCCGACGATGATTTTCAGATCATCGCGGATGAGCAGTACGTGAACTATTACATCAACGCGAAGCAATACGACAAGGCCTTCGAGTATGGCGACAAGCTGTGGGCACGCGACCCGGAGAACTATTCCAACGGAGTGAACATGGTGCGTGCGGCGAGTGAGAAGGGAGACACGGAACGCGTGTTTGCCTATGGCGAAAAGACGGCCGGGATCCTGCAGCGCTACAGAGGGGCACCCGCACCAGCAGGAACAGCGGCGGATTATTGGGACGAGCAGAAGACGCGGAAGCTGGAACAGGTGAAGGAGAGCCAGGATTACATTGAGCAGTCAATGCTGAACGCGGCGTACCAGCCGAAGGAGCCGGCGAAGAAGGCGGATTTCCTGGCGCGTTTTGCGAAGATCTTTCCCGATTCGCCGAATGCCCAACACGCGCTGATTGATGCGGTTTTTGCTTATCAGCAAGCGCAGGACACGGGGAAGTTGCTGGACCTGGGGAATGGGGTCCTGGCGAAAGACCCGAACAACGTCGGGATGCTGCTGGTCTTGGCGGATTACTACAGCCAAGCGGGCACGCAATTGGACAAAGCGGAGGAGTATGCGAAGAAAGTAAGTGCGCTCTGCGATACGGCGAAGAAGCCGGAAAATGTGAGCGCTGAAGAGTGGAAGAAACAAAATGACCTGCAGAAGGGGTTGGCGTTAAGCGCGCTCGGGCAAGTGAGCCTGCAGAAAAAGGACAGTGCCGCGGCGGTGAAGAATCTTTTGAGCGCGGCGCCCCTGCTGAAGGCTGATGCCACGAACTATGCGCGAAATCAGTACCGGCTGGGATTTGCCTACGTGAACCTTAAGAAGAAGCCGGAAGCGATTCAGGCGTTCACGGATGCCGCTTCCGTGGATTCGCCATACAAGGAAACAGCCGCGGAAAAGGCGAAGGAACTAAGTGCCTTAAAGCCCGCGCCAAAGCGGAAGCCTCAGTAACTACGCAGCGAATCGAAAAACACGGCTGGCGCATCCAAGAGAGCGGATACAGGTGTGTAACGACGATTCGGGGGGGAGGAGCATGACTGAGATCGCCACATTTGGTGCAGGATGCTTCTGGGGAGTGGAGGCGGCCTTCCGGCGCGTGCCGGGAGTGGTGGATGCGGCGTCTGGCTACAGCGGCGGGCGGACGGAGAACCCCACGTACAAGGAAGTGTGCTCCGATCAGACGGGCCATGCCGAAGTCGTGCAGGTGACGTTCGATCCGGCGAAGGTCAGCTACGAGCAACTGCTGGAGCTGTTCTGGAAGGTGCACGATCCCACGCAAGTGAACCGGCAGGGGCCCGACTTCGGGAAGCAGTACCGCACGGCGGTTTTCTTCCACACGCCAGAACAGCAGGCGATGGCGTTGAAATCCAAGCAAGCGCTGGAAGCAAGCGGAAAGTTTCACCGGCCGGTGGCGACGGAGATCACGCCGGCGGGAACTTTCTGGCGCGCGGAAGAGTACCACCAGCGGTATTTGGAGAAGAGAGGACAGGAAAGCTGCCACATTTAGGAAGGAAGAAAAATTGAAATGGCAAAAGGAGAGGGGCGGCCCTCTCCTTTTTTATTGGGGATGTGGGGCCGGATACCACGGCCTTATTGGGTGCGGAAGTGCGGAGGGAAGTGCAGAAGATTGCTGAGAATCACAGAAAAGGTTCCCTTCAGGGGCTAAAGCCCATTCACCCAAGAGGTTTTGCGCCGGGGCTGAAGCCCCGGCCTCCTAAAGAAAGATAATCACTCGGCACGCTGGTAGGGACGAGTGGGACGCGCCAGGGCACACAACAATCGTTGCACAGGCGAAGGCACGGAGCGGCGAGCGAGCGTCATGCGAAGGAGCAGACGGTCGGATTCGCGAGACGCAGGAAGTCGTCGTAGCGCAAGCGCACGGCGTCGTGGTGCGTACCAGCGTTGAAGACGATTTCGACGTCCTGAGCCAACGACTCATCCACGTAGATGGGCAAATCGTACAACGAGCCGAATGGCGGCATGGCACCGAGTTCGCAATCGGGGAAGAGAGTGCTGAACTCCAACTCAGTGGCCAGACGCACCGGCTTGCCGATGGCCGCGGACAGTTTGTCGAGTTTCACATGCCGGGGGCCCGGCAGAACCGCCAGAATCGTTTCATCGCCTCGCTCGCCAGCGCGCAACACGACGGTCTTGGCCATCTCTTTGCCGGAGATTTGCATGACCGCAGCCACACCCTGAGCGGTGTACGAAGTCGAGTGAGAGAGCGATTCGTAGGGGATCTGCTTGCTATCCAGGAAAGACTTCAAACGCGAGGAAATACTCATGGGCGTACTCCTTTCGCCCAAGACCTACAGGCGGATTATAGACCTGCGCGAAGAAGAGGGAAAGGAACAGAGCTGATCTAAAGATCGGCCACTACAAAAGGAGGGAGCGCGGAGAGAGGCGGGTATAGAGTGGAGAAGAGCGAGAGAGGGCAGCATGAGTGGAAACAAGAATTGGGGAAGACGGCCGTGGACAGTAGAGTTCCGGGCGACGCCACGAGCGCTGCCGGCGGCAATGGATTTTGCAGTGGTGGGCGGCGGGTTCACGGGATTGGCGGCGGCAGCGTGGTTGAAGCGTCTGGCGCCGGAGAAAAGCGTGGCGCTGTTTGAGGCGGGGCAATTTGGCGCGGGATCGAGTGGGTACACGGGAGGCGTGGCGCTGGCGGAAAGCGCGGCCGGCGAGTTGGAGGGGCTGGGCGATGTGCTCGGGGGATATCAGAAAATTCTGCAGGAGTTGGAAGTGGAGGGCGAAGTGTCGCTGCCGGGTGCGTACGAATTGGGGAGAGCGGCGCCACTTGAGAATTCGCCGATCCGGTGGAGGGATTCGGGGGAACTTTGCGCTGTGAAGGAAGTGCCGGGCGGCACGATCAATCCAGGAAAGATGGTAAGCGGTTTGGCGCGGGCGGCGGAGCGCACGGGCGCGATGCTGTTTGAGGAAGGTGGCGTGGAGGAGGCGCGGTTTGCCAGAGAGGTGGAGTTACGGACGAAAAGCGGCGTGGTGCAGGCAGGAAAAGTCCTGTTCGCGACGAATGCGTTTGCGCTGGAAATGACCGGATTAAATGAGAGGGCGGGAGCGGCATTCACGCTTGCTGTGGCAACGCAATCTTTGACAGACGACCAACTACAAAAGATTGGGTTGGCAGAGCGAAAGCCGTTTTACACGGTGGACTTGCCGTACCTGTGGGGACGGCTGCTGGCGGAGAATCAGGTGGTTTTCGGGAGCGGGTTGGTATTCCTGCAGGATTGGCGTGAATTGGGGACGCTGGATATCGAGCGTGGTGAGGCCGCGGGATTGTTCACGCAGCTTGAGAGGCGCGTGCATGGGCTGCATCCGGCGTTGAAAGACGTGGAGATCACGCACCGCTGGGGCGGACCAATCTGCATGACGTGGGAATGGAAACCGGTGTTTGAGCGGCATCCGGCAAGCGAAAACGCGATTGTGCTGGGAGCGTACTCAGGCCATGGCGTGGCGCAATCGGTCTATTTGGGATGCTGGGCGGCAGAGGCGATTTTGGGAAGAAGAGCGTTGCCGGATTGGAAGTAAGGAAAAGACGGGGCGCAAAAGTCAGCGGGCCATCGCGGGGAGGGAGCTCAACAGCGCGGAAAAGCCGTTCCAGAATATTTGCACGCCGATGCAAACGAGCAGGAATGAGGTGAGCCGCATGATCACCGTCATGGCGGTGGGGCCGAGAATTTGCGCGAGACGGTCTGCAAAGGCATAGCAGAAATAGACGCTGACGGCGATGAGCAGCGAGCCGATGACGGCGCCAATGATGGAAAAGAGAATGCTGGCTCCATGATGGGGTTCGTTGGCGCCGAGCGTGATGGCCACGGAAATGGAACCAGGGCCAACGGTCAACGGAAGGGTTAGAGGGTAGAAAGCACGGCTGGAGAGATCGCGGGGATCCACGGACTGCTGAACGTTGCCGCGGGTTTCGTCTCCTTCTTTTTGCTTGAGCATGTTCCAGCCCGCGGCCATAACGACGAGGCCGCCGCCGACCTGCACTACGGGCAGCGAAATTCCGAAGAACGCGAGAATGTGCGTGCCGATGAAGTAGGATCCGAGGAGAAGCAGGAAGCTGTTGATAGCGATATTGCGAGAAAGGAGCTTGCGCTGGATGGTGGAGTAGTAGTGAGTGAGGGAAAGGAAAATCGGTGCGCCACCGAGCGGATTCACGATCGGGAAGAGCGCGGAGACAACCAGGATGCTGGATTTAGCGATGGGGAACATGAGTTGACAGAGAAGAAGTATAGCCGACGAAGCGCGGAATGCGCGAGATAGCCGGCGGCAAGAAAACGGCTGAATTGACAGCATCGTGGGCAGAACATACGATTGATGGAAATTTGGAGCAGAGAGATTGACTTCAGAGAAGGGAATTCACATTTCATGAAAGACCGATCGGCAACCTCGGTGAGCAGCCGGCTGTGAGCAAAATCCGCAATCGGAAGACAGCGAAAGAACAGGAAGGACACCGCCCGGGTGAAGCGCTGCGCGTGCTGATTTCGCATGCGCGAATCCGAGCGAGGGTTGCGGAGATGGCGCGGGAAATCCGGCGGGGTTTCCCGGATGACACCCTGCACTTGATCGGCGTGCTGAAAGGGTCGATCTTTTTTCTGGCGGATCTGGCAAGGGAATTGGGCGGCGAGGTGTCCTTCGATTTTCTCGGGGTATCGAGTTACGGCAAGGGCACGGATTCGACGGGGGAAGTGAAGTTGACCAAGGACCTCGACGTCGGCATTGAGGGGCGCACGGTGCTGATTGTCGAGGACATCCTGGACACCGGACTGACGCTCAAATACCTGTTGAAATTGTTTGAAGAGCGGAAACCGAGGCACTTGCGCGTGGCGGTGCTGCTGGACAAGGTGGAGCGCCGCATTGCGGACGTGAAAGCCGATTACACGGGGTTCCCGATCCCGAATGAATTTGTGGTGGGCTACGGGCTGGATTTTGACGAGCGCTACCGGAATTTGCCGGATGTGTGCGTGCTGCAGCTGGGGTCGCGCGGAAAAACAAAGAACGAGTAACGGACGCTTCCATTCGTGCGGTAATACCCGGCCGCGCAATCGATTTGCACGGGATGTGAGCCGCTCCAGCGGAACCTTCCGGAAACGCCTGCTATAATTAAGGGATACATGGAAGCCACGGATCCCAAATTACAAACAGCTCCACCTGCAGAGAACCCGGAGACTTCCGCCGAAGTGCTGGCGACGTTTGCGGAAATCGGGGATGAGGTGAATGTGTCGCTGGACCTGGACGAGGTTCTGGCGCACACCGCCGTGCTGATCAAGCGGCACATCGACTACGAACTATTCGGCGTGCTGATGGCCGATGAAGAGGGCGCGTACCTGACGCACCGGTTCGCAATCGGCTATCCGCCGGGGCTGGCGGAGAATTTGCGCGTGCCGATCGGGCAGGGCATTACCGGAACGGCGGCGGCGACGGGCCATCCGGTGCGGGTGAGCGACGTTTCGCAGGATCCGCGCTACATCAATGCGATAGAGAGCGTGCGCTCCGAATTGGCGGTGCCGCTGATGTTCCGCGGGAAGTGCGTGGGCGTGCTGGATATCCAGAGCCAGCACCTGGACTACTTCACGAAAGATCAGCAGCGCATACTGGCGCTGCTGGCGAGCCGCCTGGCGGTAGCCATCGAAAATGCGCGGCTGTTTCAGAAGGTGCGCGCGCAGGCGGAAACGCTGCTGGTGCTGAATGAGGTGAGCCGGGAGATCAGCTCGATCCTGGATGTGGAAGAGCTGTTACGCCACGCGGCGGAACAGGTGAAGCGGGTCATCGATTACCAGATATTGAGCATCATGCTGTACGACGAAGAGCAGCACATTTTCCGGCACCGAGTGGATGTGAAGCACGGGCAGAGAGTGCAAGGCAAAATGCGCGTGGCGGCGACCGAAGGACTTGTGGGCGCGGCGGCGACGCTGCGGGAGCCCGTGCTGGTGCCCGATGTAACCAAGGATGAGCGCTACCTGATGATAAATCCGGAGACGCGGTCGGAGTTGGCGATTCCCATGATGCACAAGGGCAAGGTGATTGGCGTGCTCGATCTGGAAAGCCCGCAACTCAATTATTTCAACGCCGACCACGTGCAGACGCTGTCGATCCTGGCGTCCAATCTTGCGGTGTCGCTGGAAAACGCGCGGCTGTATGAGCAGGTGGCGAAGGACGAAGCGCGACTCGACCGCGAAGTGCAGGCGGCGAAGAGGATTCAAGGCGCGCTATTGCGGCCGGTGCCGACGGATGACTACGGGTTGGATGTTGCGGCGCGATATCTTTCCGCGCGGGAAGTTTGCGGCGATTTGTACGAGTTTCTGCGTTACGGGCCGCAGCAATTGGGCATTGCGCTGGGCGACGTCAGCGGGAAGGGCACAGCGGCGGCGTTGTATGGCGCGGTGGCCATCGGCATCATGCGCAGCCTGGCGCCGCAGAAGTTGCAGCCCGCGGAAATGCTGCGGCAGATGAACCATCTGGTGGGCGAGCGGCGGATTGAAGGGCGGTTCATGACAGCATGTTTTGCCACGTGGCAGAAGGGCCGGCAGAAGCTGCGGGTGGCGAACGCGGGGCAGTCGCAGCCGCTCTTGTATAAGGATGGGCGTTGCGAGCGCATCGACCTGACGGGGTTCCCGCTGGGAATCTTCGAGGAGACGCAGTACGACGAATGGGGCGTGACGCTGCAGGCCGGCGACATCCTGGTGTTTCACTCGGACGGTATCGCGGAAACGACGAACAGCGACGGCCAGTTCTTCGGCACCACGCGCTTGCTGCGCTTCATCGAACAGCATCACGAAATGACCGCGGCGGAAATGGCCGACCAGATCCTGCAGGAAGTGGACTGGTTCACGCAGGGCGCGCCGCTTTCCGACGACCGCACGCTGGTCATCGCCAAAGTGAAATGAGCAATCCTGAGCAGGCCCGGAAGAATCTGGAGTACGTGGACCCGGCGCGGTTCACGCCGCATTTTGCGTGGAAAGCTCACGGCGCGGCCAAAGAGGTGTGTTGCGAGAGTGTGGTGCTGACGGAGATTGCCAAGCGTTTCGGGACGCCAACGTACGTGTACAGCCGCCGGGCCATCGAAGAGGCGTTTGACGAACTGGAAAGCGGGCTGGGACGTATGCCGCACCTGCTGTGCTTTGCAGTAAAGGCGAACGGCAATTTGTCGATTCTGAAGCTGCTGGCGCAGCGGGGCAGCGGGTTCGACATTGTTTCGGGCGGCGAGCTGGACCACCTGGGGCGCATCGGGGTGCGCGGGGAGCGCATCGTGTTTTCGGGTGTGGGAAAAACGCGCGAGGAAATTCGCGCGGCCCTGAAGTACAAGGGCGGCCGGAAGAGCGCGGCGGGAATCCTGCAGTTCAACGTGGAGTCGGCGGCGGAATTGGAAGTGCTGGCCGAAGAGGCTTCGCGGCAGGGCGTTGTGCCGGGCGTTTCGGTGCGCGTGAATCCCGATGTGAAGGCGGGGGGACATCCCCACATCTCGACGGGTCTCCACGAACACAAATTCGGAGTGAGCTGGAAGGAAGCGCGTGCGATGTATCTGGCGCAGCGCAATGCGAGACATATCCGATGGCAGGGAATCAGCGCGCACATTGGGTCACAGATTGTGGGGCTAGGGCCATTTCGTGAAGCGCTGGAGCGGCTCTCGGGTTATCTGCTGGACTTGCGGAAGCAGGGAATCGCGCTGAAGTACCTGGATTTTGGCGGCGGGCTGGGCGTGCGGTACACGAAGGAGCAACCCGCATCGCGAAGGGCCTACGCGCGGATGGTTGCAAAGGTGGTGCATCCGCTCGGAGTGGAGCTGCTGCTGGAACCGGGGCGCTCGATTATCGCGCAGGCGGGGATTCTGCTATCGCGCGTGGTCTATACCAAGGAGAATTCGCGCAAATCGTTTGTGGTGATAGATGCGGCCATGAATGATCTGATCCGGCCGGTGCTTTATGATGCGCCGCACCCGGTCACACGGGTCAGCGAGAAGAAAGCGCAGAGCCGCGCGAGAGAACGAGTGGATGTGGTTGGCCCGGTGTGCGAGACGGGCGATTGTTTCCTGCAAGGCTGGCCGTTGGGCGAGGTCACGCCCGGGGATGTGGTAGCGCTGTGGGCCGCAGGCGCTTACGGCATGGTGCAAGCCTCGAATTACAACGGACGCGGGCGTCCCGCGGAGGTTCTGGTGGAAGGGAAGCGCGCGCGCTTGATCCGGCGGCGCGAAACGCAGGACGATGTTTTGCGGACGGATGCGTTGTTTTAGGGCGGATTTTTCGACAGAGTGGAATAAGAGAAAGAGGCGATCTGAGGACCGGCGGACGCACGAGGCAGAATCTTCAGGGGCTGAAGCGCAATTTGGGGGCTAGCGTGATGTCGGAGCTGAAGCTCCGACCCCGTGAAGAAAAAACCAAACCCAAGAGCTGGCCGATGGCGTGCAAGCCCGCGCTGCGCTACATGGAAACCGATTTAAAGATCGGCCACTACAGGAGTAGACCCAAGAGCACAGTCAGGAGTGACTGTGCCACAGGCTGGGTTGAGGCTCAGGCTTCGCCCCATTTGAGTTTGCTGCGGAGAATCTCGAAGTAGGTTTTGTTGGGCGGCTGGATGAGCCTGAGGCGTTCGGCGGCGCGGGTGATGCGCACACGATCGCCGCGCTGCATGGGCACGCCGGTTTGGCCATCGAGGGTGAGAAACACGGAATCCGCGCTTTCCGAGAGACGCAACTCGACTTTTGAAGTGTCGCGCACGACGACGGGCCGATCGCTCAGCGTGTGCGGGCAGATGGGCGTGATGAGGATGGATTCCACGGCGGGGTGGACGATGGGTCCGCCGGCGGACATGGAATAGGCCGTGGAGCCCGTGGGCGTGGCGACAATCAAGCCGTCAGCGCGGTAGCGGCAGACGAAGCCTTCATCGATGAAAAGCTCAAGCTCGATCATGCGCGCCAGCGTGCCCTTGTGAACGACAGCGTCGTTCAAGACGCGTTGTTGCGTAACGATCTGGCCGGCGTTTACACGCTCGACGAGCAGCAGCACGCGTTCATTGATCGTCGCGCGCCCCGCCAACACATTTTCAAGCGCAGGATAAAGTTCCTCGACTGTGAAACTCGTGAGAAAGCCAAGGCTGCCCATGTTGATGGGGAGCACGGGAACGGCGCGCGCGGCGGCTTCGCGGGCCGCGGCGAGTAAGGTGCCGTCGCCGCCAAGAACGAGCAGCAGGTCAGATTCCTCAGCGATTTTGTGGCGCGTGGTGCCGAGCGCTCCGTCCTTCAGGCAACTGGCGGTTTCGGGATCGTAGATAGGCGTTACGCCGCGCTCTTCGAGCCAGCGCAACAGCCCAGGGATGACCTCGGCCAAGTTGGTACGCCGGGGCCGCGAGATAATGCCGATCGTCTTGAAGGGAGAAGTAGGCTGCATGGACTAGAGCGATTCTACCGTAGGGGGTTTCACCGCGTGAAGGAAATACTCCTGGTTGCCCTCCGCGCCGGGGAGGCGGCTGGGAGAGACTTCTAGGCCGGTGAGGCGGAGGGATTCGGCGGCGCGGCGGACACTGGCTATGGCCCTTTCATGGAGCTTGGCATCGCGCACGATGCCGCCCTTGCCGATGTCGGCGCGCTCCAGTTCAAATTGCGGCTTGATGAGGATGAGCAGCTTGCCGCCGGGCTTGCAGCAGGCGACGGCTCCGGGAAGAATCTTGGTGACGGAAATGAAAGAGGCATCAATGACGACGAGGTCAGCGTGTTCGGGAAGATCGCCGGGCGCCAATTCACGGGCGTTCTTCTTGAGGACAATCACGCGCGGGTCTTCGCGCAATTTCCAGGCGAGTTGATCGGTATTAACGTCCACTGCGTAGACGCGCGCCGCGCCTTGCTGCAGGAGGCAATCAGTGAAGCCGCCGGTGGAGGAACCCACGTCGAGACAGACTTTCCCCTGCGGGCTGACGCGAAAATCTTCCAGTGCGCCTTCGAGCTTGAAGCCGCCGCGGCTGGCATATTTCTGCAGGCGGCTGTGAACTTCGATGTGCGCATTCTCCGCGGCAGGTTGACCAGCTTTTTCGGCGCGCTTGGCATCGACGGTGACCTCGCCCGCCAGGATCATCGCTTGCGCTTTCTGGCGCGATTCGGCGAGGCCACGCTCGACGAGGAGAAGGTCGAGCCGCTTGCGTGGGGATTTGGGTGGCATTGCGTTTCTTTCGGAATGCGGGGGCGCCGCCGGAAACTGAAAATCTTAGGTGCGGCGAAGGACCAGGAATTCGGCGATGGCGCGGAGGCATTCGGCGCGCTCGCCATAGGGCTGCAATTCCGCGATGGCCTTGTTGGCCAGTTCATTAGCGATTTCGTGGGAGCGGAACAGGCCAAAGACCGCGGGATAGGTGGCCTTCTGTTGGGCGATATCTTTTCCGGCGGTTTTGCCGAGCGCGGCGGAGGATTCCTCGACGTCGAGGATGTCGTCGGTGACCTGAAAGGCCCAGCCGATAGTTTCGCCGAAGCGGCGCAGGCGCGCCACATCGTCGGGGGGTGCACCTGCGGAAAGCGCGCCGGAAGCGATCGAAGCGCGAATCAGCGCAGCAGTTTTTGAGCGGTGAATGTATTCAAGTGTTTCGGGGCCGACGCGCCGGCCTTCGGCTTCGAGGTCGGCAACCTGTCCGCCGACCATGCCGTTGATGGTGCCGGCGGCGGAGGAGATTTCCGTAATGATGGCGACGCGGCGATCGGCTGGGCCTGGAGAAGCGGCAATGGTTTCAAAGGCCAGTGTCAGCAAAGCATCGCCGGCGAGAATCGCGGAGGCTTCGCCAAATTTCTTGTGGCAGGTAGGCTTACCGCGGCGCAGATCGTCGTTATCGAGCGCAGGCAAATCGTCGTGAATCAGGGAATAGGTGTGGATGAATTCGATGGCGCAGCCGGGATAGAAGGCAGGCGAAACGTCGGCGTCAAAGATGCGTGCCGTTTCCAGGCACAGGATGGGACGGATGCGCTTGCCGCCGGCAAAAACGGAATAGCGCATGGCCTGATGAATCGAGGGCGGCTGGACGGAGTCCCCGGGCATCAGGCGGTCCAGATGGGCGTCAACGGCGACGCGGTCTTCTTCAAAAAAGGCGGGAAGTTTCATCGGGATGAAAGAGTTCCTGTCGGCGGAGTTGCGGAAGCGTTACGCGTTGCTCTCTCCTTCGGGCTCGAAGGGTTCGGCGGCGAGCTTGCCATCGGCTTTCTTCAGCAGGATTTCCACGCGGGCCTCGGCTTCTTCCAATTGCTTCTGGCATTCGCGGGAAAGCCCCACGCCTTCCTCAAACAGCTTCATGGCATCGTCGAGAGAGAGTTGCGGGCTTTCGAGCCTGCGCACGACTTCTTCAAGGCGCACCAGGGAGCGCTCAAAATCTGGCTTCTTGGGAGGTTCCAGCTTTTTCGGAGCAGTTTGATTCACGGCGTTTCCTCAGCGAACTCCTACTTCTGGCAATGCAAACAGCAGTACGTGGAACGTCCGCCCTGTTGGATGCGCCGGATGGCACGCCCACAGCAGCGGCACGGCAATCCTTCGCGCTGGTAGACGCGCAGGATTTTTTCGAGCCCCTGGAACCACCACTGCGGATCACGAAAGTCGGGCGGCGGGTCCAGACAGCATTCTAAAGCACGGTGGAGAACGGACACAATCGCTTTATGGAGTTTTGCGGAATCCGTGCGGCTAAGGGAATTCGCCGGGCGACGCGGGTCCAGCCGGGCGTGCCAGAGCGCTTCCGCGGAATAGATGTTGCCGATTCCGGCGATTTTCGATTGATCGAGAAGAAATTCCTTCAAAGGGCGGCGTGAAACGGAGAGACGCGCGTGCAGAAAGGAAGGCGTAAATTCGCGCGAAAGGGCATCGAGGCCGAGAGACCGGAGGGAAGGGCAGGCTTCAAAAGACTCCCAGTGGTGCACACGCCCAAAATGGCGCTGGTCGGCAAAGCCCAGCACGCCCTTGTCGAGTTCGAGCGCAGCGTCCACATGCACGCCATCGGGCGATTGATTGGCGCGGCGAAGAAGCTCACTGGCGCTACGAAACCAGATTAGCTGGCCAGCGAAGCGGAAATGCATTTCAATCAAGCCGCGGTCGACCACGAGCAGGAGATATTTGCCATGGCGCGAGGCATCGAGGATGCGGCGTCCCTCGGCGAAGTTCGCGAGGCGTGTGGGAGATTGCGGCTTGGTGGCGATGGGATGAAGGATGTGCACGCAACGAATGCGGCGGCCCTGGACGAGCGGGCGCAAGCTGCGCGTTACGGCTTCGACTTCGGGAAGTTCGGGCATGCGTGTTCAGACGTTGCTCACCAGAACATACTTTCTTCAGGGGCCAAAGCCCATCCCTCTAAGGGGCTTTACGCCGGGGCTGAAGCCCCGGCCTCCTAAAGGCCATTTCATCAACCCGCTAGAAACTCAAGGCTTCAGAGTTAACGTGTGTTTTTTGGCTTTGGCTTCGGCAGCGTTGCTGAAGGGCGCGTAAATCGGTTTGCCCTCGAGCCAGTAATGAAACTGGTCGGTGTAGTGCTCGCTGCCGGGCTGGCCAGATTGTCCCCCAGGGATCAGAAGGATGGAACGATCCCAATCCGCAAGATTGGCCACAAAGCGTTCGGAGGGGCCATGGTTGCGGCTGGCGGCGCGGGGGCTGAAAGCGGTGCCGGCCTGGGGCTGATCGGAAAGGCTAAAGAGCTTTTTCAGAAAGCCTTCGCGGCCGAGGGGATGCAGCATATCCAGATAGTTGAAGCGCTTCCATTGCCAGTCTTCGGGGTCGGATTTATTGGTGCGTTTTTCCAAGCGCTCGACGGCGCGATCGGCGGCGGCGCTCAGGAGTTCGTCATAATTCTTGAACTGCGCTGGGAGCCACCGCGCGGGGCGCTCGGTAAGGACGCGCTGCAGAAAAGCCAGTTTGCGCCAATGGTAGAGCTCCGTGTCCTGGCCAAGATGGGGTTCGAGGATGAGATCGAGCGCGCGGTACAGCGCTGCGTTCAGGAAAGAGACGACCACGGAGTTGGGGTCGGCGATGCCGTTCCAATCCTTGGCCTGCTCGATAAGCTTTTTCGCGCGAGGATCTTTCGGTGGCGCGACTTGCGCGGCAGCCACAAGCTGCTCCGCGAGAAAGGCGTGCGGGTAGCTGTACGCGTCGGTTTGCACTTTGAGCATATCCTCGGGCCGGAGGTCGTGCTTGTCGTGCAACAAGTCGTAGATGCGCGCGGTGCGGTACGGCTCTTCCCAATCATCGGTGAGATATGGCTTGTAGCCGGGGCCCACGACGCGCGCATTCGCGGTCACGATGAGGCCGCTTTCCGGGTTGTAGCTGCGGGGCAACTGGTCGAAGGGAATATAGCCTGTCCACTCGTAATCATCAGTATCGCCGGGCACGGGCACTTCGCCGTGGCCCTTTTTGCGTATGGGGACGCGCGCGGCCATGACGTAGCCGATGTTACCGTTCACGTCGGCGTAAACTGCGTTTTGTGCGGGGCCCCACACGCGCTTCATCACCTCCAGGAATTCGCGCCAGTTCTGCGCTTTGCCAAGCCACAAATAGGTGTTGGCTAGCGCACCGGGTTCGAGCGCGGTCCAGCGGATGGCGTAGCTTTTGCCGTCGTCCGGGTGGATCACAGGCCCATGGCGCGTGACGATCAGCTTCAGGTGCTCGTCGGGAGCGCCCTTCACGCGAATGACTTCATCGAAAACATCGGCCTTTTTCCACTGGCCGTTGACGCGATATTCCTCGGGATTTGCGGGATTAAACGTTTCGAGGTAGAGGTCCTGCACGCTGGCGCCATTGTTGGTGAAGCCCCAGGCGATGCGGTCGTTGTGGCCCACGACGACGAGCGGTGAGCCGGGGAGGGCGAAGCCTTTGACGTTCCAGCCGGGCGCGGTGATGTGCACTTCGTACCAGATCGGGGGCAGCGTCAGCTCCAGGTGCATATCGTTTGCCAAGAGCGGCTTGCCCGTGGCGGTGTGCGCGCCGCTGACCACCCAATTGTTGCTGCCGAGCGAACGCCGGATATCGCGCTGCGAATCGAGCAGCCAGTCCTGCACGCTGGCGGCGAGCGCGGAAGTCAGGTCCGGCTGGCTGGCGAGATCGGGAGGGACATGGAGTTCGCGCCCGGCTTTCAGCACGTCGTCGCTATCCATCTCATCGTCATCATCATCGTCGTCGGCATCGGCTTGCGAGGCGTCACGGCCATTTTCCTTGGCGTTCGGGTCGCCAACGACGAAGTGGTCCAGGGCGGCATCATCGCAGTAAAGATCCTTGGCGAGTTCCGGGCCGGCCTTTTCGATGACGATGGCGCGATCTAGCTTATGCGGCCAGGTGTAGGTGAGCGTGCGATACATGTAACCGCCGATGACCAGGGAGTCCGAGACTTGCCAGGGCTGCGGCTTGTACTTGAGCAGCGTGAACTCCATTGGCAGTTTGGAGGAATGCTGCTCGATGAAGCGATTGACGCCTTGGGCGTAGGCTTCGAGGATGCGGCGGTGGTCGGGGTCCATCTGTTGCACTTCGCGTTGCGCGGTGCGGCCGAAGTTCAGAACGCGGAATTCCTTGTCAATCTTTAGTGTGGCGGAGCCGAGAATTTCGGAGAGCTGGCCGCGGGCGGCGCGCCGAAGCAGATCCATCTGCCAAAGGCGGTCCTGGGCCATGACGTAGCCTTGGGCTTCGGCCAGATCTTCGATGGAAGTGGCACGGATGTGCGGCACGCCCCAGTTATCGCGCTCGACGGTGACGCTGGCCTGCAGGCCGGGGAGCGGCGCGGTGCCGTCCAATTGGGGAAGCGGGCGATAGACGAACCACCAGATGGTGGCGGCGAAGGCGAGGACCACAACGGCGAAAAGCCAAGAGAGAAGACGCAGGATGATGCGCAAGTCGAATTCCACCTCAAAGCTGAGGAATTAAGTTTAGTGGAGCCGGGAAACGTGCGCAACCTGGCGAAAAGATGAATCGCGTGCTGATGCAGCCCTGGTAACGGCGATTGAGGATGCTTCGCCCGTAAAATCGTAGCCGAGGCAACTCCTTTTGACGCCGGCCCCACGGGCAGGATAGCTGCTGCTACAATGCGGCTGGGGAGTTCGCAAGCGAATGTTCCTGGTGCGGCTGATTGGCGTGTTCGTGCTGGTGGCGTTGAACGGCTTTTTCGCCGCGGTGGAATTTTCGCTGGTGACGGTCCGGGTATCGCGTGTGCGGCAATTGGTGGCCAAGGGCAATGCGCAGGCACGCATCGTCGAACACTTGCTGAGCGACTTGCACCGCGTGGTTTCCGGCGTGCAAGTGGGCATCACCCTCAGCAGCCTGGCGATTGGCGCGCTGGGCGAAATGACGCTGGCGAAACTGGTGCAGCAGGTGATGCCGGCGGAAGGCAGTGTGCGCATGCTCCTGCTGGTGCACGGTGTCGCGCTGACCATCGCCTTCCTTTTCCTTAGTGCAATCCATGTGGTGTTTGGCGAGTTGGTGCCGAAGAGCATCAGCCTGGCGCGTGCCGGGCGCGTCGCGTTAATGGTGGCGCGGCCCTTCCAGTGGTTCCTGAATACATTTCGCTGGGCGATTGATCTTCTGGATGGCATTTCAGGTGCGGTCGTAAAAGCGCTGGGTGTGGCCGCGCCGACGGGCCACGGCGTTGCGCATTCCACGGAGGAACTGCAGATTCAGATTCAGCAGGCGCGCGAACGCGGATTGCTGGCGCCCGGGCAAGAGAAATTCATTCTCAGCGCGATTGATTTAAGCCAACTGCAGGTGCGGGAAATCATGGTGTCGCGGCCGGATATGCACACACTTCCCGTGGAAGCCACGCTGGACGAAGTGATGCGCGTGTTCGCCACGACGCAGCGCTCGCGGATTCCGGTTTATCGCGATACCGAAGATCACGTGCTGGGGTTCGTACACATCAAGGACATGATGTGGGTCTTGCTGGATCGCGAGCGCCGCCTGGAGGAAAACCTGCCCCCGGCGCCGCCGTTTGATTTGCGGCGGGTGCTGAGGGAAGTGCTGATTGTGCCGGAGACGAAGCCGGCCAGCGAATTGCTGCTGGAATTGCGAGCGCGGCGTGTGGGCATCGCGATGGTGGTGGACGAGTTTGGCAGCATTCTGGGCCTGGTCACGAAGGAAGACCTGCTGGAACAACTCGTGGGCGAAATTCACGATGAGTTCGATGTGGTGGAGCGGCCGCTGACGCTTGCCGATGGCGCGGTGGTGTTTGACGCGGCGCTGAATGTGCGGGACCTCGATACGCAGTACAACATCTCATTGCCGGAGGATCCGGCGTATGCGACGGTGGGCGGTTTTGTGATGGACCAATTGGGGTTCATCCCGCGCGGCGGCGAGAGCTTTGAGTTCGGCGGCTACCGCTTCTCCGTGGTTGAGATGGATGGGCGGCGCGTGGCGCGTGTGAAAATACAGCGGCTGCGCCCGGCGGAGAAAGAGCCGGAGAGTGAAACAGGTGCGGCGGTGGAGTCCCCAAAAGCAAAAGCCGCAAAAAAGGAGCACTGAGTTTCCGGGCGAATGGCGCGCTACTTCTTACACCGCTTCCTGTTGACCTTGCCGGCCCTATGGCTGGTGCTGACGATGGTCTTCCTGCTGATCCACATCGTGCCGGGCGACCCCGTGGAGCAGATGCTGGGGGAGAGCGCCGCGCCGGGACAAGCGGCGGAATTGCGGCACACACTTGGCCTTGACCGGCCACTGATCGTCCAGTACGGAAAATATCTTTGGCAGGTGGCGCGCGGCGATTTCGGGCAATCGTTCAAATTCCAGGCGCCGGTGCGCCGAGTGATTTTCGAGCGTTATCCGGCCACGCTGCAGCTTGCGCTGCTGGCGTTGCTGGTGTGCATGGCGATTGCGATTCCCGCGGGCGTGCTGGCGGCGCACCGCAGGGGGACAGCGGCGGACCGCGCCGTTGGCGTGCTGACATTGTTTGGGCTGGCGGTGCCCAACCTGGCGCTGGGGCCGCTGCTGATCGCGCTGTTTTCGATTGAATTGGGGTGGCTGCCCGTTTCCGGGCGGGGCGGGGCATTGAACTACATCCTGCCGGCGGTGACGCTGGGCGCGGCGCTGGCCGCAATTTTGACGCGCATGGTACGCGGGGCGATGCTGGAGGAACTTTCCAGCGATTACGTGCGAACCGCGCGCGCGAAGGGCCTGCGGACATCGGCAGTACTCGTGCGGCACGCGCTGCGCAACGCGCTCATTCCCATCACCACCATCATCGGATTGCAGTTCGGAACTCTGCTGGCGGGAGCGATTGTCACGGAAACCATTTTTTCCTGGCCGGGCATCGGGCGGCTGACCGTGCAAGCCATCTCCGCGCGCGACTATCCGCTGTTGCAGGGCTGCATTCTAGTGATCGCGCTTTCCTATGTGCTGGTCAACCTGTTGACCGATTTTCTCTATTCGCTGATCGATCCGCGGGTGCGGCTGTCATGAAATCCGGCGAGCCATTGCGGGCATTCCTGCGGCAGAGCCTGCTGGCGCGCATCGGCTTCGCGATTGTGTGCCTGCTGGTGCTGCTGGCGCTGCTGGCCCCCTGGATTTCGCCCGCGAAGCCAGCCGCACAAAATCTGGCCGTGCGGCTGCAAGGGCCGTCGCTCTCTCACTGGATGGGCACGGACGAACTGGGCCGCGACATCCTCACACGCATTCTGTACGGCGCGCGCGTGTCGCTGTTCGTTTCCATTTGCGTGGTGCTGGGCTGCGGCTCGATTGGCTTGACGCTGGGCCTGCTGGCCGGGTATAGCGGCGGAGTTTTTGACCGCATCGTAAACCTGCTGCTGATCAACGCGTTTCTTTCGTTTCCCGGGGTGCTGCTGGCGATTGCCTTCGCGGCGTTTTTCGGCCCGGGCATCGGCAAAGTGATTCTGGCACTGATCATTACCGGCTGGGCGGGCTACGCCCGGTTGGCGCGCGCACAAGTGCTGAAGACCAAAGAGCTCGAATTCGTGCTGGCGGCGAGGTCGCTGGGCGCTTCTCCACTGCGCATTATGATTCGGCATCTATTGCCGAACATGATTCAACCGGTGCTGGTGCAGGCCACCATCGGGATGGCCGGAGCGATTCTGGCGGAGGCGACACTCAGCTTTTTGGGTTTGGGCGTGCTCGCGCCGATTCCCAGTTGGGGCGCGATGCTGAGCGACGCGCGAAACCATTTATTTGACGCGCCGCACATGGTGGTCTTCCCCGCGCTGGCGGTTGTCCTGGCGGTGCTCGCGTTCAATTTGCTTGGCGATGCGTGGAGGGATTGGCTGGACCCGCGCACGCGCTCGCAGATGGGTGCGGTGGAACAGAGCCGGTAGGGCGGATTTTTCACCGGCGCTGGAGAGAAAGGCCGCAGGCGCTTACGTGTTGCCGAGATGGGGTCCAGCATGCTGGACCCCTACGGGGGACGAAATTCTTAAGCGAAATTCGGGCTAGCTTTTGGTGAGCAGGACGGGTGTGCCGCGGCCGAGGCCCAGTGTGCGGGCGGCACTGCCTTTGTTCATGGCGACTTCCAGGAAGCCGCTAGAGCCGATGTAGGCGACCGCTTCGCCAGCCGCGCCGTGCGCAAAGGTCGGCACGAACTTGGTGACGGGATGGCTGCCGATTTGCAGCCGCACTTCGCCCTTTTCCAGCGCATCGGCGGGCAAATCATCCACGCGGAAATTCGTAATCAAATTGCCAAAGGCATCCACCTTCAGCACCACGCCCTTCAGCAGGCCGTCGGCTTCCTTCGGCTTGGGCATGGCGAATCGCCTGAAGTCGGCAATCTCCTCGCCCATGCTGGCGGGCTGCCAGTTTTTAGAAAGCCACGCGGCAACGGGAGCGAAAACATCGCGGCCATGAAAGGTCTTGCTCACCGGCTGCAGAAAATAGTGTTCGGAAGTGATATGCCGAACCACAACGGGGTGCTCCTTTTCGTAAACGCCGGAGAGCACGCCATTATCCGGCGCAATGAAATAGTGATTCTGCCCGCTGACGAGTATGGGGCGGCGTTCCGTACCCACGCCGGGATCCACGATTACTACGTGGATGCTGCGCGGCGGAAAGTAGGAATACGCGAAGGCGATGGACAGCGCGCCGTCGAGCAGGTCGAATGCGGTGACCTGATGGGTGATATCGATGATCTGCGCGTCCGGATTGATTTTCAGAATGACGCCTTTGAGCACGCCCACAAGATGGTCGTTGGTGCCGTAGTCGGTCGTCAGGGTAATGATTGGAGTCGTCAAGACACTCTCCCTTTGAAGACTTTGAGCTGCCTATCGCGTTGTGGAGGGGGGAGGCACCCCATCACTCTGACGCTAACGGAGGGCGCGCCGGGATGCAAGGAAACAGGCGAGAAGCGCTGCAAAAGCGCCAATGGTACTTTGCGAGGACAGCCGAAGTTCGAGTTGCCAACCGGTGCAAGCTGGAGGGCTGAGTTGCTTGCTTGGCCACGTTGAAGTAATCTCAAACTTCAAGAACTCTTAATGTCAGTAGCCACACAAACACAGCTGAGGTGGCACGAAATCGCCGATTACCTTTCGGGTGACTCTGTTCGTCCACTCTTCTTGCACGGTGATTCTGCTCACGTTCTCAAGTTTTTTCCTAGCAGCGTGATTGATTTCTGCATGACCTCACCACCTTATTGGGGGCACCGGCAGTATTCGGAGGAGGGCATTGGCCTAGAATCGGATTGGCGCAATTACGTCGAACATCTATGCGCAATCACGGCAGAAGTGAAGCGCGTACTGAAGCCCGAAGGATCTTTTTGGTTGAATATAGGCGATAGCTATCAAAGTAAGAATCTTGTTGGTATTCCCTGGCGTGTTGCAATTGAAATGACTGATCGGCAGGGTTGGATTCTGCGGAACAGTGTCATCTGGCATAAGGTGAAGGGCGGCCCGGACAATGCAAGTGACAAGCTCCGGAATGTCTACGAACATGTATTCCACTTCGTTAAACAGACAAGGTATTACTATAATGTAGACGCCATTCGTTCTACGCCGCAGAAAGCGAGAGTCGAAAATGGTTCAGTCATCTCAGCGACTGGTGTGTCGGGGGTGCGCTACAAGCGACAAATAGAGCTTTCGACCGTGCTGAACGACAATCAGAAGAAGGCTGCTTTTTCGGCGTTAGAAGACATTTTAAACGACGTGAGGATGGGACGACTTTCTGATTTCAGGATGATCATCAAGGGGCAGCAGCGTACCACACATTCAGACTCTGCTCGGGTATCCGGAAGAGCTAAGGAGATTGCGGAGAGGGGATTTTATTTTCTCAAGTACGATCCCAATGGCAGCAAGCCAAAGGACGTGTGGGATATTATGCCGGAGGACACGCAAGGGAGGGGTGGGCACTACGCGCCCTATCCCGAGGATCTTTGTAAGATTCCCATCCTGGCAACCTGCCCCAAAGATGGCATTGTCCTCGATCCGTTCTGTGGAACAGGGACCACAATGGCCGTCGCTTTTCATCTTGAGAGGAAGTCGATTGGTATCGATTTAGCACCCGACTATATACAGGATGCCAAGGCTCGCTGCCACCTCCTCTTATGAAAAAGACAATAGTTGAACTTTTCGGTCATCCCGCCGTAGCTGAGTCTTCACTGGATTGGGCCGAAATCGTGGCCGAGCAACACTGCCCTTACATTGACCGAAAGTGTTGGAAGATCAGAAAGAGCCAAGCTGACATTGCGATTGGGACTTGCACTGTCAGATATGGCGACGAAAACATCATCATCTGTCCGTCCCGTCTCCTAGAGCGGCGGCAGGTCTTCACAGATTGCCTTCATCTTCTCACACTCCATGAGCCGGGGAACGAGCTCCACATTGTTGGGGAGATCACGATTCCGGGCGGAAGCGTTGATTATTTCTTGGTCTCCGCGAAAAACAGAAAGGTCATGGATTTTGTCGGCATTGAATTTCAAACCCTCGACACAACTGGAACGGTCTGGCCAGATCGCCAGCGCTTTCTGGCAACCGCGGGCGTCAAAGTGAGGCGGAAAGACGTTGACAACCCAAAATCGTTCGGCATGAACTGGAAGATGACTGCGAAGACAATTCTTGTTCAGATTCATCACAAGATACAAACCTTCGAGCACTTCAACAAGCATCTTGCCTTGATAGTGCAAGATCACCTTCTTGACTATATGCGGGGTGAGTTTTCCTTCGGCCATCTCCGGAACCCTGCGCGTCTAGGCGACCCCATGCACATTCATTCATACGGGCTCGATCCGCGCGGCTCTAACTTTCGGCTTCACTTGAGGGAACGTTCAAGCACTGACGCAGCTGGCGTAGCGATGTGTCTGGGTTTGCAGGCTAACGCCAAAGTAGAGCTTGTTATGATTGTTCATCAACTTGAATCAAAGATTTCTGAGAAGACATTACTGACTTTGTAGATGCCAGCGTCAGTGTATTTCTGTCATGAAGCAAATGATGGGTTGTATACCATGATGCTTAGCCAAATGAACCAAGGTATTCAATACCGTAGAGTTCCGCTGTGTGGTGGTGGGCATTTGTGTGCGCTTCGACATAGACAGTCGAGACGCTGACTGGAGCTTGCGTTCAGCGGGAGGGCATCGTACGATTTCAGATTGGTGCTTCAGGTGTAATTTGCAGTATTGACCACTGTCTTGTGGCGGCTGGTGCAAATGGTGTGGCGCGGCAGGGTCTTCGGTCAGGAGAACGTTTGCATGAAATCGGTGGTAGTGGTTGGCGCGCAGTGGGGCGATGAAGGCAAAGGCAAGGTCGTCGATTACCTGGCGGGTTCGTTCGATTACATTGCGCGGGTAGCCGGCGGCCACAACGCGGGACACACGGTAATCATCGGCAAAGAGCGTCACGTGCTGCAGTTGATTCCTTGCGGTATCCTGCGCCCGAAGCAGCACGCCATTATCGGTCCGGGGGTGGTGGTTGATCCGTCGGCGCTTGTTGGTGAAATCGAAATGCTGGCCAAAGGCGGGATCAGCGTAGCCGGACGGCTGCACATCAGCAATCGCGCGCACCTGATTTTTCCCTATCACCGCGAACTTGATAAAGCCGCGGAAACGGCGCGCGGCGCCAACAAGATCGGCACGACCTCGCGCGGCATCGGGCCGGCCTATGAGGACAAAATGGCGCGGCGTGGGCTGCGCATGGTGGACCTGCTGACGCCGGAACTCTTCCGCGAAAAGGCGGCGCGCGTGGTAGCGGAGAAAAACCGCATCGCGCAAGGGGCCTACGGCGCGAGCATCGATTTTTCGAGCGAAGTGGAAGAGATGCTGAGGCTGGGCGAGAAGATCAAAAGCTACATCTGCGACACCGCTGAATTGACCAACCGCGCGCTGGATGAAGGCAAATCGGTGCTCTTCGAGGGCGCGCAAGGTACCATGCTGGACATTGACCATGGCACCTATCCTTTCGTCACGTCTTCCAGCGCGACGTCCGGGGGCGCCACCACGGGCATGGGCGTGCCTCCCACGAAAATCCGCAATGTCCTCGGCGTTTCCAAGGCGTACACGACGCGCGTTGGCGGCGGGCCGTTTCCCACGGAAATGCCGGACCTGGAAGCGAAGGAAGTGCGCGAGCGCGGCAAGGAATTTGGCGCGGTGACGGGACGTCCGCGGCGCTGCGGCTGGCTGGACCTGGCGGAATTGCGCTACGCGAAGATGATCAACGGCATAGATACGCTGGCGATCACCAAGCTCGACGTATTTGATACCCAGCGCGAAATCAAAGTCGGCGTGGGCTACCAATATAAGGGCACGGAGCTGAAGGAAATGCCCGCCTCCGCGGAAGAATATGAACGCGTTACGCCGGTGTACAAGACGCTGCCCGGCTGGTGCGAGAAGACCTACGGGGTGCAGGACGCGGCGAAACTCCCGAAGGCGTCGCTGGATTACTTGCGCTTTGTGTCCGATTTTCTGCAGGTGGAGATCGGCATGATTTCCACGGGGCCGGAGCGCGACGCCACCATCATCCAGCCCGGCACGCTGCTGGCGCGCTGGCTATAAACCATTTCCAAAAAAGCGATGTGGTGGTTAGTCTGAGTGGGGCGGGGACTCTTCATGCTGCGCTACGACGAAGCCCGGCAAATTGTGATCACGCAAGCTGGCAGCCGGCCGCGCGCTGTGGCCACTGCCAAGCTGAACGTTGGGGAGGCGCTGGGTTACGTCCTGGCAGAGGAGATCCGGACGGACCGCGAGTACCCGCCGTTCGACCGCTCCACGCGCGATGGCTACGCGGTACGCGCCGGCGAAGCGGCAGCAGGAGCGAAGTTGCGCTGCGCAGGCGAGATCAAGGCCGGGGACAGCGTCACCTTGCCGTTGGCCACGGGAAGTTGCGTGCAAATCATGACTGGCGCGGCGGTGCCGCCCGGCGCGGATGCTGTAGTCATGATCGAATTCACCTCCCGCGATGGCGATGCCGTTACTTTCCAACGAGCCGCGCTGCCCGGGCAGAACATCGTGCCGGGCGGCAGTGAAGCGCATGCAGGCGATGTGGCCTTGCACCCGGGGCTGCGCCTGGGATTTGCGGAATTGGCGATTGCCGCGCAGGTTGGCGCGGCGCAGCTCCTATGCAAGCGCAAGCCGCGAGTGGCAATTCTCTCCACGGGTGACGAGGTTGTGCCGATCAGTGAGACGCCCGGGCCATTCCATATTCGCAACAGCAACAGCATTTCGCTGGCTGCGCAGGTGCGGCTGGCCGGCGGCGAGCCGGTGTTGCTTGGCAACGCATTGGACCGCAGCGACGACCTCGGCGCAAAAATCGAGCAAGGTCTGCGTGAAGACGTGCTGGTGCTATCGGGCGGGGTCTCGATGGGCAAGTATGACCTGGTCGAATCCGTGCTGCAGGCCATGGGCGCGGAGTTTTTCTTTGACGCAGTGGCCATCCGCCCGGGAAAGCCAACGGTGTTTGCGCGCTGCCGCGACGCTTTTGTGTTTGGGCTGCCGGGCAATCCCGTTTCCACGATGGTGACGTTTCTCTTATTCGTTGTGCCTGCGCTCGATCTATTGAGCGGCGCGCCGGCCCGTCCTCTCCCGTTGCTGGAAGCCAAGCTGGGGGAATCCCTGAAGGAAAAGGCCGGGATGACGCATTTCCTGCCTGCGCGCGTCGAATGGAGAGGCGAATCGGCCGAGGTGCGGCCGCTGCGCTGGCAAGGCTCCGGTGACATTGCGGCGCTCAGCCGCGCGAACTGTTTCCTGGTGGTGCCCGCTGACCGTCAGGACATTGCGGCGGGAGAGAGGGTTTCCGTTTTGCCGCGCAGCGACGTACTCTAGGGCTTACTTCTATAGTGTGTGATTTGGTATTTTCGGGGGCGGGGCTTCGGTGGTGCCCGAAGGGCCAGAAAAATACTCGTCTTCGGACCTGAAACGAATGGCAAAACTCTCCCACTACGGCAAAGGCGGCGAAGTGCGCATGGTGGACGTCTCCGCGAAATCGGTCACCACGCGGTCGGCGGTGGCACACGCTTTTGTGCGCATGGCGCCCAGCGTGGTGCGGGCGGTCCGGCATTTGAAAAATCCCAAGGGCAATCCGCTGGAAGTGGCGCGGATAGCGGGGATCGCGGCAGCCAAACGCACCGCGGAGTGGATACCTCTTTGTCACCCGCTGCCCCTGACGCACATTGCTGTGACCGCACGCCTATGCAAAGATGGAGTGGAAATTCAATCCCGGGTAACAGCCACGGCGCAAACAGGCGTGGAGATGGAAGCGCTGGTCGCCGCTGCTTGTGCGGCGCTGACGGTCTACGATATGTGCAAAGCTCTCGACAAAGGGATAGAGATCGCCGACGTGTACCTGCTGGAAAAGACGGGTGGAAAAAGCGGCGACTACCGGCGCGCGCGAGGGAAGAAAACGCGGAGAGCGCACAAATGACAGCGGCCCCGGGCAAGACCGTTAAGCTGTTGCTGGCAGAGGACAATCCGCTGGTGCGGGCCCTCGTTTCCAAGGCGCTTGATCCCTATTGCGAGGTCATGATCGCGGCTGATGGCGCCGATGCGTTGCTCAGAGTGGTGGATGAGCTGCCCGACGTGATTCTCTGCGACTACAAGATGGCTGGTCTGGATGGCCGGCAACTTTTTGAGAAGTTACGCGGACGGGAGTCCACCCGCCACATTCCCTTTCTCTTCATGGCCAGCCGCGCGGACATCGAAGAGCGTTTGCGGCCGCTCGTGGATGGAGTGGAAGACTTCATCGCCAAGCCGTTCCTGGTGAAAGACCTGGTGCGCTCCGCCAAGAAGGTGGTGGACCGGCTGCACCTCGAAAAACTCCAGAAGCTCGCTTCGCGTCCCGGCGTGATTCAAGGCCGCCTGGAAGAAATGAACATGACCGACCTGATGCAATCGCTGGAAATAGGTCAGAAATCGTGCCGCTTGGTGGTGCGAAAGGGCGAGCAACAAGCGGAGCTGTATTTTGCCAACGGGCAGTGCCGCGACGCGAAGATCGGCACAATCCAGGGCGATGACGCGGTGTTCAAGGTGGTTTTGTGGACCGAGGGTGAGTTTGAGATTGACTTCAACGCCGCCAGCGCATCTACTACCACGACCACTACGCGCAGTACCACCGGCCTCCTGATGGAAGCGATGCGCCTGCTGGACGAAGCCAATCGCGACGCCGTCGAGAGTAAATAATCCTGCCATGCGTGTTGCCATCCTGACGATCAGCGATTCCGTTGCGCGCGGTGAACGCTTGGACCTCTCCGGGCCGGCGCTGGTGCAGCGCTGCCGCGAACTTGGCTGGGAAGTGAATGCGACGTTGCGGTGCTCGGATGACCCGGGTAATGTGCGCAGCCAACTGCGCGAGCTGGCGGACTCGCGGCGGGTCGATCTGCTGTTGACCACCGGCGGCACGGGGCTGGGGCCGCGCGACAATACCCCGGAAGCGACGCTCGACGTTGCGCAACATAACATTCCCGGCTTGGCCGAAGAGATGCGGCGCAGGGGCGTGGAGAAAACGCCCACGGCGCTATTGTCGCGGGGCATTGTGGTATCGCGGCACCGCACTCTCATTGTGAATTTGCCGGGCAGCCCAAAAGGCGCGGTCGAATCGCTGGACGCCATCGCGCACCTGCTGCCCCACGCGCTGGAAGTGCTGCACGGCGCGCGCCACGATTAGCAGACGATTGCCTGAGCAGGGTTTCGTAACATCCGCACGGGACGGATCGGTCTTCCTTTGCAGGCCTGCCCCCACGATTCGCTTGTTGACGGTTTTCGTTGCGTCCGTAACAATGTTTGCATCATGCCTACGAAACTTTCAGACAAGACTCTCGCCGTACTTGGCACCGGTAAGCTCGGCAGCATCCTGTTGCGCGCCTATCTTAAGCAAGGGCTGTTCGCGCCGAAGCGCGTAACCGCCACGGTGCGCCACGAGGAAAAGGCCGCGGCGCTTGCAAAAGGGCTGGGCGTCAACGGCACAACAGACAATCGCAAAGCCGTCCACGGTGCGGACATCGTGCTTCTGGCCGTGAAGCCGCAGGTGGTTGGCGACGTCCTAAAGGAAATTGCGCCAGAACTTGGCAAGGACACGCTGATCATTTCGGTGGCGGCTTCCGTGCCCACCGCGTACATCGAACAGCGCGCCGGCGCCAAGACTGCCGTAGTGCGCGCCATGCCCAATACTTGCTCCGCAGTGGGCTGCGGCATGACCGGTATCTGCCGAGGCGCGCACGCCTCCGCCGAGCACCTGGAAATTGCGGAAGCCATGTTCAATGCCGTGGGCCGCACGGTGGTGGTTGACGAGAAAAACATGGATGCGGTCACCGGCCTTTCCGCCAGCGGCCCCGCGTTTGCCTACATCATTCTGGAATCGCTCGCCGAAGCCGGGGTGAAGGTGGGTTTGCCGCGCGACATCGCCACGCTGCTGGCGTCGCAAACGATGAAGGGCGCGGCCAGCGTCGTGCTCGAGACGGGCGATCATCCCGCCTTGTTGAAAGACGCGGTGACGACTCCGGCCGGCTGCACCATCGACGGCATACTCGAACTTGAGGAAGGGAAGCTGCGCGTGACGCTGATCAAGGCGGTGGTAAAAGCTACCCAGCGCGCCGGCGAATTGCTGTTCGAGAAATAGACGCGTCGCAAATCGCAGCACAAAAAGCGCACCGCAAGACTTGCGTGGCCCGCGCGCCTGGAACTCACTTTGTGAGGAGTTGTGGTACGATGCCCGGAGAGGCATGCCATGCCTGAGGCGTACATCCCGGTTCTCATTTTTGCGTTGCTGGTTCTGTCGTTCCCCGTTCTCGCGCTGCTGATTTTCAAATTGATTCGCCCGGAATCGCGGGGCGGCCCGGCCAAATTGCAGCCTTATGAGTGCGGCATTCCGCCGGAAAGCAACGCCCGCGGCCGCTATTCGGCGCGGTTCTACGTGGTGGCCATGCTTTTCGTAATCTTCGACGTGGAAACGATGTTCCTGTTTCCGTGGGCGATTCTGTATCGCTCTTGGGTAGTGAACCACATGGGCGCGTTCGCGCTGGTTTCCATGTTCGTCTTTTTGGGCATCCTGCTGGTTGGCTACGCGTGGTTGTATAAAAAGGGCGCGCTTGACTGGGCTTAGAACCTGCCTCATTCAATAACTCTTGCGAAAAGCAGATCCCTCGCTGCGCTCGGGATGACAAGCGAACTGGGGTCCGCCAAACACTCGGAGCAAGCGGAATAACAACAAATTGCCCTTTTTCAGCAAACCGTGAAAGCGAGTCCTGACGGGAGCTTTCCGGTAACGGAGAACTTCAGGATGTTTTTCACGCATGTGGCGGCGCGCATTGACTGCTCTCACTGCGTGTGTTAGAAACGCAGGGAGCGATCCTGTTGGCAGCCAGGTCGCCAATGAGTGTGTCCGCCTGCAGACTGGCTTGCGCGTTCTCGCTCCTTCCTTTTGCGCGCGGCCTTATTTGCGGTCATTCTCAGGGGAATGAATCGGGGCTTCTTTCGGTTCTGATGAGCCCCCACTTTGCAGCCCAATGGTCCCAGGGTCCATGGCAGACGAGCCCAAGGCACCCCAGTCGCCCGAAAGTCCCAAGCCTGATAGTGCTGGCGCTAAGTCGGCGCCGCCCACTGCGCCCGCGAGCGCCGAGGCTGCCCCGTTTCCAGCGGCAAAGCCTGCCGCACCCGCCAGGCCCGCGCCGCCGCCTCCGAAGCCGCCCGTAGTTATGCAGATTCCGCTGGACAACGATTTAACGAAACGTTACCGGGAGCAATTTGGCGCCGCGATTTTGGACGCCATTGAGGACCGCAAGCAGCCGTACCTGGTCATTGCCGCAACGCAATTGGCGGAAATTGCGCGCTACTCGCGCGACGTCGAGAAATTCGATCTTCTGGAAGACTACACGGCCGTGGATTGGCCGCGCCGCGAGAAGCGTTTCGATCTGATCGCCATTCTCTATTCGTTTCCGCACAACATGCGGCTGCGGCTGAAGATTCCGCTGGCGGCCGACGAAACGGCGGCTAGTCTTGTGGAGATTTGGCCGACCGCGAATTGGCTGGAGCGCGAAATTTTCGATATGTTCGGCATTTCCTTCAACGGACATCCGGATATGAAGCGCATTCTTCTGCCCGAGGAGTGGCAGGGGCATCCACTGCGCAAGGATTACGACATTTTGCAGCAGGACACCGCCTGGGTCCGGGAAAATCTGGGGATCGCGAGCGGGCAGTAGCAGCAGAGCAGGCGAACGCGAGAGCGATTCGGCAGCACGAACCTGGAAGGTACTTTGCAAGACGACGCAGCGCAAAATCAGACGCTACTGGGCGCCGACGAACTGGTCCTCAACATGGGGCCGCAGCATCCTTCCACGCACGGCGTGCTGCGTGTGAAGTTGAAGCTGGATGGCGAACGCGTGCGCGGCACGGAGTGTGTCATCGGGTATCTGCACCGCGGTGTGGAGAAGATCGCGGAAAACCGCTCGTACCAGCAATTTGCGCCGTACGTGGACCGCATGGATTACGTGGCGGCGGTGAGCAACGGGCTGGGCTACTGCGAAGCGGTGGAAAAACTGCTGAACGTGGAAGCGCCACCGCGCGCGAAAGTCATCCGCACGATCATGACGGAATTGCAGCGCATCGCCAGCCACCTTATTTGGCTGGGCACGCACGCGCTGGACATTGGGGCGCTGACGCCGCTGTTTTACTGCTTGCGCGAACGCGAAGAGATCCTGAAGATCTTCGAGAAGTATTGCGGGGCGCGCCTGACCACGCACGCATTCCGCATCGGCGGGCTGCAGTACGAAGCCTACGACTCGTTTGAAAAAGATGTGGAGCGCTTCTGCAAGGATTTCGAGCGCCGCATACAGGAGTACGTGGATCTCCTGACCGGCAACAGCATCTGGATCGGGCGCACGCGGAACGTTGGCGTGCTTAGTGCCGAGGAGTGCATCGCGCTGGGCGCTTCAGGGCCCGTGCTGCGCGCCAGCGGCGTGAAATGGGACCTCCGCAAAGCGCAGCCCTATGCCGCCTACGACCAGTACAAATTTGAAATTCCCGTGGGCACCAACGGCGACACTTACGACCGCTACATGGTGCGCATGGAGGAGATGCGGCAATCACGGCTGATCTGCCTGCAAGCGATCGAAAATATTCCCGCAGGGCCGATCATGGGCAAGGTGGGCAAAGTGTTGAAGCCGCCCGCTGGCGAGATTTATCACTCCATTGAAGCGCCCAAGGGCATCCTGGGCTATTACATTGTGAGCGATGGTACGACGCAGCCGTATCGCGTGCGTATTCGGCCGCCGTCATTCATCAACTTGCAGGCGCTGGACAAAATGGCGCGCGGACATTTGGTGGCCGACGTGGTGGCCATCATCGGCACGCTGGACATCGTTCTTGGCGAGGTGGATCGCTAACGCCATGAGTCCCACGCTTCAAGCCGTGCTGGCGTTCGTGCAGACGTGGTGGGTCGAACTGGTCTCCGGCGTCGTCATTGTCGCCGTGGTACCGCTTGTTGCCGGCTACATCGTTCTCATGGAACGCAAGCTGATGGCCGACATGCAGGCGCGGCTTGGGCCGATGCGCGTGGGGCCGCACGGATTGTTGCAGCCCATTGCCGACGCGGTGAAGTTGCTGATCAAGGAAGACATCATCCCGGATAACGCGGACAAAGTGGTGTTCTGGATTGCGCCGGTGGTGTCCATGACGGCGGCGCTAACATCGATGGGAGCGATTGCGTTTGGGCCGGCGTTTCAGGTGGCGCGCGATATCAACGTGGGTCTGCTTTTTGTGATCGGCGTCAGTTCGCTGGGAATCTTTGGCATTGTGCTGGGCGGTTGGGCGTCGAACAGCCACTATTCAATCATGGGCGCGCTTCGCAGCACGGCGCAGTTGGTCAGCTACGAAACCGCGGCGGGGCTGGCGCTGGTCAGCGGCTTGCTGCTGGCGGGAACGCTGAAGATTCGCGCCATCGTGGACGCTCAGCAGCATTTTGGCGTGTGGTTCGTGTTCCTTGCACCGGTGGCTTTCTTTATCTACGTGGTGGCTTCGATCGCGGAAACGAATCGCGCACCGTTTGATTTGCCGGAAGCGGAATCGGAGCTCGTGGCCGGTTACATGACCGAATACAGCGGCTTCCGCTGGGCGCTTTATTTTCTTGGCGAGTATGCCAACATGATCGTGGTTGGCGCCGTGGCGACGACGCTGTTTCTGGGCGGCTGGCTGCGGCCGTTCCCGAATGTGCGTTGGATGAACTGGCTGGATGCTTTGCCCGCGCTATTCACGGCCGCGGTGGGCGCGTATTGCGTATACCGTGCAGGAAAGCAACCGGTGCGCGTGCAGACATGGTTCATGTGGGGAGTGGCGCTGGCGTGTTTTGTGGTGGCGCTGATCCTGGCCGTGCCGCTGCTGGTGGCGCCGCTGAAGTTCCTGGTGCCCGGGCTGCACGGCGCATTCTGGTTTCTGCTGAAGATCAGCGCTTACATTTACCTGTTTATGTGGCTGCGCTTTACGCTGCCGCGCTACCGCTTCGACCAGTTGATGCACCTGGGCTGGTACATTCTGATTCCACTGGCGATCGTGAACGTGCTGGCCGTGGGCGTGGCCATGATTCTGGAAATGGAATATGGCTGGAACCGCTGGCTGGCGATGCTGCTGACTACGGTGATCACACTGGCCACGGCGCTTTTCCTGCTGCGTTTGAACGACAAGCGCGCAGCGGCGGCTTCTTCGGCGGCGCCGCCACCGGAAGAGCCTTCGACTGAGGACTCCTATGCTGGATAAGGTCATCTTCTTTTTCTTCGCCGGTGTGGCGATCCTCAGCGCCGGGCTGATGGTGACGCGGCGCAACGCCATTCACAGCGCCGTGTTCCTGATTACCACCCTGCTGGCCACCGCGGGCATCTTCCTGCAACTGCGCGCGGAATTCATTTTCATCGCGCAGATCATTTTGTATGTCGGCGGGATCATGGTGCTGTTTGTTTTCGTGATCATGCTGGTGCGGCTGGATGTGGCCCTGCACCAGATTCAGTTTTCGCGGCAAAAATGGGTGGCGCTGCTCGTGACGCTGGCACTCGCCCTGGAGGTGGGGGTGATGCTGTGGTCGTCGCGCAAGGTTCCCGGCCAGGGCTTCTTGCTGCCCAACGCCGTGCCGGCAGGAAAATTGCCGCCGAATACCGAAGCGCTGGCGGGCCGCTTGTTCGATGCGTACCTGCTGCCGTTTGAGATTGCCAGTGTTTTGCTGCTGGTGGCCATGGTGGGAGCCGTGGTGATGGCCAAGAAAAGGACCTAGAACGCGATGATGCCTATCGGCTACTACCTGTTTTTGAGCATGGCGCTCTTTCTGATCGGCGCCATCGGCGTGATTACGCGGCGCAACGTGATCGTGGTGCTGATGTCCATCGAGCTGATTCTGAATGCCGTGAACATCAACCTGGTGGCGTTTTCGCGGATTTTTGGGGACGTTGCCGGGCAGGTTTTTGCGCTGTTCATTATCGCGGACGCCGCCGCGGAAGCAGTGGTGGGGCTCGGCATTATCATCGCCTTCTTCCGCAACCGCGAAACGGTGCTTGAGGATGAAATGGATCTTCTGAAATGGTGAAGCGCGCGCCATCATCGCGAGTGCAGTGCGAGCCCCGCTTCTTTGGGAGACGGCGGCCATGACTCCCTCCGGCTACTTCCTCGAGCATCTCTGGCTCATCCCGCTTTTTCCGCTGGTGACCGCTGCGCTCATGCTGCTGATTGGCCGCCGCTTGCCGCGCTCGGCGGTGAGCTTCTTCTGCGTGGGCAGCGTCTTCCTCTCGTTTGTGCACGCGGCGGGCGCGGTTTTCCAGCTCCTTGCAGTCGCGCCGGAGAATCGCGTTTACCAGCAGATTCTTTTTGAATGGATCACGCCGGGAGCGATGCCCGGACCCGGCGGCCTGGTCAACTTCGTGGCCGATTGGGGCTATCTCCTCGATCCGCTCTCTTGCGTGATGGTGCTGGTGGTGACCGGCGTGGGCTTTCTGATCCACGTCTATTCGATCGGGTACATGGGCCACGAGGGCGGTTACTACCGGTTCTTCGGCTACATGAACCTGTTCATGTTTTCGATGCTGACGCTGGTGCTGGCGAATAATCTCCTGCTTCTTTTTGTGGGCTGGGAAGGCGTGGGGCTCTGCAGCTACCTGCTGATTGGTTTCTACTTTTTGAAGAAATCTGCCGCGGATGCGGGAAAGAAAGCTTTCATCGTCAATCGCATTGGCGATACGGGTTTCTTGCTTGGTATTTTCCTGATCGCCACGACATTTGGTACGGTACGGTTCACTTCGCAAATGCTGAGCGATCCGGTCGCGTATGCGGGAATCCTGGAAACGCTGCGGGCGATGGTGGACCAGGGACGCCTGGCCTATGGCGCGCCGATTCTTACCGGCATTGCGTTGTTGCTTTTCGTCGGAGCTACCGGAAAATCCGCGCAAGTGCCGCTGTACGTCTGGTTGCCCGACGCGATGGAAGGCCCCACGCCGGTGAGCGCGTTGATCCACGCGGCGACGATGGTGACCGCGGGCGTGTACATGGTGGCGCGCATGAGCGCGATCTACCAATTGGCGCCGGTGGCGATGGATGTGGTCGCAATCGTCGGCGCCACGACGGCCATTTTCGCCGCTTCCATGGCCGTGGCGCAGAACGACATCAAGAAGGTTCTGGCGTATTCCACCATCAGCCAGCTCGGCTACATGTTTCTGGCGCTGGGCGTTGGCGCGTTCTCGGCCGGCATTTTCCACTTGATGACCCACTCTTTTTTTAAAGCCCTGCTCTTCCTCGGGGCCGGCAGTGTGATTCACGCGCTATCCGGTGAACAGGACTTGCGCAAGATGGGTGGACTGTGGAACACCATTCCGGCCACCTCGCGGCCCTTTCTGATTGCCACGCTGGCCATCGCCGGCATCCCCCCGCTGGCGGGCTTTTTCAGTAAGGACGAAATACTGGGCCACGTGTTTAATCGCCACAACGAGTCGTTGATCATGGATCGCTACCTGTTTCTCTGGGCGATTGGAGTGGTTACGGCGGGGATCACCGCGTTCTATATGTTCCGGCTGTTCTTTCAGGTTTTTCGGGGCCGTTCGCGTGTCGCGACGGAGTTGGAAGAGCACATCCACGAGTCGCCGAAGTCCATGACGGTGCCGCTGATGATCCTGGCGTTTCTTTCGATCTGTGGCGGCTGGTTTGCGCTTCCGGTGCTTTGGGGGGAGAACAACACATTTGGCACATTCCTGGAGCCGGCGTTGAGGGGCGTGAAGGACGAAATCGGTGGCGTCGAAGTTGGGCACCACACTTTGTTCAAGGAATATTTGCTGATGATGGCCTCCGTCGGTATCGCCACGCTGGGCATATGGCTTGCGTATCGCCTCTATCTGCAGTACCCGAAGCTGCATTCCAAGGTCGCCGCAGCGTGGCCGCGTTTGCACAATTTGCTGATCAACAAGTACTACGTGGACGAAATTTACGACGCGCTATTTGTGAACCGCGTCAAAGATTTGAGCACGGCATTCGGCGTCGTGGATGCCAAGCTGATCGATGGTGTCGGCGTGGATGGCGCGGGGTGGCTGGCGCGCGTGATTTCCCGGATTTCGATGTGGTGGGATAAGTGGGTTATTGACGGCCTGGTGAACCTGGCCGGCAAGATCACCAATGGGCTGAGCGTGCCGGTGCGCATGTTCCAGACCGGCGTGTTTTCGAGTTACGCCGTGCTGATCCTGCTGGGCCTGGCGATCTTATTAGGCTATTACGGCCACCACATGCATATGATTGTGCGCAATTTGCGCTGAAAGGCGAACCGCATGGGGCTTTTTCATGATCATCTCCTGAGCGTGGTGCTGTTCACCCCGCTGGTGGGCGCGATGCTCCTGCTATTCATTCCACGCGACGCGCAGATGCTCCACCGCGTCGTCGGCAATCTCTTTGGCGTGCTCGGCTTTCTGGTTTCCGTGCCGCTGGTGATTCACTTCCCAGTGGGCAGCAATGACTACGCCTTCCGCGAAACCGCGAACTGGATTCCTTCCATCGGCGCGAAATACGCGCTGGGCATTGATGGCATCACCCTGCTGCTGGTTATGCTCACCACTTTGCTCGGCATGATCGCGATTACTTCCTCGTGGACCGCCATCCATACGCGCACCAAGGAGTACTACATTCTGCTGCTCCTGCTGCAGACGGGCATGCTTGGCGTCTTCATGTCGCTCGATTTCTTCCTGTTCTACGTGTTCTGGGAAGTGATGCTGGTGCCCATGTACTTCCTGATCGGCGTGTGGGGCAGCGAGCGGCGGCTGTATGCCGCGATCAAGTTCTTTCTGTACACGCTGGCGGGCTCCGTCATCATGCTGCTGGGCATCCTGGCGCTGTACTTCAATGCCGCAAAGGTGCCGGGGAGCGTGCCGACGTTCGACGTGCCCGCGCTGCTGGCCGCGGCGCAGCATTTTCCCGATTCGCTGAAGGTTTGGCTCTTCTGGGGATTCTTCTTCGCGTTTGCCATCAAGGTGCCGATGTTTCCATTTCACACCTGGCTGCCGGATGCGCACACGGAAGCGCCCACCGCGGGCTCCGTCATCCTGGCCGGCGTTTTGCTGAAAATGGGCACGTACGGCTTCCTGCGCTTCTCGCTGCCGTTGCTGCCGGCGGATGCTGTCCTGCGCGCAAAGATCATTCATATCCTCATCTTGCTTTCGCTGATCGGCATCATCTATGGCGCGATAGTCTGCCTGATGCAGAAGGACATGAAACGCCTGATCGCGTACAGTTCGGTCAGCCACCTGGGCTTCTGTACGCTGGGCATTTTCGCGCTGACGCCGCAGGGGCTTTCCGGGAGCGTGCTGCAGCAGATCAATCACGGCATTTCCACGGGCGCGCTCTTCTTGCTGGTTGGCATGCTCTACGAACGGCGGCACACGCGCCTGATCTCCGAATTCGGCGGGTTGGCCACGCCAATGCCGAATTTCGCGGCAATCTATCTGATCATTACGCTAAGTTCGCTGGGCATGCCCATCCTCAACGGGTTCATCGGGGAATTCACGATTTTGCAGGGCGCGTTCGTGGTGAACAAAGCCTGGGCGGCCTGGGGCACGCTGGGCATCGTGCTGGGCGCTGCCTATCTGCTGTGGCTGTACCAGCGGGTGATGTTCGGAAACGTGACGCACGACGTGAACAAGACGCTGCCAGACCTGAGCGTGCGGGAATACGCGGTGCTGCTGCCGCTGGTTGCCCTGGCGTTCTGGATCGGCATTTATCCGAAGCCTTTCTTCGCTTACATTGACAAGCCGGTGGAGAAAATCGTCCAGCAGGTGAATCCGAAGTTTTACGAGCAAGCCAATAGGGCGTTGCCGCCCGCTGCGCCGGTTGTTGCGCCATCCGCTCCGGCAAGTCTGGAGGTCAAGTAAGGAACCCCGATGCACTTTTCCTTCCTCGACCCGATCCTGAATTACATCCACGGCGACGGCCTGGTCGTCTTGCCGCAGATGGAGCTGCTCCTGTTCGCGCTGGGCATCCTGATTTTTGATTTTCTGCTGGAGAAGCGAGAGAAGCACCTGAACGCGTTTCTGGCCCTCGTGGGCGTTGCGGCCAGCGGTCTCGGCTTATTCATGCAGTTTCAGAAGTACCGGGATGTCCGCGTCAGCCAGATAGGACCGCCCGTCCTGATCGGTTTCCACAACACCGCGATCGTGGACGGCTTCTCCCTGGTCTTCGCGATGATTTTTCTTGCCGCCACCGCGCTGGTGATTCTGCTCTCCGTCCGGTATTTGAATATCGAGAAGGAGCAGGAAGGCGAATATTATGCGCTGCTGTTGTTCTCCTGCATCGGCATGATGTTCATGGCCTCGGGCATTGACCTTATTGTGCTGTTCCTTGGGTTGGAGACGATGGCGCTGAGCTTCTACGCAATGGTGGGTTTCCTGCGCCGCGAGAAGCGCTCTAACGAAGCGGCGATGAAATACCTGCTGCTGGGCGCGTTTAGCACCGGGATTCTCGCCTACGGATTCTCGTTGCTGTACGGGATGAGCAGTTCGACGAATATCGCGGAGATTGGCAACATCCTGGGCCGCCGTTTTGCATACACCTCATCGAACGGCATCACCGATTGGCTGGCGATCATGGCGTTTGTCACCGTGGCCGCGGGCATGTTCTTCAAAGTGGCGGCGGTGCCGTTCCACCAGTGGGCCCCGGATGTGTACGAAGGAGCGCCCACGCCCATATCCGCGTACGTCAGCGTGGCCTCGACGACGGCGAGTTTTGCGATGCTCCTGCGGCTGATGATCAACGTCTTCGGGGATTCGCAAACCACCTGGGTGTACATCATCTCCGGCGTCGCGATCGCTTCGCTGACGTGGGGCAACCTGGCGGCGCTGACGCAGACCAATATGAAGCGGCTGTTGGCGTATTCCTCGATTTCGCATGTGGGCTACGTCCTGCTGGGCCTGGTGGCGTGGAATGAGACGGGGCTTGTGGGGATCATGTATTACCTGATCGCGTACGCCTTCATGACCATCGGCGCGTTCGCCGTGGTGATCGTCATGCGCCAGCGCGGGCTGATCGGCGATGAACTGGACGATCTGGATGGGCTGTACCAGCGGAGCCCCGCGGTTGCGTTGCTGCTGCTGATTTTCATGTTGTCGCTTGCGGGTATCCCGCCGACCGCGGGCTTCATGGCAAAGTATTTCATTTTCCAGGCGCTGATCGAATCGCATCACCCGGTGCTGGCGGTTTTCGCGGCGCTGTATATCGTGCCCGCGCTGTACTACTATTTCCGCGTGGTCGTGCATGCCTGGATGAAGAAGCCGGGCGAGGCGCCGGCGCCGCACATGAGCAGCGCACAAGCCGTGGCGCTGGGCGCGGCCCTGTTCGTAACGCTCGCGGCGGGAATTTATCCTGAGCCGTTCGCACGTCTGGCGCGCTATGCCTTCGGACCATAACGAAAAACGCGACGAGCAATTGACTCCCGCGGAGAAGCAGGCCAAGGGATTTTCGCAGCAGTTCGCCATGGCCATGGAGCTGCCGTTTGTGCTTGTGGCGGCAGTGGCGGTTGGCGGCCTGATCGGCTATTTTCTGGATCGCTGGCTGCATACCAAGCCTGTCTTAATGCTGGTCCTGGGCTTTCTGGGGTTCTTCGGCGGCTTGCGCGATGTGCTGCGGCGTCTTCCCGCAGACGACGATGGAAAGTCCAAGCATTGACATTTCGAGATATCTTGCCTCCGAGCGCCGGATCTCCTGGCTGACTTTGCTTCTGGGCGCGCTGGCGGCTCTGCCTGTCGGCTATTTCCACGGTTGGCGCTGGGGCTCGGGAATCTTAATCGGCGCAGCGCTGGCCTGGCTCAACTTTCGCTGGCTGAAAGAGGGCCTGGACGCGCTGACGGAAGCGGCCACGGCGCAAGCTGAGCGCCCCAAAGCGAAGGTGCCCGTGGGCACCTATTTTCGCGCGGTGTTTCGCTACGTGTTGATAGCCCTGGCCGTGTATGTTATTTTTAAGTATCTGCATGTTCCCGTATTGAGCATGATTTTTGGACTGTGCTCTCTGGGAGCGGCCACAATGGCGGTGAGTGTGCACGAAATCCTGCAACCCGCGGACCGATAAATGGAAGAACATCTAAGCCGGCTGACAGAGTGGGTGAATCACGTGCTCGGACCCATCGCCCGAGGTATCCTGCACGCGTTCCATGTGCAACCCATAGACCCCCACCATCCCATCCCCGAGTATCTGGTGATGTCGGTGGTCGTTCTAATTGTTGGCACGGTGCTGGCGCTGCTCGTGAGGTCGCGCCTCTCCGTGGAACGTCCCGGGGGCCTGCAGCAGGCTGCCGAAATGCTTCTAACCAATCCTCTGGGTTTCGGCATCAAGGACCTTTTGGAAGAAAACGTCGGGCACGAGGGCCACAAGTTCATTGCTTTCACCGGCTCCGTTTCCGTCTTTATTCTTCTGGCCAACCTGCTTGGCGTGATCCCGGCATTCAGTTCGCCGACCGGTGGCAAGCTTCCCATCGTGCCGCTGGGCTGCGCGCTGCTCACCTTCCTCTATTTCAACTGGCAGGGGTTGCGGCATCTCGGGCCGTTTCGCTATTTGAAGACGTTTGCCGGGCCGGTGTGGTGGTTGTCGTGGCTGATTGCCCCCGTGGAGATGATCAGCGCCACGGCGCGCATCCTCTCGCTCACCGTTCGTCTCTGGGCCAACATTTTCGCCAGCGATCTGATCTACGTGATTTTTCTCGGCTTGCTGATCGGGCCGGCGCAGTGGGGTTGGTCGAAGAGTCCGGTGCTGGGGGTGCTCCTGGGCATCTTCCCGGTACTGATCCCCATTCTCTTTATCGGCCTGCATATATTCGTGTCCATCATTCAGACTTATGTGTTCACCGTGCTGCCTTCGATTTATATCGGGCAGGCCGTGGCGGAAGAGCACTAGGACAAGTTCGAGTTTGCCGTTCCAGTGTGAGACCGGTTGCAGGGCGCAGGGCCGGGAACCACCAACTGGCGGTAATTTCAAGGAGGCAGTAATGAAGAAAGCAGCGATGTTGATGGGAGCGCTCGCGTCGGTCGCGCTGTTTGCGCCGGCCGCGTTTGCGCAGGAAGCAGGAGCGGTGAGCGGCAAAGGAACGCTGGCGATTGCGGCCGCGTTTGGCATGGCGCTGGCAGCCTTTGGCGGCGCTTTGGGGCAGAGCAGAGTGGCGGCGTCGGCTTGCGAAGGCATGGCGCGGAATCCGGGAGCTTCTGCCGCGATCCGGACGGCCATGATTCTGGGATTGGTCTTTATTGAGACGCTGGCGCTGTTTACGCTGGCAATCATCTTCGCCAAGGTCTAAGGCCGCGAAGAATTGATAGGGAACTGAGCCCGCTCGGGGAAACCTGGGCGGGCTTTTTTGTCCCTGCCAGGACCCCTCCAAGAAGACAGGGTTAGCGCAAGGCGTCTTTCAGGCGCCTGGTGGTCCTGTGCAGCTGCTTCTTCATCGCGTCAATCTGCTTGGAGATGGCCTGCAGTTCTTCCTTGGCTACCGCGCCCGCTTCCTTGAACTTGCGGGCTTGTTTGTCCGCCTTGCCCATTGCGGTTCCGATTTTTACGCTGACTTCCTTGAGCCTGTCTTTTTTGGCCATGAGCGTGTCTCCTTTTCCGGTCGCGGCCATGCTATACCCAATTCTTGCAATTCGCCATACAAGGATTACCGGAGAGCATGAGGAACTTCGCGGGCTACTGAAAAATCCTGCTAAATGTCATCCTGGGGAAATGCTGTGGCCCAGCGGCAAGAAGAGAGATTCCTCACTCCGCGGACTCCGTTCGGGATGACGGAGGCTAAATGGGTTGCCGAGATGGGGTCCAGCCCATCTTCGTCACTAAGAGGTCTAAAAAGGGGTTAAGTCCTTTGAAATCAGTTTAGGCTATGGCTGAGTTTTCACTACATTTTAAGATCTGAGTGGGCTCGAGCAGCTCCGGCCACTGCA